>ENA-UOWG01000790-UOWG01000790.1-activated-sludge-metagenome-genome-assembly--contig:-NODE-790-length-37128-cov-6.322067_pt1 | contig 37128 bp, 37 predicted proteins | sample MGYA00238147_ERZ761563 | MGnify/ENA primary metagenome ERZ761563 (study PRJEB28884, sample SAMN05720216) | anaerobic digester metagenome | isolation source: active sludge of municipal...
TCGCCGACGCCTTCGCCCGGGCCTGGTTCAAGCTGACCCACCGCGACATGGGTCCCAAGGCCCGTTACCTCGGCCCGGAAGTCCCGAAGGAAGACCTGATCTGGCAGGATCCCCTGCCGGCTCGGGACTACCCGCTCATCGACTCGGCTGACATCGCGGCGCTCAAGAAGAAGGTACTGGCCGCGGGTGTACCCCCCGCGGACCTCGTTTTCGTCGCCTGGGCCTCGGCCTCGACCTTCCGCGGTTCGGACAAGCGCGGCGGGGCGAACGGCGCACGAATCCGCCTGGCCCCGCAGAAGGACTGGGCTGCCAACGAGCCGGCGCGCCTTGCCAAGGTCCTCGCCGCCCTCGAGGCCGCGAAGGCCGGCTTCGACCGCCAGGCGGCGGGCGGCAAGCAGGTCTCCCTGGCCGACCTGATCGTGCTGGGGGGCTGCGCCGCGGTCGAGGAGGCCGCCCGCAAGGCCGGCTTCCCGGTGGAGGTGCCCTTCCGGCCCGGGCGGGTGGACGCCCGTCAGGATCAGACCGACCCGGTATCCTTCTCCTTCCTGGAGCCCAAGGCCGACGGCTTCCGCAACTTCCGGAAGGAGGCCTACGCGGTCCCGGACGAGGAACTCCTCCTAGACAGGGCCCAGCTTCTCACCCTCACCGCGCCGGAGATGACGGTCCTCGTGGGCGGCCTCCGGGTCCTGGGGGCCAACACGGGCGGCAGCTATCATGGTGTGCTTACGAAGCGGCCCGGCGTCCTGTCGACGGACTTCTTCGTGAATCTCCTGGACATGGGCACCGAGTGGAAGGCCGCGGGGAAGGAGCCTGGTCTCTACGAAGGCCTAGGCCGCGGGGACGGCAGGCTCCACTGGACGGCGACCCGAGCCGACCTGGTCTTCGGCGCGGATTCGCGTCTCCGGGCGCTCGCCGAGGTCTACGCCTCCGACGACGCCGGGGAGAAGTTCGTCCGGGACTTCGCCGCGGCCTGGGCCAAGGTGATGGACCTGGACCGCTTCGACCTGCTCTAGCGGGGGCGCCGCGCCTACGCGGCGGCTGTCCGGATCGGCCGAACGGCCTTCCGGGCGGCCCGCCGGAGACCGGCCCTGGACTCCGGGGCGGCCGGAGTGGTAGCGTGGTACCGAAGCGGGGAGGGGCGGATGAACGAAGGAAAGCGACGGATCTTGATGGCCGCCGGCTTCCTGGCCTTCGGCCTGGGCTGGGTTGGAATTTTCCTGCCCGGCCTCCCCACCACGATTTTCTGGATCCTTGCGGGCCTGGCCTTCCTGCGCACCAACCGGCGCATGTACGAGAAGATCGTCTCCCACAGGCGCTTCGGTCCGGGGGTCAAGCTCTTCGTGGAGGAGGGCAGGATCCGGGCCCGGGGCAAGATCATCTCCATCGCCGCGATGATGACCTTCGCGAGCCTGGGCGCCCTGGCCATACCCCCGGCTTGGGTCAAGATCCTGGTCGTGTCGGCGGCGGCCTGCGGGAGTCTCTGGGTGGCCCTGCTGCCGACACCGGAGGGCGCGGCCCGGGCGGCCGCCGAGGCGCCCGACGCGGAAGGGAAGGACGCGGAGTCGGCCTGAAGATCGAAGGCCTGCTCCGCATTCCAGGCTCGTGAAGGCTGCGGCAGGATAGCCTCATCTTCAAGGTCGAGGAGGAGCGCCATGGAAATTCTGCGGAAGAAGGAACAGCCCGCCCTGTCGATCCGGTACCGGACCGCCGCGGCCAAGCTGCCCGAGACGATGGGGCCGGTCTTCGGCCAGATCGCGGCCTACATGGCCCGGAAGGGGATCCCCTTCGCGGGGCCTCCCTTCGCGATGTACCACAACATGGACATGGAGGACCTGGACGTCGAGATCGGCTTCCCGGTCGGGAAGGCCGAGCCCGGGGAAGGCAGGATCAAGTCGGGCCGCCTGCCCGGCGGGCCGACCGCGACGGCCAAGCATACGGGTCCCTACACGACGATCGAGACGACCTACAACACCCTCATGGCCTTCGTGGCCGAGAAGGGAGTCACCCCGGAGTCCTTCATGTACGAGGAGTACCTGAACTCCCCGGAGGACACCCCTGTGGAAAAGCTGGAGACGAACATCTACTTCCCCCTCAAGGGCTGATTCCCCGGGAAATGGAAACGGCCCGCGGGCGTCGTGCCTGCGGACCGTTCATGCCTGACCCGGACGGGAATCGAACCCACGACCTAGCGCTTAGGAGGCGCTCGCTCTATCCAACTGAGCTACCGGGTCTAGCTTTGGGGACAGGTGCGATACTAGGGGCAAAACCCGGGGCTTGTCAACGTGACGGGGAATCCGCCCCGCCCTCGTTCCCGGAGCCCTCCGACTCCGGAAGGGCCTTGGCCCGGGCTTCCCGTTCCGCCGCCTGGCGCTCCAGATCCTTCCAGGGATCTTCGGCCTCCCGGGCCTCCTCGTAGCCCTTCCGGAGGTCCTCCAGGTACTTGGAGAGCTCCCCGGTGCGGGAGCGTACCTGGTCCAGGGACGCGGACTGGGCCAGGTCGGGGTTGGCCCGGTACCGGGCCATGTCCAGCTGCATCTGCTTGAGGGAATTGACCGAGGATTTCAGGCGAAGGTGGAGGACCTCCCGCTGGTCTTGGAGGTCCTGGAAGGACTTCTCCTGCCTCTCGATCTCCTCCACGGACCGGGCGTACTCGCTTTTCAAGGAGGAATTGACGCTGCCCTCGAGCTTCCCCCTGAGCTCCGCCTTGTCCTTGGCCAGGTCCTTCATGGGGATGGCGTCGATGATGGAGTCGATCTCGTTGACCGTCTGGGTGAGCAGGCGGACCTGACCCACGTACTCCTCCAGGGACGGGATGAGCTCCTTGTCGAAGGGGGAGTCCTTGCCCGCGGCCTTGACCTGGGCGACGATGGCTTCCTTGGCCGTCTCCGCCTCGGCGTACAGGGTGGCGTAGGGGCCGGAGGCCCGGGCCGCGGCCTTGCGGGTCTTTCCTATTCGGAAGAGGTCCCTCCAGCCTCCGACCCCGGCCTCCTTGAAGAGCTTGGACTCCAGGCGTCGGCGGGCGGAGGCGTAGGCGATGGCGTGGGATACCCAGCTGATCGCCATGATCCCCGAGGGTATGAGCCACCAGGGAAAGACCAGGGGCGTGGCCACGGCGTGGATGGTGAAGAGCAGGGCCGGGACGGTGAGGACGCTGGCCGTATGACGGGCCATGGAGTCCCGGACTATGTTCAGCTTCTTGTAGGTGGCCAGGGCCTCGCCCTCCAGGTCCGGGACCCGGTCGGCCTCCCGGAGCTTGGCGTTGGTCCGGGCCAGGCCCGCCAGGTTGGAGACGACCCCGGTCCCCCAGCCCGCGGTGACGATGGCCGCCCACAGGAAGGACGAGTCTCCCTGGACCTGCAGGTTGATGAACCACAAGAGGGCGTTCACCCCCAGGAAGGAAATGAGGTTTCCGGCGAATCCGCCCCTCAGCCTGCGGGCTTTTTCCGCCAGGCCCTCCCGGTAGGCCTCGAAACTGGTCGCCAGCTCTTCCCGGCCGGGCTTGAAGTAGTCCGAGTCCTTGAGCTCCTTGTCCCACTCCCCGGTCTCGGTCGTCTCCGCGTGCCGCCGGAGCTCGGCCTTGATGGCCGTCTTCTCGCTCCAGCGTCCCGCGCCCCGTTCCATGCGCTCGGCGAAGCGCTCCAGCCGGGCTTCCATGCGGTCCATCCCGCGTTCGAACCGGTCCCGGCCGTCCTCGCGGTTCCCGTCGCGGCCGACGTCGCGGGCGCTGCCGCGATCCCGGCGACGGCTCTCCTCGTACTCCCCGATCTTGTCGTCCACCAGGGCCACGATGCCCCGGACCGCCCGCTCGATGTCCCGGCCCAGGGATTCCCCGTCGAACTTCCCCGCCCCGTCGGTCCGGGAAGGGGTCCGCTTGATGAGCAGTCCCTGTTCCGCCATGCGGGCGATGACCTCGTGGGCCTCCACCCCGTAGTCCCCGTAACGCTTCAGGGCCTCGTCCACGGAGAGGCGCCGACCCTCGGTCCGGGTGTCGTCCAGGATGGCCTTGCGGATCTCCGAAAGGACGTTCGCGGAGCCTTCGGGGCTGTAGTCCCGGTCGGGGCCGCGGGGCTTCGGGGAGCCCGTGCCGGCTTCCCGGGACGTCTTCGGCGGGGCTTCCGGCAGGGTGGGCCCCAGGGTCCCGAGTTCCGCGGGCTCCGGGCCGGCGTAGGCCCCGGGCGGGAAGCCCGGCTGGGGTTTGTCCCGGTTCGGGTCGAATTCCACGTTGGCGCTGGAGATCTCGTAGGCGTGGATTTCCTTGGTGATGTTCTTGAGGGAGACCTTGCCCAGCTTGACGGCGTGGAAGTCGATCTTGTTGAGGACCTGGTTGTACACGTCCTGGGACATGCAGATAGCCCCCGGGTGGGCCAGGGACTGGAGGCGGGCGGCTATGTTGATGCCCTCCCCCAGGGCGTCGTTCTCGAAGAAATAGATGTCCCCCAGATGGATGCCGACGCGGACAAGGAGGGGCAGCTCCTTGTGCTCAAGGTTGTACTGGTAGAACTTGTCCTGGATTTCCAGGGCGGTCTGGAGGGCTTCCACGGTGTTCCGGAAGTCCACCAGGAAGGCGTCCCCGATGGTCTTGATGACCGTGCCGTGCCTCCGCTCGGCGGCCTCGGTGATGACGGCGTTGTGGAAGTGGAGGAGCCGGAGGGTTCCCGCCTCGTCGTTTTCCATCATCCGGGAGAAACCCGCGATGTCCGTGTACAGGATCGCCGCCAGGCGGTAGTCTTTTTGCTCCATTGACTTGGGAGGATACTCCCGTGGTCGGCGGCCGTCAAGGACGCGGGGTTCCACCGTTCCCCGCAGACGGGGCGGACGGACGAAACCGGCTCCTTCCCTAGGCCTCCGCGGTCTCGAACCGGGCCTCCTGGCGGGCCAGGTCCGTTCCGGTCAGGCGCAGGGAAACCGTCGCGTTGAGCTCCGTCCCCCCCAGGCGGACCCGGGTTTCCATCCCCAAGCCGGGGATGTACACCGAGGCGGGATTCCCGGTTCCGACGACGACGCCCTCCCCGGTCCAGCCGGGGCGCCTTCCCAGGAAGGCCAGGGTCCAGTGGAGCTGGCTGGCCCGTTCGGCCTGGCGGATCAGGGCAGCGGCCGCCGCGGCGCGGCCCAGGAGAGCGGAAATCTCGTCCTCTCCCAGGGGCTTGCGCCCCGCCAGGACGGCCCGGACCTGGTGGTGGGCGAGGAGGTCGGAGTACCGGCGCAGGGGGCTCGTGAACTGGGCGTAGAAGGGCACCCCCAGGCCGCGGTGGGCCCGGGGCTGGGGGCCCGCCATTCCGGCCTTCATCAGCCTGCGCTTGGCGAACTCCCCGGCCAAGCCCGCCGGCAGGGAGCCCGCGTCCTGGGGGGCTTCCTGGCTGTAGTAGGGGAAGGGCAGGGACCGGTCGAAGGCCCAGCGGGCCGCGGCCTCTCCCGCCAGGACCATCATCTCCCGGACCACGGCGCCGGAGCGGTGCTCCGGGATCGCGTCGATGCGCGGTTCCCCGGAGTCCACCCAGACCCGGACCTCCGGGATGGAGATGTCCACGGCCCCCGCGGCGGTCCGGGCTTCGGAGCGGATCGAGGCGATCCGGTCCAGCTCGGCCAGGGGGCCGGACCCCAGGAGGGGGTCGGCTCCGCCGTAGGAAAGCCGGGTGACCTTCACGAGGGTGGGAAGGATCTCCGCCTCCCGGACCGAGCCGTCCGGTTCCAGGGAGATCCGGACGGACAAGGCCCGGCTTACGCCCGACAATCCCAGTCCGAACCGCTCCAGGGCCGAGTCCGGGAGCATGGGGACGGAACCCTCGGGAAGGTAGAGGGTGGCGGCCCGGTCCGAGGCCTCCCGGTCCGCGGGGCTCCCCGGGAGCACCGCGGAGGCGGGGTCCGCCACGTGCACCCAAACGTCCCGGCCGTCGAAGGAGACCGCGTCGTCGGGATCCCGGCTCCAGGCGTTGTCGATGGCCCAAGCCTCAAGCCCCGTCAGGTCGACCCGGCCGTCGTCGTCCTCCGGTCCGAGCTCGAGGTCCGGTGCCCTGGACGCGGTCCCGAAGCGGACGGGCCAGGGGTTGACGGCGTCGGTCCAGCGGCCGGTCTTGATCAGCCAGGCATGCACGGCCTCGGGCTTGTCCGCCAGTCCCAGGTCACCCAGGATCCGGGCCTTCTGGGTGGCACCTAGGGCGAAGGCCTCGACCTCCCCCAGGAAGCGCTCGTCCCCGGGCTCGAAGAGGCCTTTCCGGGCGCGGGCCAGGAAGGCCTCCCGGTCCGCGGCCTCGGTTTCCTTCCGGGCCCTGCGTGCGGCCTCCTTTTCCCGCTCCTCCCGGGAAACCGCCCGGAATCCCGGGTGGGCCTCCTCGGTCCGGAACCGGAGGCCCTCCAGGGCCTCCAGGCGGCAGGCCAGGGCCTCCTCGGGACCCGCCCGCCCGAAGACGAGCTCGCAGAGTGCCTCCAGGCCCAGGGTTTCCCCGGCGCTCATCTCCCAGGCCGTCTCGAAGTCCCCGTCCGGGCGGGCCTCGGGGACCCTGGACAGGGGACCCGGGTGCAGGAGCTCCACGTCCTTGGGCCGGACCTTCACCTCCGGGGCGCCGGGTATCGAGAGCTCCAGCTTGTCCCCGGAATTCCGGGCCAGGGCGGGCTTTCCTTTGTAGAATACGAGGGCTCCGTTGGGGATCATACAACCGCCTGACTGGTAGATTCCGCCTGAAGACGGGAGGGCAGTATAGCAAGGAAGGGGACTCGGGAGCCAGGAGTCAGGACACGGGACTCAGGTGCCGACCGGACAACTGCGGATTCCCTCCCGTCATCAGCCGCCGGAAGGCCCCTCTGTCGCCTGGTTCCTGGCACCTGGGTCCTGTTACCTGTCGCCTGACTCCCGTATTGACGAAATGATTCTTTCGGGTATGCTTAGGTGGGCGGCGCGGACCGCCTTCCGGCCCCGCCGCAGCCCCATCGGCCGGACCGGACGAACATGAGGAGGAACATTCGATCATGGTAGCTCTCATAGTCGGTATCGTCCTGATCCTGCTGGCCGTAGTCGCCTGCGTCCCCTTCGGTCTTGCCTGGTGGCAGGACGTCGTCGTATTCCTACGGGGATCCCTCCCCGTCCTCGCGGTCCTCATCGGCCTGATCGCGGTCTTCATCGGCATCGCCGACATCAAGGACCGGATGGAGGCCAAGAAGGAGGAGGAAGAGGAAGCCAAGGAGAACGCGGGGAAATAAGGACACAGGAGTCAGGAACCAGGAGCCAGGCGCCCGATGACAGTCCACCCGACGGATGCAGAAGCCGGTTCCGCCGAAACCTGCGCGGTCGACGGACCCCTGGGTCCTGAGTCCTGTGACCTGAGTCCTGTTACCTGACTTCCGTCGCCTTACTTGACACAATCCCCCGAATATGGGAGTATCACCCGCGCTATTTTCCGCTGTATTCCAAGAACACGAAGGAATCGATACATGAAGACCGTCTTTGTGAAGCCCGAAGAGGCTCCCCGCTCCTGGTACCTCATCGACGCCGAGGGCAAGTCCCTGGGCCGCGTGGCCGCCAAGGTGGCCTACATCCTCCGCGGGAAGAACAAGCCCTTCTACACGCCCCACCAGGAAATCGGCGACTACGTCGTGGTCATCAACGCCGACAAGGTGGCCGTCACCGGCGCCAAGCGCGAAAACAAGATGTACTACCATCACACCGGGTTCCCCGGCGGCCTCAAGGGCCAGACCTACCAGGCCCTCTCGGACCGGCACCCCGGCATGCCCCTGGAGATCGCCATCCGCGGGATGCTCCCCAAGGGACCCTTGGGCCGGAAGCTCAACAAGAACGTCAAGATCTACGCCGGCTCCAGCCACCCGCACGCCGCGCAGCAGCCCATCGCCCTGGAACTGTAGGAGAATAGGATAATGGTCAGGAATCTGGGTATCGGAACCGGACGCCGCAAGACCTCCGTCGCCCGCGTCTATCTCCGGGAAGGCACCGGGAAGATCCTCGTGAACGGCCTGGAGGCGGACAAGTACTTCCGCTTCGAGGAACTGTTCAACAAGGTCCGCGGTCCCCTGGTTGTCACCGCCAACGAGAACAAGCTGGACGTCGTCATCAACGTCGTCGGCGGAGGCATGAACGGCCAGGCCGGGGCCTGCCGGCACGGCCTCGCCCGCGCCCTGGCCCAGTTCGACCCCGCGAACCACACGGCCCTGCGCACGAACGGCATGCTCTCCCGGGATCCCCGAATGGTGGAGCGGAAGAAGTACGGCCAGCGCGGAGCGCGCCGCCGGTTCCAGTTCTCCAAGCGCTGATCCGGGACCGACGCGATGCGCGTCGAATCCCTGGAAATCGGAGCCTCCGGCATCGTGCGACTGCGCACGGACGGGGGCTCCTGTTTTTTGTTCCGCCTGGAACAACTATCGCCTTCCGCGGGCCCCGTTCCCTCGATCGGGCAGGAAGCCGGGGACACGTTCCTGGCCGGCGCGAAGGAAGCCTCGGGGATCTACGCGGCCGAAACCAAGGCCCTGGAGCTCCTGGCCCGGGCCGAGCAGACCCGGTACCTCCTGACCCTGAAACTCCGCAAGCGGGGGATGGGCGACGGATCGATATCCCCGGCCCTGGACCGGCTCGAGGGGCAGGGGCTCCTGTCCGACGAGCGCTTCGCCCGCGCCTGGGCCGAGGAGAGGGCCCGCCGCCGCGGGGAGGGGCCGGCCCGGATCGCGGCGGGCCTGGCCGCCCGAGGGGTTTCCGAGGACCTGGCCCGGCGTGTCTGCGTTGAACTATACCCGGAGGAGGCCCGGGGAGAGGCCCTGCTGAGGGCGGCGCGCAGACTGCTCCGGTCCGGCCGGAAGGATCCGGAGGCCGCGGCACGGAAGCTCCGCTCCGAGGGTTGGAAACCCTCGGAAATCCGAGGTGCCCTGGAAGCGATACGCAAGGAAGGGGACTAAATGCGCGTCTTGACAATCTTTCGCATTGGATTCAATATAGAAGAAACTTAAGCCAACCTTGGGAGCTTTCCGCATGGATGACGATATCCTGACGATCGAAGAAGTCGCACGCTACCTTCGGGTATCCGAGCGGACCGTCTACGACTGGGCCCAGAAGGGGGAGATTCCCTCCGGCAAGATCGGGACCGTCTGGCGCTTCAAGAAGAGCGAGATCGAGCGCTGGGTCAACGAACGCCTCTCCTCCAACCGGAGTTCCGCGGCCTCCAATCCCGTCCTGATTCGGAACGTCCTCACCCCCGAGCGGATCATCTTCCCGAACCACCCCCACAAGCGGGACGCCCTCGTGGCCCTGGCGGAAACCCTGGCCACGGCGCCCCAGGTAAAAAGCCGCCCGGAACTGGTCTCGGAGATCCTCCGCCGGGAGGAGCTCATGAGCACGGCCATCGGCCGGGGAATCGCCATCCCCCATGTCCGGCTGTCCTCCGTGACGGACCTCGTGGTGGCCGTGGGGATCAGCAAGTGCGACATCGTGGATTTCGCGTCCTTCGACGACTCCCCGGTCCGGATCCTCTTCATGATCGCCTCGGCGTACAACCAGCACGCCTACTACCTGCAGACCCTTTCCTACTTCAGCTCCAAGCTCAAGAACGCGGAGCTGCGGGAAACCCTGCTCAAGGCCACGGAACCCCAGGCGGTCTACGACATCTTCGCCAAGTCCGACGAAGCCTGAGCCCCGCCGGACTTGCCGGAGCCCGGGGCCTATGGGTATATTTCGATCGGAAAAATCATGCCCGGTTCAGCCGATCCGGAGCGCCGGGCGCTCGGGATCGGCCCGGCGGCAAGAGGTTTGATATGCCCACCTACGAATACGAGTGTTCCTCCTGCGGCCACACCTTCGAAGCCTTCCAGAGCATGTCCGACGCCCCCCTTTCCTCCTGCCCCGAGTGCGGCAAGGCCGTCAAGCGGCTGATCTTCGGGGGCACCGGGGTCATCTTCAAGGGCTCCGGGTTCTACGTGAACGACTCCCGCAAGTCCTCCTCCGGAAGCCCGAAGGCCGGAGCCCCGGCGGCCAAGGACGGTGCCGTGAAGGACGTCCCGGCGAAAGAGGGAGCCGCCAAGGACAGCCCCGCCCCCGCCAAGGCGCAGGAGAGCGCGTGAGCCCGTCCGCGGCCGTCCGCCGGGAGGGACGGGGGTGAAACGCCCCCGATACTTCTGCGAGCACTGCGGGGCGGAGGTCGGCCGGGACGCCTCGGTCTGCCCGAAATGCGGAAGGTTCTTCTCCTCCGTGAAATGTCCCCGTTGCGGATTTTCCGGGGAACCCTTCCTGTTCCGGAACGGATGTCCCACCTGCGGTTATTCCGCGGCTTCCGGAAGCCCGGCCGCCCCGAAGTCCGGGCGCCCGACGGCCTCGGGGCCCCTGCCCGGCTGGATCTATGCCGCCGCCTTTATGGCGCTGGCGGCCGCCCTGGCCGCCGTCCTCATCGCGGCGCGCTGATCTGATCCTTGGGACCGTGCGCGGGCGGCATCATCCCCGGCCGCCCCGGAAACCCGATCGAGCCTTTCGGAAGGTTCCGTCAGCCCGTCATCTGGTCCTTGTATCCCTCCCGGATCACCCGGTGTTCCCCGGTCTTGATGTCCAGGTCGTAGATGGAGAAGTTCGTCCGGACGTCGAAACCCTTGGAGCGCACGGCGAAGTTCAGGGAGGCGGACCCGTCGGGTCCGGAGACGATCCGGTGATAGACGTTCACGGGCCAGACCAGCATGGCCGGTCCGTCGAAGATAACCTTCCCGTCCTTCAGGATCCGCTGAGGCTCCACGGTGAAGGTCTCCATCCGCCCGACCGCCCGGCTGTAGATATCCACGATCCGCTTGCCGTGCAGGACGATCAGGTTGTCCTCCTGGTGGGGGTGCACGTACCAGGGCCGTTCCACGCCCCCCACGGAACCCGGGGACAGGGCGTCCTTGGCGTGGATGACCCGGTCGATGCCGTTGATCCGGGGAAGGGCATCCATGGGGACGATATCGAAGGCCACCCCCTCGGTCCTGCGGAAGGGTTCCAGGGCGATTATTTTGTAGAATCCGGAGACTTCCTCGAAGACAAAGTTTTTCATACCGCCTCCTTCTTTCCTTAAGGATCGCGACTTCGGGTCTATAAGTAAACAGCGTCGGGGCCGGAAGGTTTCCCCTCCGGGTCCGACTCCCGGGCATCCGGAGGACGTTCCATCCGTTCGGGGTGCTGGACCAGGCGCTGGAAGAGGGCCGCGGCCCGGGCGAAATACAGGCCGTCCGCGATGCGCTCGTCCAGGGTCATCTTCACGTTGACGTAGTTCTTCTTGCGGTAGGCCCCGTCGGGCCCCCGGCTTTCTTGCTGGAAGAGCCTGCCCACCACGATGAAGAGGCTCGCGGTACCCCATTCGTACAGGTGATGGAAGGGGGTGTCCAGGCCGATGCTTCCCAGGTTGGCGAAAAAGGCGGAGGAATACAGGGGGTCCGACGCCAGCATGAAGCGGGGCGCCACGTTGAAACGGTCCAGGAGGCGGAAGAGCCGGGAGACGACGAACTTCCCGAAGGGTATGCGGTGGATGATCGAGGCCTCCCGCTCGTCCGGGGTCAGGTCCTGCCCCCGGGCGAGTTCCACGGCCCGGGAGATGATGTCCGCGGCGGAATCCACGGTGACGTCCGGGGGGAAGGTCACCTGGGCGGTGGTCTCCTTCGCGTCCTCGGTCAGACGTTTCTTGACGATGAAGGAGAACTTGATGTCCTTCCTCTCGTAGAGGGAGCGGCCGTGGACGAAGCGGTTCAGCCGGGGCTTCAGCACGAAGGTCTGGGCCGCGGCGGTCAGGATCAGCCCGAAGAGGGTGAACGTGCGCTCCCCGGATTCCGCGTTCCGCCTGTGCACGTACCGTACCGCCGAGTCCACGTCGATGTCCTTGGAATAGTAGACCGCGGACTCGTTGCGGCCCCGCATCAGGAAGGGGAGGATCGCGTGGAAGGGGCCGGGATCCCGGATCCGCCGTCCGTCGACCCGGTCGATGAACAGCATGGTCAGGGTCCGGCCGGGGCCGCGGGATCCGCCTCGCAGACCAGGTGCCAGGCGTGGCAGTCGACGCATTCCTCGATGCGGTGCCTTCGGGAGAAGGTCTCCCAGTGGACCTTCTGCTCCGGGGTCAGGATGCCCGTGCCGCGGCAGAGGGGACAGCGGTTGTCCAGGGCGGCCAGGACCGCGTGGCGGATGAACTCCGAGCGGTTCGGCACGCCTTCCAGGGCGCCCAGGAGCTCCTCGTCCGCCTTGAAGGTCACGGTCGATTCCTTGCGCGCCATGGTTCCGCCGCCTAGGCCCGTCCGCCCCGGCAGTAGTCCACGGCCGCCCGGGCCAGTACCTGCATGGGATCCAGGACCGGCACCTCGAAGTCCCCGGGCTTCAGGGCCAGGGGGATCTCCGTGCAACCGGCCACGAGGAGGTCCGCCCCCCGGGCGACCAGGCGGTTTCCGGCTTCCCGGAGGAGCCGGCGGGGTTCGTCGCCCCGGTTCCCCGCCTTGATCCCGTGCTTGCCGTAGACGGCCTCCATGACGAAGCGGGTCTGGGCCTCCTCGTCCGGGAAGTGGATACGCCAGTCCGTCAGGTGCTTCTCGTAGAGCCCGGCCCGGATGCTGCCCGTGGTGGCCAGGACGCCGATGCGCTTGGCCTGGGGGTAATCGGAGCGGATCCGGCGTCCGAGTTCCTCGAAGGCGGACAGGAAGGGGAAGGGGAGGGCGGCCCGCAGGGCGTCCATCCAGTGGTGGGCGGTCATGCAGGGTATCGCGCCCACCGTCGCCCCCGCGGCCGCGAGGCGCTTGCCCGCTTCGATCAGGGCGGGCAGGGGATCCGGACCCCGTCCCAGGATGTTCTCGGTCCGGTCCGGGATGGAGGGATCGCAGTTCACGAGGATGTGGATGTGGTCCTGATCCTTGGCCGCCGGGGTGGCGTCCACCACCTTCCGGAAGAAATCGGCCGTCGCCTCGGGGCCCATGCCGCCTAGGATGCCCAGGATCTGCCTGCCGGAATCGGACTTCGCCGTGCCGCTCACGAAAACCTCCTATATCTCGGGAATCGTCAGTATACGCCGGGTTGCGGCGGGGCGCAACGGAAATCCCGCAGATCGCGGTAAGGAACCTTTCATCCCGCCCGGACGGTCCGGTCCCGGCCGGTCCTCTTGGCCTCCAGGAGCCGCTCGTCCGCCCTCTGGACCAGGGACGAAAGGTCCTCCTCCGGCCGGAGGGTCGCCGTGCCGGCGCTGATCGTCACCGTCGGGCTCCCCGGGGCCAGCCTCTCGGCCGATACGGCCGCCCGGAGTTTTTCCGCCGCCGCGAAGGCCCCGTCGGGCCCGCTCGCGGGCAGGAGCACCAGGAATTCCTCCCCGCCCCAGCGGCACAGGAGGTCCGAGGCCCGGAGGGTGGCCGCGCAGGTCCGGACCACGGTCTTCAAGGCCTCGTCCCCGGCGGCGTGGCCGAGGGTGTCGTTCACGGCCTTGAAGTGGTCGATGTCGAAGAGAATGACCGAGAGAGGCCGGCCTTCCCGACGGGTTTCCCGGATGGCGTGGTCGGCCACGGCCTGGAAGGCCAGGCGGTTCATGGCCCCCGTCAGGGGGTCGTAGGAGGCGGTCCGTTCCAGACGGCTCTGGAAGCGGTTGACGGTGAATCCCGCGGCCAGGAGGGCTAGGACCAGGATGAGGATGTAGACGACCAGGTTGAGGTAGAGGGCCCTGCGAGCCCCGGCGATGGCCGCGTCCTCGGGGCGCTCCACGAAGAGGAACCAGCCCACCTCCGGAAGCCACCGGACGAAGAGCAGGACGTTCTCCGAGCCGCGGCGGTACCGGTAGGAGCCCGGTCCGACACGGAGATCCCGGCGGTAGATCGGCGCCAGGGCGGGGTCCTCCGTCCCCGGACCCCCGTAGGGTTCGCCGGCGACGATGCGGCCCGCCTTGTCCACGAAGTACACGTTGGTGCCGTATTCGCTCTTCAGGGTGGCCACCATCCGGGTCATGGAATCCACGGCCAGGCCGACCCCCGCGGCTCCCAGGTAGGTCCCGTCCGTGTCGATCACCCGGTAATTGATGAAGATGGTGAGCGCGTCCGCGTTGGCCAGGTCGGGGTCCACGTTGAGCTCGTAGGGTTCCGACATGGACCGGACCCGATAGTACCACTCGTCCCGGGGCTCGGAGGGAGACACGATCTTGAGGACTCCCTCGGGATAGTAATACCGGCCCGTGCGCTCGGACACGAAAAAGGCCGTGAAGGCCCCGTACCGGGCCTTGATCTCCCCCAAGTACCGGACCACGGCGCCCTGGTCCCGTTCCCCTCCGACGATCCAGTCGTGCAGGAAGGTGTCGTTGGCCATCATGGAGGAGACGAACACGGGCTCCACCAGGTCCTTCTGGAGCCGGGCGTACACGGACTCCGCCGCCACGGGGAGGTCGTTCTTCTCGATGTTGGCGCGGATGGAGTCCCGGGCGGCCAGGAACGCGAAGTAGCCGGTTCCCAGGAAACCCGCCAGCAGGAGCACCGTCAGGGCCGCAAGCAGCCTCGCCTTGTCGCCCAGCCCCGTCCGTCTCATCTCTTCCATGACCGAAAGGATCGCATATTTCCGGGAAATCGCAACCGTAAAAACGAGGTATCCGGCGAACCGGGATCAGCCCCGGGTGCCCGCCCACAGGGGCAGGATGTTCGCGATGGACAGGACGAAGGGCATGGTCCGGAGGGTGCCCGCCGCGGCCTCCACGGAGGACCGCTCGCACTCGTGGGTGAAGATCAGCAGGGTCGCGCGGCCCGCGTTGTCCAGCTCCTGGGTGACCGTGGCGATGCTGATCCCGTGGACGCCCAGCATGGTGGCGATCTGGCCCAGGACGCCGGGGAGGTCCTTGACCAGGAGACGGACGTAGTACTCCGAGGGCCGGGCCGTGGAGTCCGAGAGCTCCATCTCCCGGTCCTGCCAGATGATCTCGGATTCCGAGAGGTCCGGGAACCGGACCAGTTCGATGATGTCCGACACGACGGCGCTGCCGGTCGGCAGGTCCCCGGCCCCCTTGCCGTAGAGCATAAGCTGACCCACCGAGTCCCCCTCGATGGTAACGGCGTTGTAGGCCCCGTTGACGTTGGCCAGGGGGTGGCCCTTGGGGACCAGGCTGGGGGTCACGGACAGGTGAAGGGAGCCGTCCGCGCGCTCCGCCCCGGCCAGGAGCTTGATCCGGTACCCGAACTTGTCCGCCAGGGCTATGTCCTGGGCGGTCACCGTGGAGATGCCCTTCCGGGGGATGCGCCGGGGGTCCACGTAGCCCTCGAAGCCCAGGGAAGCCAGGATGGCCAGCTTGTACGCCGCGTCGAAGCCCTCCACGTCCGCGGAGGGATCCGCCTCGGCGTAGCCCAGGGACTGGGCCTCCCGGAGGGCGTCTTGGTATTCCATCCCCCGGTCCGTCATGGCGGACAGGATGAAGTTCGTGGTCCCGTTCAGGATGCCCGTGATGCGCTCGATGTTGTTCGCCGTCAGGCCTTCCCGCAGGGCCCGGATCACCGGGATGCCCCCCGCCACGGCCCCCTCGAAGGCGATCCTCCGGCCCGCGGCCCGGGCCGTCTCGAAGATCCGGCGGCCGTGCAGGGCCAGGGCCAGCTTGTTGGCCGTGACCACGTCCTTGCCCGCCTCCAGGGCCGCGAGGGTGTAGCCCAGGGCGGGCTCCTCGCCGCCCAGGGCCTCGACCACGATCCGGATGTCCGGGTCGGCCAGGATCTCCTCGAAGGATTCCGTGAGCACCCCCGGGGGGGTGGGGACGGCCCGTTCGCGGGACGCGTCCCGGACCAGGATCCTCTTGACGGCGATGGGGCAGGCGGCCCGGCGGGCGATGGCCTTCGCGTGCTCGTTCAGGATGCGGTAGGCTCCCGATCCCACGGTGCCGAAGCCCAGGATCGCGATCTCGACGGGTTTCATCGGGTACCTCGTTTCGACGAATGGGCCGCGGGGCAGGGACGGAATCCCTTGCCGGTCCTGTCTCCGGGCGTCTGATTCTACGGAAAGAAGCGGCCGGGATCAAGGGGAGGCCGACCGGTCTGGCGCCGCCCGGCCCGGTCCGCTATACTCCCCCCATGCCCGAGGACCAGCCCAACAACCCCCTCCACGGCCTCACCCTGGAGGCGATCCTCCGCCTCCTGGTCGAGAAGTACGGCTGGGAGGGCCTGGCGGAGCGTATCCCCGTCCGCTGCTTCTCCGTCGACCCGAGCGTGGGCTCCAGCCTGGCCTTCCTGCGGCGGACCCCCTGGGCCCGGGCCAAAGTCGAGGCCCTCTACCTCGGCCGGCTCCGGCCCCGGCGGAAGGGCCGGGGGCGGAAACCTGGGGGCGGAAACCGAGGCCGGCCCGTCGAACCGCGGGAACCTTGAGGAACGGAGCGTTTCATGGAAATCACGTTGGTGATCGTAGGCGGAGTAATCGTGATCACCCTGATCGGGGTGGTCGGGGATCTCCTGGGCAAGTCCGTCAAGTCGAGATCGGGCGCGGACCCGAAGGCCCTGCGGGACCTGTCCCGCCGCGTCGAGGACCTGGAACGCCTTTCCCTGGATCGGGAGGAGCGGATCCGCAGGTTGGAGGCCGACGTCGCCTTCGCGAACAAGCTACTGGAGGACCGCTCGGGCAAGGCCTAGGCGGCCTGTGGATCCTCACTTGGGGAGGCGGATGGGCTGGACCAAATAGATGACAAAAAGTATAATATAAGTACATCCTGATCGCGATCGGAGAGCCCCATGGCCGACGAAAGAATCACCGTTCGAACCCGGATCCGCGCCCCCGTGGCCCGGGTCTGGGACGCCTATACGACCCCGGAGGACATCACGAAGTGGAATTTCGCCAGCGACGACTGGCACTGTCCCTCCGCGCACGTCGACCTGCGGGTCGGCGGCACCTTCTCAAGCCGAATGGAGTCCAAGGACGGCAAGGCCGGCTTCGATTTCGCGGGTCGGTACCTGGATGTCCGGCGGCATTCGCGGATCGAGTACGAGATGGGGGACGGCCGGGGGGTGACGGTCGAGTTCCGGCCCCGGACGGACTCCACGGACGTCGAGGTCGCCTTCGACTCGGACGGAGTCTACTCCCGGGAGAGACAGGCGGAAGGTTGGGGGGCGATCCTGGAGAATTTCCGGAAGCATGTGGAAGGCTCCGGGGAGGCGAAATCGTGAGGCGGGGCGCCCCGGGCTCCCGCCGCGGACGTGCGGGGGGCCCTTCTTTCCGAGCGGCCCGGCTTTCGATATATTCTTCCAATGCTTGAAACCGAGTCTCCTGCCCCGGCGCCGATCCCGGGCGGCTGGAAGCGAAACGTCGCCGTCTTCCTGACCAGCCAGGCTCTGTCCCTCTTCGGTTCGGCCCTTGTGCAGTACGCCCTGATGTGGCACATCACCCTGACCACGAAGTCCGGGACCATGATGGCCCTGATGATCATCCTGGGCTTCCTTCCGACCTTCTTCCTGTCCCCCTTCGCGGGGGTCTTCGCGGACCGTCACGACCGGAAACGGATCATCATGATCGCCGATGCGGGGATCGCCCTGGCCACCCTGGGTCTGGCCCTGGTCTACGCGAGGGGGACGGAGGCGGTCGGCCTTCTCCTGGCGGTTTCGGCCCTCCGGTCCGTGGGCCAGGCCTTCCACATGCCCGCGGTGGGGGCCATCCTGCCCCAGATGGTGCCTCGGGACTCCCTCATGAGGGTGAACGCCCTGAACGGGACCGTCCAGTCCGGGCTTTCCTTCGCGGCCCCGGTCGCCGCCGGAGCCCTGCTGAGCCTGGCCCCCTTCCAGGTCATCCTCTTCGTGGACGTGGCCACCGCCTCCCTGGCGGTGGGGCTCCTGGCCCTGTTCCTGCATGTCCCGCCCCACGCCAAGGCCTCCCATGCCCAGGCCACGGGCTACTTCGAGGACCTGAAGCTGGGCTTCCGGTACGTCCGGGACCACCGGTACCTCGTCGGGCTGTTCGTGTACATGGCCCTGCTCTTCTTCCTGATCGCCCCGGCCGCCTTCCTGACCCCTCTCCAGACGGCCCGGACTTACGGGCCCGAGGTCTGGCGCCTCACCGCCCTGGAGATCGCCTTCTCCGCGGGGATGACGGTGGGAGGGGCCTTGCTGGCGGCGCTCAGCGGGTTCCGGAACCGGATGGGCACCGTGGTCGCTTCGACCCTTGTGATGGCCCTCTGCACCGCCGCCCTCGGCCTGGCCCCTCCCTTCTGGGTCTACATCGGGTTCATGGTCCTCTTCGGGCTCGCGATCCCGTATTTCAACACCCCCCTCACGACCCTGCTCCAGGAGCACGTGGAGCCGGACTACCTGGGACGGGTGTACAGCATCAATTCCATGATCTCTTCGTCCATGATGCCCGTCGGGATGCTCGCCTTCGGTCCCCTGGGGGATCTGGTCCGGATCGAGATCCTGTTGATCGCCACCGGCGCCGCCATCGCCGCTCTGGGGATCGGCGTCCGGATGAGCCGTACCCTGATGGAGATGGGAAAGCCCGTGCCGTCCTCGAAGGTGCCGATGGAAACGGCGCCCGACCCCGCCGGGGCGTGATCCGGGCGATGCCGGACCTCCGGCCGGTCGCGAAAAGGAGGAGCCTATGACCTGGGACGACCTGCTCGACGCGCTGTCCGCCCCCGCCCGGCGGGCCCTGGAGTCCGCGGGAATCCGGGATCTCCGGGACCTCGCCGCCCGATCCGAGGCGGAACTCCTGGCCCTCCACGGCCTGGGTCCCAAGTCCCTCGGGCACCTGCGGCGGGCTCTCGCGGATTCCGTGGCGTCCGCGCCCGGCGCACCGGCGGACGGCACCGCGCCGGCGGGCAAGGGCGTGAGCCCCGGCTCCGACCCGGGGACCGCGGCGGTGGACGCGTTCATCGCGGGGTATCCCCCGGAGACGAGGAAGCTGCTTTCAGAGATACGGGCCTTGATCCGGGAGAACGCCCCGGGCGCGGCCGAGAAGATCGCCTACGGCATCCCCACCTTCACCCTGAACGGCAACCTGGTCCACTTCTCCGGCTACGAGCGGCACATCGGCTTCTACCCCGGATCCGAGGGGATCGCCGCCTTCGAGGCCGAGCTCGCCGGGTACAAGCGCGCCAAGGGTTCCGTCCAGTTCCCGATCGACCGGCCCCTCCCCCGGGACTTGATCGCCCGGATCGTGCGGTTCCGGGTGGAACAGAACGGGGGGAGGAAGAAGCGCTGAGGGCTCCGGGGATGAGCGGCGTCCGCTCCGGAGCCCGTCGGCTCCTCGTCCTGGCCCTTGTATCGGTCTTCCCGGCACGGATTCCAGCCCGCCCCCCGGCGATCCCCCCCGGGATCGACCTGGCGATCCGGAACTGCATCCTCATCGACGGGACCGGCTCTCCCCCGGTCCGGGACGCCGTCCTCCTGATCGGGGAGGGCCGGGTGCTCGCGGCGGGACCGGCGGCGGCGGTCGGGATACCGCCCGGATCGCGGGTCCTCGACCTGGACGGAGCGGCCGTCCTGCCCGGGTTCGTCAACGCCCACGTCCACTACGCCCTCGACGAGGAGCGCCTGGCCCGGTGGCTCGAGTCCGGCGTGACCAGCGTCCGGGACATGTCGAGCTTCGGGATGCCCCCGGCCGAGGTCGCGCGCTGGCGCGCCCGGACCCGGGAGCGTCCGGACCTGGCCCGGCTGTACGCGGTCGGACCGATGATCACCGTTCCCGGGGGCTACGGCTCGAGCTTCGTCTCCACCCCGGCCGAGGCGCGCGCCGCCGTGGATCGAATCGCCGATGCGGGGCTGGACGCCGTGAAGGCCTCCCTGGAGGACGGGTACGCGGGGGTCTCGGGGCTGCCGCAGTTCGACGACGCGACCCTGGACGCCCTGGTCGCGGCCGCCAAGGCCCGGGGCCTCCGGGTGACGATGCACGTGACCGAGGCCCGGTTCCTCCGCCGCGCCGTCCTCGCGGGGGTGGACGAGCTGGCCCACATCGCCTGGGACCGCGTCGATCCGGACACCTGGAGGCGGGCGGTCTCCGCCGGGATCCTCCTCATCCCGACCTTCAGCGTCTTCCGCAGCTACGGCGCCCCGGTCCAGTCCTGCGTGGCGAACCTTCGGGCGTTCCGGCTTGCCGGGGGAAGGGTCGCCCTGGGGAACGACTACGGCGGCGGCCCCGGGGAGTTCGAGGGAGGCATCCCGATGTTCGAGATCGAGTGCATGCTCGCCGCGGGGATGACCCCCATGGAGGTCATCACGGCCTGTACCCGGACCTCGGCGGAGGCTTGCGCGGCGGACCGGGAAATCGGTACCCTCGAGCCCGGCAAGCTCGCCGACCTCATCGTCGTCCGCGGCGATCCCCTCTCGGACCCGGGCGTCCTTCGGGACCCGGTCCTGGTGATGAAGGAGGGCAGGATCGCTGCGGATCGGCGGTGAAGGTCGAGACCGACTCGACGGGGGATCCGCATGACCGACCTGGATCTAATCCTGGGCATCGATTCCAGCACCCAGAGCACCTCGGGGATCGTGATCGACCGGAGGGATTTCTCGATCGCGGCCCGGGCCCGGGTGGGGTACCGGGACGATCCCCGCCTGGCGTCCTACGGTTTGACCGGACCGTCGCCCGTCCTCCCCCCCCGGGAGCCCGGCGAGGCCGACCAGCCGCCCGGGCTCTTCCTGGACGCCTTGGAGTGCCTCCTGGCCGACCTGGGTCCCGCCGTCCTGGGCCGGGTCGCGGCCGTGAACGTCTCCGCCCAGCAGCACGGCCAGGCCTGGCTGGGAGCCGGGGGGGAGACCGCCGTCTCCGACCTGCGCGGAAGAGGATGCGGGGCCGAGGGGGAGCGGGGGCTCGCGGCCCGGATCGGCCCGGGATTCTCCTACGACCGGGCCCCCATCTGGATGACCTCGAGCACCGCCGAGGAGGCGGAGGAGCTCCGCTCCGCCCTGGGCGGCCGGGACGCCATGACAGCCCGGTCCGGATCGGACAGCCCCCTGCGCTTCTCGGGCGCCGTCCTCCGGCGGACGGCCCGGCGCTTCCCGGAAGCCTACGCCCGGACGACGGTGTGCCACCTCCTGTCCTCCTTTCTGTCCGCGATCCTGTCCGGCCGGCCCCGGGCTCCGGTGGACTGGGGAAACGGGGCGGGCACCTCCCTGATGGACTGGTCCGGCCGGCGCTGGGATCCGGACCTCCTGGAAGCGGCCTCGAGGGGCCTTCCGGACGGGGCGGCGGGCCTGGCGGGGCGGCTCCCCCTCCTGTCGCATCCGCTTGCCGCCGCGGGAGGGATAGCCGCCTATTTCTCGGAGCGCTTCGGGTTCGACCCGGCCTGCGTCGTGCTGGCGGGCTCCGGGGACAATCCCCAGAGCAAGGTACTGGCCCCGGGGGCCCTGCTGTCCCTGGGCACCAGCTTCGTGTTCATGACGGACGGGACGAAACCGCACCCCGCCGCCAACGCCATGTACGACGGCCTGGGAACGCCCTTCCTCTTCGGCTGTCGCACGAACGGCGCACTCTGCTGGGAATCGGTCCGGACCTTTCACGGGCTGGGCGCGAACGACTTCCGGGCCTCCGAGCGCGCCTTGGCCGTGACCGCGCCGGGCTCGGTCCTGCGCGTCCTGCAGGGCGAGAGGGAATCTTTCCCGGAATCCCGGGAGACGGATTACGGCCGGCCCGCGGGGTTCGAGGCGGACTACGCGGGCGTCGTGGACTCGTCCCTCGGGCTCATCTACTTGGCTTCCCGGCCCTTCGCGGCGGACGTGGCCGCCGTCGCGGTGACCGGGGGAGCCGCCGCCAGCGAGGGCACTCTGCGACGGATCGCCGCGATCTGGAACCGGCCGGTCGCAATCATCGGGGAGGCGGGGGCGGCCGCGGGAGCCGCGGTGGCCGCGGCCGCCGCCCTGGAGCCGGAAAGCGGCCGGGACGGGTACGTGGCGCGGGCCGCCGGCGCGGTGTCCCGGCGAGGCGGGGCGGTCGATCCCGTCCCCGCGGACGTGCGGGCGTACCACGGGGAATCCGGATACCTGTCCCGGCTGGAAGATCTCCTGGAACGCGGCGCCCTCGGGATTTAATCCGGTCCGGTTTTCCGCGGGATCCTGCCTTCGGACCCCGGGGTTCGGCGGAAGGGAGGGCTACGAATTCCCCGCCGTGACTTGCAGGCTGTAGGCCCATCCCTTGTGGCTGTTCCGAATGGCTTCGACGAGCTTCCGCGGATCCCTCGACAGGAACGCGGCGAGGATGGCCTTGTGGTCCCGCAAGGCCGTATCCGGTATGGCTCTCATGGATCGGGACACGGAGGTCTTGAAGAGCTGGTGGATCGTGGTCCCGATGCGCACGATGTAGGGATTCCCGGTGCATTCCAGCATCCGCTCATGGAAGGCCAGGTCATCCTCGGCGGTATGGATTCCCGCCCGTATCTTCCGCTCGAATTGGTCCACCGAATCCTCCAGGGCCCGGATCTGGTCCGGCCGCGCCTTGTCCATGGCGATGAGGGCGTAGGCCGGCTCGAACATCATCCGGAGCTCCAGGAGATCCTCGTTCGTGGCCTGCTCCAGGATCATCTGGAAGATCAGAGGGTTGATCGCGTCGGCCGCGGGCTTCTGGGGGATGAAGGTACCGTGTCCCTGGCGGATCTCCACGATGCCCATGGCTTCCAGCTGTTTCAGGGCTTCCCGGACGCTCGTCTTGCCGACGCCCAGCTGCCGTGTCAGCTCGCTCTCGGAGGGAAGGTAGTCGCCGGGCTTGAGCTCCTTCAGGATCATCGCTTCCTTGAGCTTGTCGATCACGAAATGGACGACCGACCGTTTCTTGATCGGGGATGCCAAGGTGCTGAGTTCCGGGGACTTCGGTTTCGGCGGCATCCGGTCTCCTTGCGAGATAGCTTAAGAGCAGATGACTGGTATTATGGTGCTTTCCCTGCCGACGTCAAGGCTGCGGGCCGGATTCCCCTTTATTTTTCCTTGACAGGTTTTCGGAAGCCGTTTATAACACAAGACAACAGATGACTTATGTTATGAGTTTTTCTTCTAGGAGGCGGAGGGAATGAGGATCCGGAGCCTGATCGACCGATTGAGCGACGCGCTGAACGGGGCGGCCTGTTTCCTGGTGGCCCTCGGCACGGCCGCGTTCGCGCTCCTCTTGTTCGCTTCCGTCGTGGCGCGGTACGTCTTCCGCCATCCCCTCATCTTCTCCGCCGAGGTGGCGAAGCTGCTCTTCATTTGGAGCACCTTCCTGGCCACCAGCGTCGCCTACAAGGAAAAGATCCACATCCGGTTCGAGTTCATCAACCGGCGGCTCGGGGACCGGGGCGTGAAGGGTACGGAGATCGCGGTCCACGCGGCCGCTCTCGTCTTCTTCGCCGTGATCATCGGCAAGCTTTGGGAGTTCACCTCGGCCATCTGGGAGACCTACTTCCCGATCATCGGCCTTTCCCAAGGTTGGTTGTACGTGAGCGTCCTCGTCGGATTCTCCCTGATGCTCGTGCACGCCCTGGCGCACTTGCTCGAGGCCGTCGAGGCGTACGGGGACTCCGTCGCCGGGGCGGGGAGGGAAGCATGATCTGGGCGGCCCTCGCGTGCTTCGTGGTCCTGGTCTTCCTCCGCTTCCACATCGCCCTGGCGATCGGGATCTCCTCCATGATCGCCATCGTGTTCTTCTCCGACCTGTCCCTCCTGGTCCTTGCCCAGCGCCTGGTGGTCGGCGTGGACAGCTACGTATTCCTGGCTATCCCGCTCTTCATCCTGGCGGGGAACCTCATGAACGCGGGCGGGATAACCGACCGGATCTTCGCCTTCGCCCGGGCCCTGATCGGGCACTTCCGCGGCGGCCTCGGGCACGCCAACGTCCTGGCCAGCATGATCTTCGCGGGCATGTCCGGATCCGCCGTGGCCGACGCGGGCGGGCTGGGGGCCATCGAGATGAAGGCCATGGACGCCCAGGGATACCCCCGGGAGTTCTCCGCCTCCATCACCGTGGCCTCCTCGGTGATAGGACCGGTCATCCCTCCGAGCATCCCGATGGTGATCTACGGGGCCATGGCGGAGGTCTCCGTCGGCAGGCTATTCCTGGGAGGGATCCTGCCGGGCATCCTCGTGGCGGTCTCCCTCATGGTGCTGGTGTACATCTTCAGCGTCCGGCACGATTTTCCCCGGGACCCGAAGGCCACCTTCGCCGTCTTCCGGACACGCTTCCTGGAGAGCTTCTTCCCGATCCTGACCCCCGCGGTCATCCTGGGCGGCATCGTGTTCGGGATCTTCACCCCCACCGAGGCGGCCGCCGTCGCCGTCGTGTATGCCTTCATCCTCTCGTTCTTCGTGTACCGTACGGTCAGGCTCCGGGACCTCCCGGGCATCCTGATCGACTCCATGAAGACCACGGCCATCACCACCTTCGTGATGGCCACGACCAGCACCTTCTCCTATATCCTGCTGCTGGGACAGTTCTCGGACTGGGTCGTGGGCTTCCTGACCTCGGTCACGATGAACAAGTTCGTCATGCTGTTCATCCTGAACCTGATCCTCCTGTTCTTCGGGTGCATCATGGAGGCGGGGGTGGCCCTCATCCTGCTGGTGCCCATCCTGGTGCCCGTCCTGAACGCGGTGGGCATCGACCTCGTACACTTCGGCGTCGTGATGGTGGTCAACCTGATGATCGGGGTGGCGACGCCCCCCGTGGGGATGTGCCTCTTCGTCGTGAGCCACGTGGCGAACATCAAACTCGAGCGGCTCATGCGGGCGATCCTGCCCTTCCTCGTTCCGCCCATCCTGGTCCTGTTCCTGATCACCTACGTCCCCCCGCTCGTGACCTGGCTGCCGAACCTGGTGTTCGGCAAATAGGCGGCCGTACGGCACGCCAACGTATTTCGGAGGAGACCGACATGAAGAGATTCCCGGTTCTGTTCGCGGTCGCGTCGCTCGTCCTGGCCCTGCCTCTGCAGGCCCAGGCGAAGCTCGTCCTGAAGCTGGGCCACGGCCACACGGCCACCCATTCCTACCAGCTGGGCATGGAGCAGGCCAAGAAGGCCCTCGAGGAGAAGACGGGGGGAAGGATCAGCATCCAGTTCTTCCCCTCCAACCAGCTCGGCGACGAGCGGCAGATGCAGGAGGCCCTGAGCGTTGGGACCCAGGACATGACCATCACCGGCCTGGCCAACCTCTACGATCCCGCCTTCGCACTGTTCGACTTTCCCTTCCAGTACGCGAACCGGGCCCAGATCAAGGCGGTGATGTATTCGCCCTTGATGGATCGGATGAACGAGGCCCTGATCCGGAAAGGCCTGCGCATCGTCGGTCTCATGGAGGTCGGGTTCCGCAACGTCACCTCCAAGAAGCCGATCCGAAGCCCCGCGGACCTGAAGGGAATGAAGATCCGGACCCCCGAGAGCCCCGCCCAGGTCGAGACCTTCAAGGCCCTCGGCGCCCTGCCCACGCCCATGCCCTTCGGCGAGCTCTACGGCGCCCTCCAGCAGGGCGTGGTGGACGGCCAGGAGAACCCCCTGGAGAACATCTACAACGGCAAGCTGTACGAGGTCCAGAAATACGTCATCGAAACCCGCCACATCTACAACTTCGCCTACGTCCTGGTCTCCGAGAAGACCTGGCAGAAGCTCTCCGCCGCGGACCAGGCCGCCCTCAAGGAAGCGGTGAAATTCGGTTCCTTCTGGCAGATCGACTGGGCGGAGGCCAACGAGGCCAAGTACGCCCAGATGCTGAAGGAGAAGGGGATGGAGTTCATCCAGGTGGACCGGGAGGCCTTCCGCAAGGGGGCCGAGGGCGCCTATTCCTCCAAGTTCGTGAAGGACCTGGAACCCCGAGCCTCCGCCATCCTGGCGGAGATCCGGTCCATCATCGCGACGGTGAAGTGATATTCCTGAACGGGGACGGGGCGGCCTTCGGGCCGTCCCCGCCCCGGCCATATTCCGAGGGAGCCGAAACCATGACGATCATCGACGCGGACTGCCACATCTCCCCCACGCCCGAGTCGGGGAACAGCATAGGCCGGGAAGAGCTCCTGGCCCGGATGGACCGGGCCGGGGTCGCGAAGGCCCTGGTCTGGCTGCAACCCCCCTACCGAAGGGACGGCATCGAGGCCAGCAACCGCTACGTGTACGAGTCGGCCTCCCTGCACCCCGACCGGTTCCTGGGCTTCGGCTGGGCGGATCCGAGCCTGGGCGTCGAGCACGCGGTCCGCGAGGCCCGGCGCTGTCTCTCGGACTACGGATTCCGGGGGGTCAAGCTGAACGGGGCCCAGAACGGATTCCCGATCGACGATCCGGAACGGGCCCTGCCCGTGATCGACGCGATCGCGGAGGCCGGCGGCGTTCTGGCCTTCCACATCGGCGCGGATTCCTACAACAACACCCATCCCTGGCGCCTGGCCAAGGTCTCGGACCGGCATCCGCGCCTGCCCATCCTGGCGGTGCACATGGGCGGCGCCTCCTTCGACGACATGAGCGACCTCGTGATCGAGGCGGCGGCTTCCCGGCCGTCCATCACCCTGATCGGCAGCGCCGTGCGGTCCATCCCGATCCTCAAGGCCGTCCGGAAGCTCGGGCCCGATCGGGTCTGCTTCGGCAGCGACACCCCCTTCGAGCTCATGCACGTGGAGGTAGCCAAGTACCTGACCCTCCTGGAAGGAGAAATTCCCCCGGAGGATATCGAGCGGGTCATGGGGGGGAACCTGGCCCGGATCCTGGGCGTGAAGGCGGGAGCGTGAGCCGTCCCCTGCATCCCCTCCTGCCGAACTCCGAGGCCGTCCGGTCGGGGGACTGGATCTTCTTCGGCGGCATCGTGGCCAAGGACGGCCGGGGGAACCCGGCGTTCCCGTACGACGTGACCGCCCAGACCGCCGCCGTAGTGGGCCGGCTGGAGTCGTACCTGCGCGCCGCGGGCCTGAGCCTCGGGCACCTCGTACGGGTGGAGGTCTACCTTCCGGACATCCGCTACTACGACGAGATGAACGAGGCCTACGCCCGGGTCATGCCCCGGCCCCTGCCTCCCCGGAAGGTCCTCGTCTCCCCGCTGACCGTCGAAGGGGCCCTGGTGGAGTTCACCGCCATCGCCTCCCGGGCTGTCCCCGTCGTGCTGGCCCCTCCGGGAGAACCGGCGTCCGGAACCGGACGGGAGGATCCCCCGTGAATCGGCCCTGGAACAAGTCCGCATAAAAGGCGATACTCCCGGCCATGCCGGAACCTCGACGCTCCACCGCCCTCGAGCCTTCTTCCCCGTCCCGCCTCCTGTCTCGTGGTAAGGCCTACCTTGCCAGCTTTCCCCGGCCCGTCTGGTACCTCATAGCGGCCACCTTCGTGGAGTCCTGCGGCCGCTTCATGGTGATCCCCTATCTCAGCCTGTACATGCGGGATGTCGGGGTGGGCCTGGGCACCCTGGGCCTGGTCCTGGGTGCGGCCCCCGTGGCCAACGTCGTATTCGGGGCCTGGGGCGGCCAGCTTTCGGACCGGTGGGGCCGCAAGCCCGTCCAGATCCTGGGGGTCGCGGCCAGCGGGCTTTCGATGTTCGGCTTCGCCTTCGCCGGTCCCCGCCCGGTGCTCCTCGCGGTGCTCAACTTCATGAACGGGATGACCCGGACCTTCTACCGGCCGGCGACCGGCGCCGCCCTCTCGGACCACTGTCCCCCGGAGAGGAGGTCCGAGGCCTTCGCCCTGAACCGCATCGCCCTGAACGCCGCCTTCGGCCTGGGGCCGGTCGCGGGGGTGGCCCTGTTCCAGGCCTCGCCGCGGACGGGCTTCATCCTGGGAGGGCTTTTAAACCTGGCGGTGGGCCTGTACATCGCCCTGGTCGTGCCCGAGTCCGCTCCCGGCCGGATCGGGCCGGCCGCGCGGGATGTTCGGTCCGACGAGCCTGCCGATGCCCGGGTCGCCCAAGGCGCGGCCGGGGACAGAGCCGGCCATTCCGGGGACGGAACTTCGGGCCGAAACGCCTGGGCGGAGATCGTCCGGGACGCGGGGTTCTGGGTCTGGACCGCGGGCATGACCCTGGTCTGGGGCGCCTACGACCTCATCCAGAGCTTCCTGCCCCTCCACTTCCGGGAGAACGGCACGGACCTATGGATCTACGGGGCGATCCTGTCCATGAACGCCTTCATCTGCGTGACCGTCCAGCTTCCCCTCTCCCGCCGGCTCCGGGTATCGCCGATCGCCCCGGCCGCGGCCTGGTCCAAGGCGGCCTTCGCGGCGGGATTCCTGGGCTTCGCCTTCCTCCGTTCCCCGGCGCTTCTCCTGGCTTCCATGCTGATCCTGAGCCTGGGGGAGGTCTGGGGTTCCGCGGTCCAGGTCCGCTACATACCCGAGCACGCCCGGCCGGCCCTCCTGGGGCGCTACATGGGCCTGTCCATGGTCAGCGAGCTCGGCCGAGGGATCGCCGCCCCGGCCGCGGGCTTCCTGATGGGAGCCGCGGGGGGCGAGGCGGTCTTCCTCATGGCTGCGGCCTTCTCCGTCGGAGGGGGAGCCCTGCTGCATGTCGCCGGGAAAGCCCAGGACGATGCGGCGCGGTTTCCCGGGCGGCCGCGGCCGAACGGATCCCGGAGAGCCGGCGGGAGTCGGACCCGAACTAGGCGGAAAACCCCGCGCGGGGTATGATCGGAGGCGCGCTTCGACGGAGCCGCAGGATGAGTGAAGAGAGCAAATCCCCCGGGCTGAACATTCTCGTCGTGGACGACGAGCCGAATATACGGAAGATGCTGTCCTTCTGCCTTGCCGGGGAAGGCCACTCCGTGACATCCGTGGGCGATCCCGGGGAAGCGGTCGAAGAGGCGCGGCGGAGACCCTACGACCTGGTGTTTCTGGACCTCCGTCTCGGGGAACGGAGCGGGATGGATCTCATCGTCCCCCTCGCATCGGACTCCCCCTGGATGAAGATCGTGGTGATCACGGCCTACGCCTCCGTGGAAAGCGTCGTGCAGGCCATGAGGCTCGGCGCGGAGGATTACCTGCCGAAGCCCTTCGATCCGGAACAGGTCAGGATCCTGGCGCGCCGGATCGGACGGCTCAGGGCGATGGAGGCCGAGGTCGCTGCCCTGCGGGAGTACGCCGGGTCCCGGGGGGCGGAGGGATCGTTCGAGAGTCGGGATCCCGCGATGCTGCGGGTGGTCGAGACGGCCCGGCGGGCCGCGGAATCCGACGCGATCGTCCTGCTGTGCGGCGAGAGCGGGACCGGCAAGTCGCTCCTGGCCCGGGCCATCCACGGTTGGAGCCCGAGGTCTGCCAAGCCGTTCATGACCGTATCCTGTCCCGCGGTTCCCCAGGAGCTCCTGGAGAGCGAGCTGTTCGGCCATGTCAAGGGCTCCTTCACGGGTGCCCTTCGCGACCACCCCGGCCGGATCGCGGCCTGCGAGGGAGGGACCTTGTTCCTCGACGAGGTCGCGGACATGGCTCCTCCCGTCCAGGCGAAGTTCCTGCGGTTCATCCAGGACAAGGAGTATGAACGCCTCGGCGAATCCCGGGCCCGGAAAGCGGATGTCCGCATCATCGCGGCCACGAACGCGGACCTCGAGGAGCGGGTCGCGCAGAGAGGTTTCCGGGAGGACCTGTTCTATAGGCTGGCCGTGATTCGGCTGACGCTTCCGCCCCTCCGGGAGAGGCCGGACGACATCGAGCCCCTCGCCTCGGGGTTCCTGACGGAGTTTTCGCGGGCCTACCACCGGACGTTCCTCGGGTTCACCGAGGAAGCCCGCGCGGCGCTGCGAAGGCGGGCCTGGCCCGGGAATATCCGGGAGCTCCGGAATTCCATCGAGAGGGCTGCGATCCTGGCCCGGGGCCCCCAGATCGACATCCGGGATCTCGGAGGGGACTTCCCTTCCGGCCCCGGTTCGCCGGCGGTCGGGGACAGGGTTCCGCTTTCGGAGATCGAGCGACTCCATATCCGCCGGGTCCTGGCCTCCGCCGGATCCCTGCGGGAAGCCGCCTCCGTTCTGGGGATCGATCCGGCGACCCTCTGGAGAAAGCGGAAGCTGTACGGGATCTAACCCGACGTCGTGCGTTTTGCAATACTCGGTGAAAGTGCTCTTGCAATTTGACTTGCCTTCAAACGCGGAAAGCCGTAATTCCTTGTAATATCAACACATTTTCTTGGCATGCTTATTGCTCCGTAGTATTCGATTCCGAGATATGGAAGCGGGGTAACCCATGACCTTGAGGCGGAAAATTCTCGCCGGATACGGGCTCGCCTGCCTGCTCCTGGCGCTCGTCGTGGCCTGGGCCATCGCGAACCTGGTAGCCCTGGGGAAGGCCACGGCGTCCATCCTGAGGGAGAACTATCGGAGCATCCTGGCCGCGGACGGAATGGCCGGTGCCCTGGATCGGCTGGACTCCGGGGCGCTCCTTGTCCTTGCGGGCGATCCCGACGGCGGGCAGGCGAGGTTTCGGGAAGGGGAGGCGCTTTTCTTCTCGTGGCTCGCCCGGGCCGAGGACAACATCACCATAGAGGGCGAGGCGGAACTCGTTCGGGCAATCCGCTCCGATTTCGAGGCGTATCGGACGGCGCTTCTCGCCTCGGTCGAGGGCGGAAGGAAGACAGAAATCCGGATGTGGACCGCCTACCGGGAAACGCTCCGCCCCCTATACCGGAAAACCCGGGAGGGATGCGGCCGTCTGAGAGTCTTGAATGAGAATGTCATGTACGCGGCCCGCGACGCTGCGGGCCTCCGGGCGCGGAAGGCGATCTGGTCCACCGCGCTGGTCGCCGCTTCCGCCCTGGTTTCGGCCTTGGTCTTCAGCTTGGTCTTCGCGGACCGCATCGCGCGCCCCCTCGGGCGGCTCATGGAGGCCTCCCGTCGGATCTCCGGCGGCGACTATACCGTCGAGGTTCCGAAGGATACCGGGGACGAGCTGGGACGCCTGGCGGGAGAGTTCAACGAGATGGCCCGGCGGCTCAGCGCCTATCGGGAGACGGACGTAGACCGGTTGATCGCGGAGAAGAACAAGAGCGAGGCGATCCTGTCCAGCATCGAGGACGGGCTTGTCGTCTTCGATCCGGAAGGCCGCGTGACGGCCCTCAATCCGACGGCCCGCAGGCTCCTCGCCCTGGAGTTCGCGGAAACCGCCACGCTGAGGCTCGAGGACGTCCTCCCCGAAGATCCGGCCCGGGACTACGTTCGGAGGACCCTGGAATCCGGGACCCGGCCCGACGTCCCGGAGGAGCGGCGGATCCTCCGTCTGCCCGCGGGGGACGGGGAGGCGATCCACTGCCTCTACTCCGTATTCGCCGTACGGGGACGGGATCGCAACCTGTCCGGGATCGTGCTCCTGCTCCGGGACGTGACCCGGCTCAAGGACCTCGAACGGCTCAAGGAGGAATTCGTGATGGCCGCCTCCCACGAACTCCGCACACCCCTCACCAGCCTGGGGATGAGCGTTGAGCTGCTCCGCGAGCGGGCCGGACCCGGTCTTCCCGACGGGGACCGGGAACTCCTCGCGACGGCCCACGAGGAGGTCCAGCGCATGAAAGCCCTGGTGAGCGACCTGCTCGACCTCTCCCGGATGGAAGCCGGAAGGATCGAGATGGAGATCGAGAGCGTCTCGGTCCGGGACATGTTCGAGCGCGTGGAGTCCGTGTTCCGGAACCAGGCGAAGATGAAGGACGTCCGGCTTCGCGTACTGGGGCCCGAAGGGGAGCTTCGGGTCCGGGCCGATCCCGGCAAGGCCGCCTGGGTGCTCACCAACCTCGTCTCCAACGCCCTGCGGTATGTCGAACCCGGCGGGCACGTGGACCTCTTCGCCCAGAGGATCGGTCCCCTGGCCTACCTGTCGGTGCGGGACGACGGGACCGGCATCCCGGTCGAGTCGCAGGCCCGGATCTTCGAGAAATTCACGAGGATCCGGGAAGGCGGGACGGGCGGCTCGGGTCTGGGGCTCGCGATCAGCAAGGAAATCGTCCGGGCCCACGGAGGGGCCATCTGGGTCGAGTCTCCCTCCGGCGGCCGCGGAAGCACGTTCACGTTCACCCTGCCCGCGGAGTGAGAAGACGGAAAGGAGCGATCGATGGAAACTATCCGGATGCTCGTCGTCGACGACGAAAAGAACATCCGCTTCACGATGTCTAAGTCCCTGGAGGGCCTGGGGGCCCAGATTCGGACGGCCGTGAACGGCGAGGAAGCCCTGGGGATGCTTCACGACGAGGAATACTCCCTGGTGTTCCTGGACCTGAAGCTGCCGGGCATGGACGGCCTGGAGGTCCTGCGGAGGATCCGGGAGGGATATCCCCGGATCCGGGTGGTCATCATCAGCGCCCACGGATCCATCGGGTCCGCGGTCGATGCCATGAAGCTCGGGGCCGTGGACTTCATCCAGAAACCCTTCAGCCCGGACGAGATCCGGGGCGTCGCTGCGGGGATCCTGGCCCGGGAGGACCTGGACGAGTCCTCGGCGGACGACTATCCCTCCCTGATCGAGCTCGCCAAGCGCCGCATCGCCGACCGGGATTTCACGGCCGCCCGGGCCGCGGCGGAGAGGGCGATCGCCCTGGACCCGGCGCGGGCGGAGGCCTACAACCTGGTGGGGGTGGTCCTGGAGATCAAGGGAGAGGGTCTGGCGGCCCAGAAATTCTACCGGGCTTCCTCCGACATCGATCCGACCTACCGTCCCGCATGGGCGAACCTGGAACGGGTCACGGGGTTATCCGGATCCGGGAGAATCGACCTGGACCACGGAGAGCAGAGGCGACGCCGGTAGCCGGCGCCCGAGGAGGACATATGCGGCGCAATCGATACGTCGTGGTCGCGGGCTGCGGCCGACTAGGCTCGGGCATAGCGGCGCGGTTGAGCGCCTCCGGGGATTCCGTGGTGATCATCGATCGGGAAGAATCCGCGTTCGCCGGATTGCCGCCGGAATTCAGCGGTTTTCGGATCGAGGGGGACGCGAGCCGCCTCTCGGTCCTGAAGGCCGCCAAGGTGGACGAGGCCGATTTCCTGATCGCGGCGACCGGCAGCGACAACGTCAACCTGATGGCGGCCCAGGTGGCCAAGCGGACCTTCGGGGTCGCACGCGTCCTTGCCCGGGTCTACGATCCGACCAAGGAAAAAATGTATTCGGGGCTCGGGATCGTCACGGTCTGTCCCACCTCCACCGCGGCGGAGATGTTTTTCCGGGTCATGACCGAGGAGCCCTCCGGACGAGGGGAAGCCTCCTTATGAAGGCGTTGATTATCGGGGGAGGCACCTCGATATATTTTCTGTGCCGCAATCTCGCGTCCCGGGGGTTCCGAGTCGCCGTGATCGACCGCGATCCCGAGGTGTGCGGACGCCTCTCCCGGTTCCTTCCCGTCGAAGTGGTGTGTGCGGACGGGAGCGACGCGGGGGTCCTGGAGGAGGCGGGCGCGAGGAAGGCGGAGCTGGTGCTCGCGGTGACCGGGAACGACGCGGACAACCTGGTGGCCTGCCAGCTCGCCTCGATGGAGTTCGGCGTGCCTAGGACGGCGGCGCTGGCCAACGACCCCGAAAACGCGGAGGCGTTCCAGGACCTGGGAGTGCCGAGTTTCTCGATCGCTGAAGTGGTGGGGAGCCTCATCGAGCAGCGGGCGTCCCTCCGGGAGATCACCAACGTCCTCCCCGCCGGCGGAGGCAAGGTCATCGTGACCGAGCTGGTGCTCCAGGAGAATTCCCCCGTCGCGGGAAAACTTCTCAAGGAGGTCGCCCTGCCGGAGAACAGCTTGGTGGCCATCCTGATCCGGGGCGAGGAGACCATCGTCCCCCGGGGAGGAAACGACTTGCGGGCCGGGGACCGCCTCGTGCTGGTGACCCTGCCGGACAACCACGGACCTGCGATCCGGGCCGTCACGGGGGAGAGATCCGGGACCGGAGGCGGCGTATGAGGGAAGTACCCTACCTGGGGCGGCGTTACGCCGCGATCGCATACTCGATAGGAGTCATCCTGGTCGTGTCCGGCGCGATACAGGCCGTGCCGATCCTCGCGGCCGTCTGGTATCCTGAGGAGACCGCCCGGATCCCGGCTTTCCTGGTTCCGGCGGGAATTCAGACGCTCCTGGGCCTAGCCCTGGGGCTGGCGTTCCGGTCGAGGCGGACCGTGGAGCTGAACGTCCGGGAGGGAGGCGTGATCATCGTCGTGGGGTGGACGATCGTCATCCTTTTTTCCGCCTGGCCGTTCACGGCCGTGCTGGGGCTGCCGTTTTCCCGGTCGGTTTTTGAATCGGTGAGCGGGTGGACCACCACGGGCCTGTCGGTCGTGGACGTCCTCGCGGCGGGACCGGCGATCCTGCTGTGGCGAAGCGTCATGCAATTGTCCGGCGGTGCGGGTTTGGCGGTGATCATGATGTCCGCCGTCATCGGACCGGCCGGCACGGGAATTTCCAGCGCGGAGGGCCGGGGGGATCAGCTGGTTCCCCAGGTTAAAAGATCCGCCCGGCTGGTCCTCACCGTGTACCTCTCCTATGCCGCGGCGGGTATCGCCGGGTACCGCCTGGCCGGAATGGGCTGGTTCGACGCGATCAACCATTCCTTCGCGGCGGTGTCCACCGGAGGCTTCTCCACCCGGGTCGAGAGCGTCGGGCACTGGGACTCCGCCGCGATCGAGGCGGTGACCCTTCCCCTCATGATCCTGGGAAACCTGAGCTTCGTCACGGCCTGGCATCTCTTCCGCGGCAGGCTCCGGACCGTGGGCAGGAACGGGGAGATCCGATTGCTCGCGGTCGTCATCCCCGCCTCCGTCACCCTCGCGTTCCTTTTCACGACTCGAGAGCTGTATCCGCGGATGGACAAGGCGTTCCGTGTCGCGGTCTTCGAGGTCGTCACGGCCATAACGACGACGGGATTTTCCACGGTGGGGTACGGGAACTGGAATTCCTTCGGGGTGTTCCTCATCGTGATCCTGATGCTCATCGGGGGAGGGACCTGTTCCACCGCGGGGGGGATCAAACAGAGCCGGGTGTATCTGCTCTGGAAGGCCCTGGTCCGGGAACTGCGGACAATGGCGGCTCCGAGGCGCGCCGTGCTGTCCGTCCCCTATTGGGAAGGGGAGAGGCGGGTCTTCCTGGACGACGGAAAGGTCCGGCAGGTGGCCGCCTTCGTAGTCCTGTACCTTGTTACCTACGCCGCGGGAACCCTGGTTCTCTGCGCCTGCGGCTTCGGTCTGACGGAATCCTTGTTTGAGTTCGCCTCGGCCCTCGGTACGGTCGGACTCTCCGTGGGCCTCACGGGCGCGAACATGCCCGATGCCGCGCTCTGGGCCGAGACCCTGGCCATGTTCCTGGGCCGGCTCGAACTGACCATCGTCTTCGTGAGCCTCGCCAAGATCGGAACCGACGCCCGGAACGCCTTCGCCCGGCATTCCCGCTGAGGAAGGCGGCTGTCGCGTCCCCTGCACACTCCCGGGGAAGGTGGATTCCAGGCGGATTCCGGGCGGCTTCTTGACGTTCCGGCAGGCACATTCGATACTTTTTTACAAACTCAGGAGGAACGCCATGTATAAACGTGCAGGCCGCGTCCTGTTCGGGTCGCTCGCCCTCATCCTCGCCTCGGCGGGACTTCTCTCCGCGCAGGCCAAACTGCCCGGAGGGGTCACAAGCCGCCTCGGGAAGATCGAGGCCTACCTCAAGAGCACCGAGGCGCGCATCCAGAACGGCTCCACCAACCGGAACGATCTGGACATGGCCATCGAGCTCATGAAGGAGATCAAGAAGTCCTATCCCGAGACCGCTTCCCATCCCGACGTACAGGCCGCGGAGAAGCGGATCGCCGAGGTGGAAGCCGCCCTGGCGGCGGCCCTGTCCGGCAAGGCCCAGGCCAAGGCCGCCTCCGCGGCGAGTGCGGCCGCGAGCGAACAGGCCCTGGTCGATTGGGCAAGGCGGCTTGCGGAATACAAGCCCGACGGGCGGCCCGGCTCGAAGGGCCTGTTCGGCGTTCCCACCGAGGATATAGACCAGCTCCTGGCCCAGAAACCGAACTACGAGAAGGCCAAGGTCGTCTATGCCGAGTTCCTGGCCTCCGGCCTGGACAAGGACGCCCACCCGGAGCTCCGGCAGGCCGAGTACGACATCAAGGTCGGCATCCTCAACTACGAACGGAGCCGGGACCGGATACCGGAGGAGGCGGCGGCCAAGGTGGACGAGGCCCTGGCATGGATGAACGCCCGGCAGGCGGAAGGAAAGGCCATAGCCCTGGAGCCGGGCGTCAAGAAACGCGTCGACATCCTGGTCGAGCAATCCGGCCTGCTCTTCCCCGGATCGAGCCGGACCCGCGCCCTCATCGCGAAGAAGGCCGAGCTGGACAAGCGCCTGGAGGAGATGGACAAGACCATCCTGGAAAAGCGCGTGATGTCGCCCGACGTATACAAGGGCAAGGACGGGGAGGCACTGCGCGATCTGGCCCGGTCGGCCGCCCTCAAGGAAGCCCCGGGAGCCTCCGTGCTCAAGGCGAACATCACCCAGGCGGAATGGCAGACCGAGAGCGTCGTGGAGTGGACCGACACCACGAAGACCGCCGTGCAGCACCGCGTCACCGACAGCATCTACGCCCAGGTCGCCCTTAAGCTCAAAAGCGACGTGTTCCTGTACACGGTCTACATCGGCAAGGACTCGATCGGCGGCAAAGCCCGGCCGATCGCCGCGCACGTGATGTACAAGGACCGCCTGCTGGAGGCGAACATCCGGTAGATCGGATCGGGTTTTTAGCCCCTAGGGGAGTCGAGTATCCGGGCTTCGCATATGTCGCTTTGCTCCGTTTGCCGAGAGGAATCGATGATCGTGCGCGCTGCCGCGCACGGCGGCATCGTGCCTCAGCCCTCCGACCCGCCTCGCCGCCTCTCGGCTCATCCTGGGCCTCGTGCTCGCCAGCTCGCGACGGCGGCTCGTGTTCGACTCCCCTAGGGCAATAAAAAACCCGACCCGGCCGGAAGGCCGGATCGGGTTTTTAGCCCCTAGGGGAGTCGAACCCCTCTTTAAAGATTGAGAATCTTTTGTCCTAACCGATAGACGAAGGGGCCTCGCGAAGCGAAAAATCTTCCAGGGAAGATTTTTCGCTTCGCGGCGCCGAGCTCACAAAGCTCGCTCGGCGAATTCCCGTCTACCGCTTTTCAAGACCGATTCGCTCGCGTGCAGATTTTGCGAGGCAAAATCTGCATACTTTCCAGCATACCCTAGAGCCTGACGATGGAACCCATCCGTACAGTCTCGATCGGTACCCGCCCGTCCCCGGAGACGCGTCCCAAGATTCGAAGGGCGCCACTCCGTATTCCCCAGGGAGGATTCGAACCCCCACAAGCAGATCCAGAGTCTGCCGTGCTACCATTACACAACCGGGGA
>ENA-UOWG01000794-UOWG01000794.1-activated-sludge-metagenome-genome-assembly--contig:-NODE-794-length-37112-cov-6.000567_pt1 | contig 37112 bp, 33 predicted proteins | sample MGYA00238147_ERZ761563 | MGnify/ENA primary metagenome ERZ761563 (study PRJEB28884, sample SAMN05720216) | anaerobic digester metagenome | isolation source: active sludge of municipal...
ATCACCCATCACCCATCACCCATCACCCATCACCCATCACCCATCACCCATCACCCATAATTTTTGTTTCCCGTTTGACTAATTTGAAAAATTTGTTTACTCTGATTTGCTAATTTGTGAGGGAGTGTTATGAAGATCAAGAGAGAAGAACTGGAACATATTTTGATGAAACATAAAAGATGGCTGAAAAAAGAGGATGGCGGGATGTGTGCCGACCTGTCAGGGGCCAATCTTTCAGACGCTGATCTTGCCGGTGTGGACCTTTCCGGGGCCATACTCGTACGCGCAAATCTCGTCCGCGCCGACCTTACCGGGGCAGTACTCCGTAATGCCCGTTTATCGGGGGCCGACCTCACCGATTCCAATCTTTCCGGTGCCGATCTCTCGGGTGCGTATCTCGCCCGTTGTGACCTCGTCCGTGCCAACCTGTCCGGGGCAAAACTGCCCGATGTCAATCTCGTCCGCGCCAATCTTTCCGAGGCCGATCTCATAGAAGCCAAACTGTCAGGCATCAACCTGTCCAACGCAGACCTGTCCAACACGGATCTCTCCGGCGCCGTCATGACCGATGCCATCCTTGCCCGTGCCGACCTTACCGATGCCATACTCGATAATGCCAACCTCTCCAGAGCGTACCTCGCCCGCGCTGACCTTTATGAGGCAGACCTTGTCCATGCCAACCTCTCAGGGGCCAATCTCACCGCCGCCAATCTTTCCGAGGCCGATCTCACCGGTGCAGACCTTACCGGTGCCGCACTGATCAATGCCGACCTCACCGGTACCACATGGGTAGACGGGACGAAGAAATAGGTTCGATATACAAGGAAGAAAACAGGGAGGCGGAGGATGTTCCCCGGCCATTTTCCTATTGACATATTTGTGTGAAAACCATATAAAAGTATTTATAATTATGGGAATTCTGTGCAGATATGATGAAATATTAAATAGCAACCTTGGGAATTCGTTACAAGTTATTGATAATAATAGGTATTGCTTGTCAGAAAATGTAAAGTGTGTGACATTGGTCACACTATTTTTGTAAATAAGGTCAAGGGGTGAGCTTGGACATCCTTGGTATCGACATCGGGACCGTGAGTGTCAAGTATGTGAGGAACAAAGGCACGGCGGGTAACAGCATCATAGCCTCGCAGGGCGACTACCCTTACAAGGGTGATTTCGAAGACCTCCAGCTCATCCTTGACGACATACGCATGAAAGAGGGCGCCGATTGCGAAGTGGCCGTCGGCATTTCCTCATCGGATATTCTCAAGAAGACCTTTACCATACCGATCGTACCAAAGAAAGAGCAGAAAGAGGTGCTCACCTGGACCTCCGCGAAGGTCCTTTCCATGTCCCTCGACGACATGTTCTACGAGCACCTTATGCTTGGCCAGGTCGAAGAAAAAGGAGTGATGAAGGACGAGGTCCTCTTTGTGGGGGCGCAGAAAGGCTTTGTGGAGCGCGTCCATTCGTCCTTCCAGAAAGCCGGTTTTCAGCAGGTGGTCCTCATCACCGATATCGCATTCGCATATGTCTACGCGCTGGGTGAAGTGGGGGAGCGCTCCATCGCCGTTGTAGACATGGGCGGGAAACGCACGGGTCTTTATATCGCCAGCGGCCGCAGGCTCATGTTTGCGAGGGAGATCCTGACGGCATCGGAGAGTTTTTCCGATGCCCTCATGAGCGGCCCTGGTTTTTCCTATGACGAGGCGGAACAGTTCAAGAGGGAAAAAGGCTTTGAAGGGGAACTGACAGAGATAATGAAGATACCCTTTGAACGTCTTGCCGGCGAGATCCAGCGGACCTTCAGCGTCTATAACCAGCATTACCCCGACAAGGCCGTTACCCAGGTATATGTGACAGGCAGGGGCGCAAAGATACCGAAGTTCGTCGAAAAGCTGGAAGATACCCTTGTGGAGCAGGTGGACTACCTTGAAACCCTCCACGGGATCGAAGACAAATACATCCCCGCTCAGACGCTCTGCATGAATCTCGATGTCCTGCCCAATCTTTTGCCCGGCGGGGCGAGAAAGCGTGAAACGAGCAAGCTTTTCAAGCGCTTTGCGATGTTCGGCACCGTTGCCGTCGCGGCCATTCTCGTGCTGGTTTCACTGGGTATGTGGCGCACGACAAAGAATGTGGATCTGCGGCTTGTAATTGAAAAAAGGTCCCTGGAGCAGGTAAAGAGGAGCATCTCGGAGCTTGGCCTGAAGGCGACGAAAGCCGTTGTCGACCCTGGTGATATTGCTTCCATACGCAGTGAGATCCAGAAAAAGGACATTACCTTTGTGACGCTTCTCAAGTATCTTTCATCGAGGACGCCAAAAGACGTTTATTTAAAGTCGATAGAATTCGGCGGTGAGTTTCCTGCTGAAGCACCCGCACCGCCCGCGCCGGGTCAGCAGGCCGCGGCTCCTGCGCCGCCCAAGCCCGTCCAGACAACGCCCCAGCCTGTTCAGAAGGCTGCAGGGGACGAGTACCCTCTTGTTCTGAAGGGCTATATTTTTGGTGAACCCGATTCGCTTGAACTGGCACTTTTCAACTTTGTGCTGTCGCTCAGGGAATCCGGATTTATCAGACAGGTGGACATCACAAGCAAAGAAGGCAAAACGATCCGGGGAAAATCAGTCCTTGAGTTTGCCCTTACGGCGAGGTGTGCAAAGCATGAACTATAAGAACCTCCTCATCTGGATCGGTGCGCCGATCGTGGTGATCGTACTCTGGGTACTTATTGTTTATATGCCCATTGATTCCTTGGCGAAGAAGGGGCACAATGAGATCAATTCCATCCTCAAGGAAAGAAAAGACCTGGAAACAAGCCTGGTGACCATGTCCCAGCAGACGCAGACGCAGGAAAAATTGAAAAGGTCATATGACGATTTCCTGGTCCAGACCCCGACCATCGAGCGGATGGCCGATTTCATGGCAGGCGTCGTCAACGGGGCCAGGATGAGAGGCATGGGTGTTGAGGGCCTGAGCGGTCAGTACAATACGATGGACCTTTCCCAAAAAAGTGTCATTAACCCTGTTTTCGAGCTCGGGCTCAAGGGGAGATTTCTTGACATGGGGAGATTCATCGAGGACCTCTCGGAAAAGACGGCGTTCAAGGGCGTTCAGAAGGCGCGCATCGTGTATGATGAGAAGGAACAACCCGTGCTCTCCGGCAGATTTGTAATAGAGTTCAAGGCTCTCAAGGAGAGGTCGCTTGAAGGTAAGTAAACCCATACTGATCCTTTGCATCGCACTCCTGTTCCTGGCGGGATACATACATTTTTTCACGGGGAAGAAGAAACCGAAAGGACCGGTCCCTCCAACGCCGCCCGCGCAAACGCAGACGCAGCCCGCGCCGGCCCAGCCCCCGCCTGCCGCCGCCGCGCCGGCCCAGGCCCCTGCGCAGCAGGCACCGGCAAAACCCGGCGAAGTCCCTCCCCAGCCGGCCCAGCAGTCAAAACCGCAGTTTGACAAGCTCAAGGTGGGGTGGGCGTCGGACCCCTTCGCGCTTCCAAAGATCAAAGAGGGCAGAAAGAAGGACTCGGGGTCAGCGGTGAGGCTTGTGGCCATCCTTGAAAAAGACGGCAGCAGGGTGGCCGTCATTGACAAGGATGTGGTTAAAAAAGGCGATATGATCGGAAATGAAAAGGTCATTGAAATAGGCAGGGACAGGGTTGTGCTCTCCCGCAGCGGCGCGAAGAGGACCCTTGTTCTTGCAGACGTCGATACCGTCTCTACGGAAGAGGCGCTTACAACGAAACAAAAAGGTACTGAGAGGGCCAAATGAGAAAAAGATGGATCCCTTTGGTGTTGCTCTGTTTTCTCCTATCCTGCGCGCATTCGAAACAGGCAGGAGACGGGAAGACCCAGGCGAAACCGCCGGACATACCGAGCCCGGTTTCGTTCCAGATCGACAAGGAGAAAAAGATCGCCCCCAAACAGGCGGAAGACCTTTATTCTTTTGCCCTGCGAGAGGCCGACGTTAAAGACATCCTGCGGGCTATCGCGAAGCAGACCGATTACAATGTTGTCGTCGAGCCGGACGTGAAAGGCCTTACCACTGTTGATCTCAAACAGGTGACCCTGCCGAAGGCGCTCGAATATATCCTTGAGCCTCTCAACTATACCTACAAGATCGAAGAGAGGACGATCTATGTCTCCAAGCCCAAAGTGGAGACAAAGATGTTCACGATCAATTACCTTGCCTTGAAAAAGACCGCGGTGAGCAGGGTGACATGGAAGGAAGGGGGTTCATCGAGCACCACGACAGGCACCTCAACCACCAGCACTGAGGACAAGACGCTGGAGATAAAGAGCGAAACGGAGTCTGACCTGTGGAAGAGCCTTGAGGACAACCTGAAGTCCATGCTTTCGAAAGACGGGAAGTTCGCGATAAACCGTCAGGCCTTCACGATAATGGTGGCCGATTACCCGAACAACTTGAAGCACGTGTCAACATTCCTCAATGGCCTCGAAAAACCCATGCACAGGCAGATACTGATCGAAGCGAAGATAGTTGAGGTAATAATGAACGTGGGGTCGCGCACGGGCGTCAACTGGCAGCTCGTGAACTCGAGGGTCGGCAGCTTTGCCAATATCAGCGTCTCACAGACCATTCCTGCGCCGGCCGACTTCAGCATTACCCAGCCGGTCATGCGTTTCTTTGTCGCTTCCCAGACGTCAGGGGAACTGACCAATACCTACGTTGAAGCGCTCCAGTCGGAATACAGCACGCAGGTGCTCTCAAGCCCGAAGATATCGACGCTCAACAACCAGAGGGCCGTGATCAAGGCGACGACCCAGGAGGTATATTTCGATGAGGCCCTGGCTTATACCAGCGGCAGCGCCACCCCCGTCGCAACCTACACCCCCAAATTCATCAACGTGGGCATTGTCCTCGACGTGATCCCGCAGATCGATGAGAACAACAACATTATTCTAAGCGTGCACCCGGTGTATTCGACGATAGCGAGTTATGTCAATTCCCCCAATCCGGACTCTCAGGGCAGGGTGCCGGTGATCACGACAAGAGAGGCCGATACGGTCGTCCGGATAAAAGACGGCGAAACGGTAATTATCGCAGGCTTGATACAGGAGAGGAAGTTCAAGGACATGACAGGCATAAAGGGTTTGAGCTCCATCCCGGTCCTGGGCTCTCTTTTCAAGATGGATACCGAGGAGATGAGAAATACGGAGCTTGTTGTATTTCTGACCCCGAAGATAGTATATGCCCAGTAAAGGTATGTAGATGAGCATAATCCACGATGCCCTGAAAAAGGCGCAGGAACAGCGAAAACAGAACACAACAGGTGTTCCGTACAGCAGCAGCCTGTCGCCTGAGGCTAAAAAAAAACCGCGCATAGCACTGATCGCGGCAGTTTTGGTGTTTGCTATTGCGGTTATCGCTTATCTCTATATCCCCGCCTTTCACAAGCCGAAGGTGCCTGTACCGGCGGGCCAGGCGAAGCAGGCGGCATCGCCGCCAAAGGCTGTTGCCCAGGCAAAGACGGAGCAGGGAACCGATAAGAAAGAAGCCGCTGCGGTACCTGCCGCGGTAAAAACCGAGGCAAAACCCGAACAGAAGCAATCAGGCACAATAAAAGAGGGGCCGACAGCACCGGCGGTGCCAGTAAAGCCAGGTCAGGCATCCGTAACTGAAGGACGGCAGGCCGAGGTGAAGGCCCCGGGCAAGCAGAAGGCCGCCGCGGGCGCGTACCAGAGAGTCAGGGAAGAGCCTGCGGAAGAGCCCCCAATCCGGCGAACTGTCGCGAGAAGAACTGAAGATGAGCGGATCAACTCCCAGTACAACGAAGCGCTCAGTGCAATGAATTCCGGCCAGCTGCGCGAGGCCCAGAGGATCTTCCTTGGTATTCTTGCCAGGAAGCCGGACCATGTGGAATCGCTGAACAACATGGGTGTCATCTCCGCCTCCCTGGGGAACAAGAGGGAAGCCATTACATATTTCAAGCGGGTGCTTGAATACCGCGCGAACTATCCGAAGGCGTACAATAATATAGGGCTTATCCTGATGTCCGACGGCGACGCGCAGTTAGCGGAGGAATATTTCAGGAAGGCAGTTTCTCTCGAACCTGAGAGCCTCGAGCCCTACATAAACCTCTGCGCCCTTTTGAGGGGCCAGAAAAAATTCCAGGAGGCGGTAAAGGTTCTCGATGTGCCGATCAAAAAGAACATCAAGGACGCCATGCTTTTTCTTTCATACGCGGTGGTGAAAGACAACCTCGGCCAGTTCGAAGAGGCCATTAAGTATTACAGGCAGTACCTGGGCCTTGCAAGGCCTTCCGAAACGCGCAATGGAGTGGTTGAAAGACTCCGCTATTTAGAAAATAAAGGTAAATGACCAATAGGTTAAACAATGGCAAGAATTCGCAAGAGACTTGGTGAGTTGCTCCTTGACGCGAAGAAACTGACCGAGAAGGATCTGCTTCGCGCACTTACGGAACAGAAAAAATACGGCGACAAGCTTGGCAGGGTCATCGTCAAGCTGGGTATGCTCTCCGAAAAGGAGATCATAGACACCGTCAGCAAGCAGCTCAATATTCCCATAATAGACCTGAAGGAACTGGAAATACCCGAAGAGGTGATCTCACTCATCACCGCCGATATGGCCAAGAGTTCCCTGGTCATTCCCATCATGCGAAGGCACAACGTGCTCAAGCTCGCGATGGTGGACCCCCTCGACATAGACGCCATGGACAACGTGGCAAGAATGGTCATGATGGAGATAGAACCGCTCATTGTCCCGGAAGGCGAACTTAAGCAGGCCCTGGAGAAATACTACGGTCTCAAGACGATCGTAGAAGAGACCCTCGACAGGATACGGGAACAGGACCTGACGCTTGAAAGAGACGACAAGGACGAGGATGCCGACGAGCGGATCTCGGTGGACGTTGTTGAAGAGGAGCCCGTTGTCCGTTTTGTGAACAGCCTTCTTGCGCAGGCCCTGGCAGACAGCGCCAGCGATATCCATGTGGAGCCGTCAAAGAACATCATGCGTGTCAGGATGAGGGTGGACGGCAAGCTCCGCGATGTCCCCAGTCCTGACAAAAAGATGTTCCTCGCGATCGTATCAAGGATCAAGATCCTTGCCGGTATAGACATCGCCAAGACAAGGACGCCGCAGGACGGCAGGTTCAATATCCGGGAATCCGCCCGGGAGGTCGGGGTCAGGGTTTCCACTTTCCCCACCATCCACGGCGAAAAGGTGGTCCTGCGTCTTCTTGACAAGAGCACGGCGCTTTACGGCATTGACAATCTCGGATTTTTGAGGGACGACAAGGAAAAGATCAAGAACGTTCTCAAAAGGCCCTACGGTTTTATCCTTTCCACGGGCCCCACGGGGAGCGGTAAATCCACGACGCTTTACGCGATCCTGAACTTCATCAATTCACCGGAAAAGAACATCATTACCATCGAAGACCCCGTTGAATATACCCTTGAGGGACTTGCGCAGGCCCAGGTGAACCCGCGCGCGGGAATGACCTTTGAGACCGGTCTGAGGTCCATCCTGAGGCAGGACCCGGACATCATAATGGTTGGCGAGATACGCGACCGTGAAACGGCAAATATCGCCGTCCACTCGGCCCTCACGGGGCATCTTGTGTTGTCGACGCTCCACACGAACGATGCGGCGAGCGCGGTAACGAGGCTCGTGGAGATGGGCATCGAGCCCTTCCTGGTGACCTCATCGGTGAGCTGCGTCATCGGCCAGAGGCTCCTTCGCAAGATCTGTCCTGAATGCAAGGAATCCTACTACCCCACACCTTCGGTGCACAAGACCTTCCAGATACGCGAGGATGTCCTTCTCTACAGGGGCAAAGGCTGTCCTGCCTGTAAATACAAAGGCTACCGCGGCAGAACGGGTGTTTACGAGGTGCTTGTGATGGATGACGAACTGAGAGAGCTTATCATCAGCAGGGCCCCCAGTGAAGTGCTGAAGAAAAGGGCGCACGAAAAGGGCATGCGTGTCATGCGCGACGACGCCATCATGAAGGTGCTCTTCGGGACCACTACGCTCGAAGAGGCGCTCAATGTCGTCCAGGAAGATTAGGTAATTATCTATGGCCACATTTGCGTATAAGGCGCGCGATGAAAGAGGCCTTCTCGTGCAGGGCAGCATCGAGGCGGCAACCCAGAGGGATGCCATGATGCAGCTCGATTCCATGGGGTATATTCCTGTTTCCGCGAAAGAGACAGGTTCAACAGGTTCAGCGTCGGTCGACGATTTTCTGCTGCGGTTCCAGAGGATAAAACATGACGATCTCATTTTTTTCACCCGTCAGTTCCGGACCGTTGTTCGTTCAGGCATCCCAATAGTCTCGGGGTTTCGCGCGCTGGAAGAGCAGACAACGAACAAAAGGCTGCAGAAGGCGATAAGCAACGTTGCGCAGGAAATAGACAAAGGTTCAAGCCTGTCCGACGCCTTTGCGAGGCAAAAGGGAGTCTTCTCTGAGATCTACGTGAGCATGGTGCGCTCCGGCGAGACAAGCGGTAATCTCGAGGAGGTGCTTGAGAGGCTGTCAGGTCTTCTCGAATTCCAGATGAGGACTAAGGAAACGATCAAATCGGCAATGCGCTACCCTACATTTGTCATCATCACACTCATTGTCGCATTTATTACTCTCATTAACGTTGTTGTCCCGAAATTTGTTCCCATGTTCAAGAGCTCAAAAGTGGCCCTGCCGCTTCCCACCCAGATACTGCTCATTATCAACGACATCTTCCAAAAGTACACAATAGCGGTTGTGGTCATCGTAGCTGTCCTTATCGTTGCCTTTTTCTTATATAAACGCACGGCAGCGGGGAGATATTCCATCGATGTCATCAAGCTGAAGATACCCCTTATAGGCGTTATTATTATGAAGACCTGTATGAGCAGGTTCGCCTTTACCCTGGAGAACCTTATAAGTTCGGGTATACCCATCATACGGACCCTTGACATCGTTTCGCGCACGGTGGGGAATGAATATATCGCAAGGAAAGTGCTTGACATCTCGGCCAATATCGAGAAAGGCAAGGGCATATCACGCCCCCTGAAGGACGCGAAGATCTTCCCGCCCCTTGTCATCCATCTTATCTCCACCGGTGAGGAAACTGGTTCCCTCGAAGAGATGCTCAAAGAGATATCGATGCACTACGACAGGGAGGTCACCTACACGGTCAACCGCCTTTCGGCATACATAGAGCCCATACTGACCGTAGGCCTCGCCGGTATGGTTCTCTTTCTTGCCCTTGCCATCTTCATGCCCTGGTGGGACATGATGAAGGCGATGCGGGGTGGCGGTTGAAAGGTTTCTTCAAAGATCCGGGCAATCTGAGGTACAGTCTCAACACCATTATGCCCCTTGTTGCCTTCCTGACGAGCCTTTTTTCCATCGCCATCGGCCTTAACGTGATATCTTCGGCGAAAGGCAGCATGATCTGGGTGTGGGTCTTCGGGGTATGTTTATTTTCCGCCTTTTGCGCCACCATCGTTGTGAGGGCCATGACCCAGCCGATCAATGATCTCGTCAAGAAGGCCGAGCAATACGTCAGGCTCGAGGAGTTCAGGAAAGAGCGGGGGCAGATGATAGAGGTGTACAAGCTCATCGAGCGCCTTATGGACTATGTCCAGACAAGGCCGGACGAAGACGAACGCAAAACACTCATAGAGAGCATGGAAAAGCTGGACTACATCATACCCCTGGGCTATATGTCACTCATGGTAGCCCACGAGGTGAGAAACCCACTGAACACGATCACCGGCATGAGCGAGCTTTTGCAGCAGCGGGTGACCGATGATTCACAAAAGCGCTACATAGAGGCGATGCTTGAGGCGGCAAAGAAGATAGACGTTTTTACCCATGAGCTTCTCGATTTCACAGATAATGAACTGATGCTGGAAGAGTTCAACATTTACGAGGTTGTCAACGAAGCAATAAGCGCCATAGGTGAAGAGCACAAAGACATCCGCATAGATCATCCGAAAAAAGGAAATCTTGCCTGTGCGGCAGACAAAACAAAGCTTTACCAGGTCGTATACAACCTCCTGAAGAACGCCGCAGGATATGAGAAGGGCGGCGGCGGCATTAAGATCGATGTGAAGCACGATCAGGAGAAGATATCGATACTAATATACAACAAGAGCTCGCGTATCGAAGAAAGCGATTATGAGTCGATATTCAAGCCTTTCTTCACGAAGAAAAAAGGCGGCAAAGGGCTCGGTCTTTTCATCGGCATGCGCAACATGAAGCTCCACGGCGGGGACATCAGGGTGGAGAGCGGTGATCACGGCACGACCTTCACCATAGAATTGCCGGTGATGAAAAAGGGCAGGGATTAGAAAACGACTGCAAATTTTTATTTTTATGTGACGGGTGTCATGTAAAGTTGCGGAGAAATACTTGTAATCTGAAAAGGACATGGCTGTGAGCGAACGCATCGTTATCATAGAAGACGATCAGGGCGTGAGGTTCTTCCTGGAGGAGGCATTGAAGGGTGAGGGCTACTCGGTCAGTTCCTTTGAATCTTACGAAGACGCGTACCGGTCCATAGGGAACAACACGGACCTTGTCATCATCGATATCAACCTTCCCGGAATGGACGGCCTTTCCGCGACGACGGACCTGAAAAAGAAATACGATGTGCCCATCCTCATCATCACGGCATACGGGACAAAAAAGAACGCCCTCGAAGCCATAAAAAGAGGGGCAACAGATTTTTTTGTAAAGCCCATCCTTCTTGACGAACTGAAGGTCATGCTGAAAAGGGTCCTCGGCACAAGGAGGCTGAAAAAAGAGGTTGAGCATCTCAGGGAGAAAGAGCTGGCCAGTCATATCTTCCACGGTGTGGTCGGCAAATCGCTCCAGATGAAGGACATATTCAAGGATGTCGAGAAAATTGCAGACAAAGGTTTAAGCGTGCTTATTACCGGGGAGACCGGGGCCGGCAAGGAAGAGATAGCGAGACTTGTTCACATCCTTTCAAAGCGCAGGGGCGAATTCGTCGTGGTGAACTGCGCGTCCATACCGGACAACCTGCTGGAGAGCGAGCTGTTCGGTTATGAAAAGGGCGCCTTTACCGGTGCGGTCCAGCAGAAAGCTGGCAAATTCGAAGTGGCGAACGACGGCACGATCGTCCTTGATGAGATAGGCGAGATGAGCCCCTATCTCCAGGCGAAACTGCTCAGGGTTGTGGAAAAACAGGAGATAGAGCACCTCGGCTCCACAAAGACAAAGAAAGTGGATATCCGTGTTGTTTCCACCACCAACCGTGTCCTAGAAAATGAGATCAAGGAAGGCAAATTTCGCGAGGACCTTTTTTTCAGGCTGGCCCAGATCCATATAAGGATACCTCCTTTAAGGGAAAGAAGCGACGATATAGACGTCCTTGTAGACTATGTGCTGCATAATATTGAAAGGGAAACAGGACGCGTCATGACTGTTTCCGAGGATGCCATGGAGGTTCTGACGAAGTATCCCTGGCCGGGCAATGCCAGGGAATTGATCGGCACCATCAAGCGTGCATCCATCATGTGCGACGGCGACGTGATCGGCCTCGACGACCTGCCTCTCCATCTGAGGGCAGACCATCCTCTCACCACCGGCTCGACATATTCCGATCAATCCCTCGATGACGCCATATCGTCACTGGAAAAAGGCATGATCCTCGACGCCCTTAAAAAGTCGCAGGGTTCGCAGGCGAAAGCGGCAAAACTCCTCGGCATCTCCGAACGCAGCATGTGGTATAGGGTCAAGAAGTACGAGATTGAGATATAGAACGGCAAGTATTCAAGGCCCAGCACTCAGGGGCCAGAAAAAGAAATAGCCCGACCCACAATAACCAAAGTATTTTAGAATAAAAAGCTTAAACTCCTTATGTTCTCAGCGATTTTCGAGCCCGATAACCCCTCAGCCCTGACGAGTATAATTAACCAAGAAGCAACAATTTTTGTTACAGGGAAGCTACAATAATTGTTGCTTCTCAACGGATAGATGCTCCAATTGTTATTGATTAAAAATGAAATGATATTATTAAAACATTTATTTTCAGGCTATGGAAGGCTGTTTCTCTCATATTTGTTGCATTATGATGGTTTCAGGGGTATATAAAGGCAGTTACAACCCGTTGTCTTTGCGAATAACTTTAATAATGGCATAACAATTGCAAAAAAGCATGCAGGAAAAACATATGAGCAAGACCACACCAGGAGGAACACCAATGAAAACGCTCAAAAATAATAAAGGTTTTACTCTCATTGAATTGATCATCGTCATCATCATTATCGGTATTCTCGCGGCGGTTGCATTACCAAAGTATTTGGAGATCAAGGAGCAGGCAGGTGATGCCTCTGCAAGAGGTGTTTTAGGTGCATTGAGGGGTGCCAATAGTGTGCTTTTTGCCCAGGCGAACCTAAAAAACTGGTTTGTGACCAGCTCCGTATACGGGATGAACGATGTGGTCACCAATGCAAGCTTGCAAGGCGTTGATTTCACCGTTTCCGGTACCTTGTTTACCATGACCGTAGCTGGTGCAGGCTCATATCAGTTTGGCATGGTGACGGCACCTACCACAGCGAACGCAGGTGTGATAGAATGTCTGACGGCTCGCGCTGGTGTTGTTAACTGCAGCAGCACCGGTGAAAAATGGTAGTAAAAGGGGCACGGCATTTTTTATCGCAAGGAAAGAGATATTAACAGGTAAAAAATTCCAGCTATTTATAGCTTCGTCTATTTTCTTCACACTTTCAGGTCTTTTTTTCCATCGTCTTCTGGTGTCCGGTTCTATATTTGCCGAGCGTGATCTGGCCCCTTTTTTCATTCCACCACGTTTTTTGTGGGTCAAAAATGTCCTTGATTTAAATTTTCCATTTTGGAACCCATGTCAGTATTCAGGTATACCTCTTTTCGCAACTCTGCAGCCCGGTGTTCTATATCCCCCTCACGCATTTTATCTGCTGTTTCCATTTCATACAGTATGGAACTGGCTGATCATTTCCCATTTTGCCTTCTGTGGAGTATCTCTTTACATATTCCTGAAATATCAAAGAGCATCTTTCTTCGCAGCACTGACGGGGGGGGTGGTCATGCTGCTTTCGGGTTACCTCCTCTCAGTTCACAATCTCATCACCCATCTTTTTGCCGTCCCCTGGTTTCCCCTGGTTCTTTTGTTCTATCTTAAGTTTATCGATACAGGCAGAAAGAAAAATATTGTTTATGCTTCGATCTGTATAGCGCTGCAATTAATTGCAGGTGCGCCGGAGATAGTCCTGATGACATTGCTGGTCCTCGGGATAACCGCCGTGTTTCCCGTCCTTTCCATGGAACACAAAGTTGACCTGCGTTATCGAGTTCGGTATTTTCTTCTTATGGTGTTCGTATTCATTATGCTTTCTTCTGTTCAACTTATACCTTTTTTGGAGTTGAAATCGAACAGCATCAGGAGTTCGGGTTTAAGTTTTTCTGAGGCCACGGTATGGTCTCTGGCTTGGAAGGATTTCCTTCAGTTTTTCCTTCCTGATGTTTTTGGATATCTTAGAGAATATTCCCCTCAAAAATACTTCGAGAACCAGTCCTGGCTGAAAACATTGTACTTGGGATTGTCTGTTCTCGCCATCTCACTATTTTTTTTCATGAGCCGAGACAGGCGGAGGATTTACCTTCTCGTTCTAATGGGCCTTTCGCTTCTTTTTGCCCTCGGGAAGTATACGCCACTATATTCTCTGCTTTATCATGCGCCTCCATTCAATAGTATTAGATATCCGGTGAAATTCCTGTTCCTGTTTTTTTTCTGTGTAGCAATCATGTCCGGATTCGGTTTGGATCATGCTATTATTGGGGCTAGGGGGCAGGACAGAAAAACCAGGATAATAAGCCAAGTGATTTTTTATACAGGTTTTTTCTGTGCTATTGCCTGGGGGTTCCTCTATGCCTTTAACTTGCAAGTACAATTATATCTGGAAAAATGCGGCATCAAGCCAGATTCATTCAATGACATATGGTTCAATCTTCACAACCTGAAACGTTTGCTTTTTTTCTTCTTCATATTTTCTATTGCAACACTTGGCCTGTATCGACTTAAGGGACGGGCTGTTGCCATTCTTGCTGTTGTTTGCGTCATCACCGTAGATCTTTTTCTGGCGAATTATGGATATTATAATACTTTGACCAGGGAACAATTATTTATCAAAGACCATGCTTTTGTCGATAGAATGAAAGAGGGAGATGGCATGGGAAGGTATTTTCTCACATCGAAAACTATCACTGATCTCTTTCCTCCCCGCGATATAAACGCTATGGCAGCTCAGTATGCTCCTTTGTACGGCTTGTATTCAATAGACGGCATAGAGGTCATGAGGCTCTCATATTATGAAGAATTCCTAAAGTTCCTTAATGATAGCCCTACGGTGACCGCCGCTGAGCGTTATATGGATATATCCGGGGTCCGTTATCTGGTGACGTCTTATAAGCTTACAGCGAATGATTTCAAGATGATCGAAAGTGTGAAAACCGTTGATCGTGATGCTTACCTCAATGAATATACAGGTTACAGAGGCCGCTTTTTTCTTTATAGCCAGGCAATTTTCACTTCGAATGAGGGCGATTGCATGAGATATGTGAAAGATGAAAGGATCGATCTTAAAAAAACACTGATCATCTGTTCAGAGAAAATGGACAAGACCACAAATTTGGGCATTACAAAAGGCGGTGTTCAGCTTGTTTCATATTCGCCTAATAAAGTTGTTCTTCGATATGACGCTGATAGTGACGCTTTCCTCTACCTCAGCGACACGTACTATCCTGGTTGGCGGGCATATGTGGATGGGAAAGAGACGAAGATATACCGGGCTAATCTCGCATTCCGGGCGATAGAGGTGCCCAAAGGCAAACATACCGTTGTATTTAAATATGTGCCCATGTCTTTTTATATCGGCCTTGCCCTGACCCTGCTGGGGATTGCGCTATGCGTGTGGCTGTGGCGAAGGGACTGGAAGGCCCTGCCCGTGCATGAAAGCGGCAAAAGTCAGGATGTCCCCGATGATGAAGGCGGTGCAGCATGACGGCAGTGCAGAGGAACGTCACTCGCGGGCACGGCCGTCTGGAAGGCTTTCTGGCAAAAAAGCGCGCCGGGAAGGCCAACTCGCTTATTCCCGGGGCGCTGAAAAATGGCCGGGTCCTCGACGTCGGCTGCGGATTTTCCCCCTATTTCCTGACACAGACCGAATTTTCTGAAAAATACGGCCTCGACAGGGGGATCGATGAGGGCCTGAGGAAAGAATTTCAAAAAAGCCACGAGATCATGCTTGTAGATTTTGATATTGAGTACAGTCATCAAATACCATTCAGCGATGGTTTTTTCGATGTTGTCACAATGCTTGCCGTCTTCGAGCACTTCGAACCTGCGATAGTTCCCGGTATCGTATCGGAAATAATAAGGGTCCTTAAGCCAGGCGGCGTGTTCATTATGACAACACCGGCGCGCTGGACAAAGGGGCTTCTCAAACTGCTTGCTCGGATCAATATGGTCAGCAGGGAGGAAATCGAGGAACACAAGGGTGCCTATACGAGAAGTCAGGTCCTGGCCATACTGGAGCGGTGCGGGTTTAGCAGGCCATTCATCAGATCGGGGTATTTCGAGCTCTTCATGAATATATGGGCCCGCGCGAAGAAAGAATAAAAAGGACAGGTGATGGGTGATAGGTCATGGGTTATGGGAAAGGATAGAAGACGGGTCATGGGTTATGGGTTATGGGGACTGCGTACTTTGATCAGTTTACCCAACATTTTACCGATCTTTTCGCATTCCTCAAGGATCATCTCAAATTCTTTTTTGTCGATATAATTGATTTCTCTGGATATTTCTATCTGAGTTATAAGCTCCGCCAGGGACCCTTTTGCTATATAGAAGAACCTTACAGATTCCTTGTTCGTGTCCCGTTCATCACCCTCGGCAATATTGCTTGCCAGCGATACTGCTGCACGGCGCATTTGGTTTTGTAATGAAAGATCTTTTTTATAGCGATCATTATTAGTTATCCGATATATGAGAATAGCCAGGTTTTTAGACCTTCCCCATACATCGAGCTTCCTGAATCCACCTTTTATCATATAAGTATATTACTTTTAAAAGTAAAAAAGGATTTCAACAGATCCCATAACCCATGACCTATCACCCATAACCTGTTTTGTTATAGATTGTTTTTATCATTAGATCCCATAACCCATGACCTATCACCCATAACCTGTTTTTTTTATAGATTGTTTTTAACATTTTCGCTAAAATGACTCAGGGGTATGTCCATTTTTGAAGAAACAGATTGCTATCAGCTTTGAGAATGACCTTGTCAAACTGGTCTATGCCCAGATAGCACGCTCAGGTGTGATCGTTGAGAAGGCGATGACTCTCTCCAATGAAGAGTTTGACCGCTTCCTTGCGACCACCGGCGATGATGAGTTCGTTGTTGTCCAGAATTTTCAAAACATCCACCAGGATGTGCTTTCACTTCCGCCCGCGAAAGAGAAGTACATGAGACAGCTTGTGGAGCTGGAGATAAAAAAGCGCATCCCCGAACTGAAGGAATTTTCCTTCTTCCATGTGGACCTTCGCGAGGTCCAGCGTGAAGGCAAAAGGTCGAAGGATGTCTTTTTCTTTGCCGTGGAAAGCGGCGAGATCGAAGAACTTGTCGACAGGTTTGCCAGGCATGGCAAGGTGGTTACCCATATCTATCCCAATGTTCTTCCCCTGTCGCATTTTCTGCAGGTTGCTGATATTGAGCCGGATGAACCCGTTCTTGGTGTTTTCGATCTGGGAACAAATAAAACGATCTTTGTTGTAAGGGAAGGGCACCTTTCTTTTGTGCGTGTCGCCCAGTCGGAGGGCAGGGGCATAGGTCAGATAGATATTGAGAACATCAACATGACAATTGCCTATTGCAGACAGGTCCTCAGGATGAGCCCGTCGCGCGTGGTTCTGCTCGGTATGCAGGAAGACCCGGTGCTCCCCGCTGCCCCCGTAGTTCCCCTGGCCCCGGCGAAACATCCCGCGAGCGTGGTGGCCTTCGATGATACCGCCAGAGAGTACGTTGCGCCCCTTTCCGCCATATTGCACATTCGTGAACTGTCGGAAAGCAATCTGCTTCCCCCGGCATACCAGGACGTTGTTGTGCAGAGAAAGGTGATGGCATATTGCATTATAGTCCTGGCCCTGCTTTCGCTGGTAGGCCTGATGTATCTCGGTTTCCAGTCCATCGAGATCGCAAAGTCGAAAAGTGTCATAAGCCAGCTCAGGAGCGATATCAACAAACGCAGCGGCATCATCGGGGAGTTCGAAGGCACACTGACGGGGCTTCAAAAGTTCGCACCCTCCATCGAGATCGTGAACTCCTTCGGCGCCGCCGTTAATATGCAGGATGTTCTTGTATTCATGCAGTTTATTGCCACGGAAGGGGTCAATGTGCAGTCTGTCAGCATGAAGGACGAAAAAGAGCATGTCCTTGTCCAGGTGCAGGGAAATATAGGGGCCGGTTCTTATGAAGAGCTTCAATCCCGCTATGAACACCTGCTTGGCGAGGTCAAAAAGGCCGGAAAGACGGAAATAGTGTCCCACAAGCTTGATCTGAAACAGAGAAGTTTTACCCTGGACTTGAAATGGAAAGCATAGAGAAAAAAACAGGCATAACGGACAGGAAGCTCCAGAGGTTCCTGCGCCTTTACATCGCGGTTTCGGCTGTTTTTATCGTCATACTCGCGGTCTGTGTCCTCGCGAAGGAATATGCCATGTCTTTCGACGAGACATCAAAGAACCTCGAAAGGATAAGGCTGGGGCTTGTCAGGATAGAGAGGGCCACCAGGGATATGCAGCAATCAATCGTGACCGTTGAACAGGTGGTCCCGCTGCGGCTCTTCGCAGAGACGCCCCAGAGGCAGCTCCTTGCCGGCCTTGACGACCTGAAAAGTTCCATGAAGGGTTCGGTCATCAATATCTCCGACATCTCTACAAAAGAGAACAAAATTATATTGCCCATATCGATAAAGGGTTTCATAACGGACTATTCCCTTTTTGTGAATGAAGTCGGAAAACTCCAGGCCATGAGGTTTCCCTTCATGACCATACAGAGCATTGTCATCAAGAAAGAGGATCCCGTATCCGGCCAGGGGTCGGGGGCGCAGAAGAAGCCTCAGCACATTGTCTACGAGATCACGGGAGAGCTTACGACACTTTCAGACGGAAGCGGCGCGGCACAGGAGAAACAGGACAATGAGCCCGTCCGCCGCAGGTCTTTAAGAGAAGGGGTCTGATGGAAAGGTACAAGACGATATTGATTGCCGTCGGAGTAGTCTTTTGCATCGCCTGCCTTGTGATATTCGGCCTGACCTACCTTGTTCACGTCAAGCCGCGCCTTTCCCCGCAGGAGCAGCAGCTTGCCCAGTACCAGTATCAGAAGGTCGAGATAAACGAACGAAAGTCCGCCGTCTATGCGGCCCTTAAAAACCCCTTTACGGCATCTTCCGCATCCGCCATCTCAGGGAAAGGATACCCGGCACAGTCGCTGGCAGAGCTTGCGCCTCAGGGTAAGGAAGAGAAGGCGGGCGGTCTGGAGAAGCCTCCGGGCGTTTCGCTCGTGGTTATCAAAGACCGCCGTAAAATGGCGATCATCAGCGGAGAAGTGGTCAAGGAAGGCGACAGAACGAAAAACGGCAAGGTGCTCAGAATAACGAAGAACGGAGTTTTAATGAAAAGTGAAGAGGGGGAACGATGGATAAATATAGAGTAAAACGCGGGGCAATGGTGCCGGCACTCCTGTGCCTGGCATTTGTTTTCCTCGTTTGCTCCTGTTCGCCTTCCATCAAGGAGCAGGTAAGCATCAAGAATGAGGTCCAGATACCTGATAAATTCACGGAAAAAAAAGAAGACAAGGCTGTCCCGGCCCCGCCGAAGACGCCCGATTTTGTCCCGGCAACGGTCGATGTCTCACCCTTGAGAACAAGAATAGTTGACATTGTAGCGCGTAAGACCCCTCTGAGGGACATCCTCTATGCAATATCGAACGCCACAAGCCTCAACCTGGTGATGGAAAAAGGGGTTGACCCCGAGACCGAAGTGAACATGACCCTGCGCAACGTGACGGCCGAACAGGCCCTTAATACGGTCTTTGCCTCCGTCGATTATTTCTACCGCATACAGGACAACCTTCTCGTGGTATCCGCGGTGGCAACAAAGACCTTCGAACTGGGCCATCCGGCGATGACCCAGAAATACGAGGTGGACGTAGGCGGCGACATACTGGGCGGAGCCATGAATATAACAACATCCGGATCAGGAGGCTCATCCGGCGGATCAGGAGGCGGCAGCGGACAGGCAACCAATATCAAGGGCAACGTCAGCCAGAAGATAAAGAGCGACGATGCGGCATTCAATTTTTGGGATTCCATTGAAAAATCACTGGCAAGCTTGCTCGAGCAGGCTTCTCCTCAACAGACAGCCGGACAGGCTGCCGCGGGATCGGCACCGCTTGGACAGGGTTACACCGTCAACCGCTTAACGGGCACGATCTATGTGACGGCAACGAAAAAGAACCTCCAGAAGGTTGAAGCTTACATCAATTCCCTCAAGAAGGTGATGAACAGACAGGTGATAATAGAGGCCAAGATCATCGAGGTCCAGCTCACCGATAATTTCCAGTTCGGCATCAACTGGACTGTGGTCGACCGCTATATCACGACCACCGCCGCCGGCGCGACAAGAACGACAAGCAGCTGGACCTATGCGACAAGCAACTTCCTTAATCCCGTCGCCGGCGCCACGGGCCCCGTTTTCACCATCACCGGCAACCCGAGCTTCGGAGGCGCCAAGGCGGACCTGACAATGGTGCTCAACGCCCTGCAGCAGCAGGGCAACGTCAGGACATTGTCGAACCCCAAGCTCAATATCATGAACGGGCAGACGGCCCTGCTCACTGTCGGCAGGAACCAGGCTTACATGGCAAAGATCGAATCGACGACATCAACCGGAGGCGGCGCGAGCACAACGACGTATACAACCGAACAAAACAGTATACTCTCGGGCATCATGATCGGCATCCTTCCCTATGTCAATGAGAACGGGGAGATATCGCTGACCATTACGCCCATCACATCGGACCTCATCGACCTCACCAGCGTACAGATAGGCACCCCGAGGGTCGCCGATATCCAGCTGCCCACGGTGGACATAAGGCAGCTCAGCACAACAGTGAAGGTTCGCAACGGCGATATCGTGGCGATAGGCGGCCTCATATCGAAGAGGGAAAGCCTTGTTGACAACCAGATACCCTTGATCGGCAATATCCCGATCCTTGGATACCTGTTCAAGAGCAGGGACAAAGTGAAAACCAACGCGGAGCTTGTTGTCATTCTCCAGCCCGTTCTGGTGAATATGTAAGGGGGTTTTTAAGTGGCGGCACCGGTCAAGATCGGCGATATACTCAAGTCAAAAGGCCTCATCAACGACAAACAGCTCAATATAGCGCTCATCCAGCACAAAGTGACGGGTGACCTGATAGGGGATGTCTTTGTCAAGCTCGGGTTTGTTTCAGCCAAGGAGCGCGGTCAGATCCTGGCGGAACAGTCGGGCATCGAGTTTATTGACCTCGATGAGTACGCAATCTCCGATGAGGCCCTGAGCCTTGTTTCAAAGGAGGTGGCTCTCAAGAACGAGTTCGTGCCCCTCGATGTCGATGACGGCAAGGTCAGCATCGGCATCACGGAACCGGGCAATATCATGGCCATCGATACGGTCACGAGGATAACGAAGAAACAGGCGAAGATCTATATTGTCGACAGGGACAGCTATTACGATACGATCGAAAAGGCCTATTATTTTCTCGAGAATCCCATCTATCAGCAGATGGAAAAGATCGCCGGGAACGTCCAGCAGACCGGGAGCCCGTCGGGCAACGAACTGGTTTCCATGACAGACATGCTCATCATGGACGGCATCCGCAAGAACGCCACCGATATCCACCTTACCCCGACACCCGATGTCACCCAGGTGTTCTACCGTATCGACGGCGTCCTCCAGTTCGGCCATTGCCTTCCCAGGGCCATTCACAGCGGCATCATTTCAAGGATAAAGATATTGGGCCACATAGACATCGCCGAGACGAGGCTCCCCCAGGACGGGGCCTTCAGTTTTGAATTTTTGAACAAGTCCTACGACCTGCGCGTGTCCACCATACCGACCATATACGGCGAGAATATCGTCATGAGGATACTCTCCGGAAAAGGCACCCTCCTTCGGATGGAGGCGCTGGGGTTTGATGCCCGCGATACGGGGAGGATACGCAATCTCTTTCAGAAGCCCTTCGGGGTCATCCTTGTCACCGGTCCCACCGGCAGCGGCAAGACGACAACCCTCTATTCCGCCCTCAGGGAGGTCAATCTCCTGGAGAGGAACGTCCTCACCGTGGAAGACCCGGTGGAATACAAGCTGAGCTTTGTCCGGCAGACACAGGTCCTGGACCGTGCCGGTTATGATTTTGCCCTCGCGGGAAGGAACTTCATGAGGCAGGACCCCGACGTGATACTCCTGGGCGAGATCAGAGACGAAGAGACGGCAAAGATCGCCATCAGGGCCTCCATCACCGGCCACCTTGTCATCACGACGCTCCATACCAACGACGCGGTCACGTCCATCCCGCGCCTTGTCGACCTCAAGGTGGATAAATATCTTCTCTCCTCGTCTCTGCTGGCGATCATCTCCCAACGGCTTTTGAGGAAGGTCTGCAACTATTGCAAGACCGAGTATGCCTTCAGCGATGAGGAAAGGGCGCTGTTCGATGAATACGGCATCGACGCGAAGACGGGCTATAGAAGCACCGGCTGCCCGAGGTGCAATCAGACGGGTTACATGGGAAGGACCGTTATCGGTGAGATACTCGTTGTCGATGACGAGGTGAAGGAGATGATATACGAAGGCGTCTCGGCGCCGATGATCAAGGAAAAGGCCATAACAAAGGGAATGAGACCGCTCAAGCACCACGCCATGCTCAAGGCCGCTGAAGGGGTGACGACAATAGAAGAGGTCCTGCGTGTCGCAGGTTAGATAATAGAATTATGGGAATGTTCGCGTACAAGGCCATTGACGGAGACGGGCTCTTTAAAACAGGCGTCGTTGATGCCGACGACCTTGAAGGCGCATACACAGATCCTGCCCTTCAGGGCCTCAATGTTCTTTCTATCAAAAAAGCGGGAAGAGTCTCCTCCGGTTTTCTGAGGGGCTTTGTTTCATTCAGGGTCAAGAGAAGCGCCATGCTGGAGTTTGCCACCAACCTCTCTGTGATCCTGCGGGCGGGCATACCCATCCTGGATGCACTGGGAGATATCAGCCAGACGACGGAGAACAAATATCTCAGAAGGGCCGTTGAGGATATCAAGGAAAGGATAGAATCGGGCCTGAGCTTTTCAAGCGCCCTGAACTTTCATAAACGGATCTTCCCCGACATCTTTATCAGGCTTGCGACCGTAGGTGAAGAAACAGGCAGGCTCGAACAGAGCATCAGCGAAGTGGCCGAGCATCTCCAGAGAATGGATGATCTCTCGCAAATGGTGAAGCGTGCCCTCATATATCCCGTCTTCGCGCTTGTAACGACAGGCGGGGCCCTCGGGTTCTGGGTTTTCTACGTGCTCCCCAAGATCATGGTGGTAATGAAGGACATGAACATCAAACTGCCGTTGATAACGAGATTAATGCTCGCTGCCAGTGATTTTTCGAAGAGCTACTGGTACCTGGTGGTCCTGGCGGTCGTTGCTTTTTTTGTGATTTTAGCGGTCATGAAACGAAAACCCAAAACGCGGTATTTCATAGATTACATCAAGCTGTATATGCCGATCGTAAAGCTTTTTGTAGTGAACAGGATCTTTGCCGTTTTCTGCGAACAGATGCGCATTCTCATCGTGTCGGGGATCACCATAGACAGGTCCCTGGTGATCGTGGCCAATGCCGTCGGTTCGGAGGTGTACAAAAGGATCCTCATGCAGGCGAGGGACCTTATCATAACCGGCAGCAGGATATCGGACGCCTTCAGGCGCTCCGGCGTGTTCCACCCCCTTGTTGTCAGGATGGTCGATATCGGTGAATCCAGCGGTAACCTCGACGACCAGTTCAAATTCCTTTCAGGTTTTTTTTACAAGAAGCTCGCTGACGTAACGGATAAGCTGGGAAAGATGATAGAGCCAATACTTATCGTGCTGGTCGGATGCATTTTCGCGGTCATTATTATCGGGCTTTTGCTCCCCATCTATGATATCGTAACCAAAATGGAGAAGTGAACCGGCAACATGGATTATCTCGCTTTTTTCCAACTCGACGACGACCCTTTCAGGCTGACACCTGATCCGCAGTATTTTTTCCCTTCCCAGGAGCATAACGAGATCCTCAATTCCCTCAATTACGCCATAGAGCAGAAGGAGGGCTTTTCTCTGGTTGTGGGACAGCCGGGGACGGGTAAAACAACGATCCTGAGGATACTCATAGACCACTGGAAGGACAAGGCGGAGATCGCCCTCGTCATGACCCCGCGTCTTTCACCCGAGGAGTTCCTCCAGGCGATCCTCGAGGACCTCAATATTAAACTGGGCAAAAAGAGCAAGAACGAGATGCTCAAGACCTTCCGTGATGTCCTGATAAAGCACTCGGCAACGGGGAAAAGGATAATCATCATCGTCGACGAGGCCCAGAACGTGCCTGACGATACCATAGAGGAGCTGAGGCTTCTTTCAAACCTGGAAACGGAGAAGGAGAAGCTTCTCCAGATAATCCTCATGGGGCAGCCGGAGTTGAAAAAAAAGCTCGAGGCGGCGCATTTGAAACAGCTCGATCAGCGTATAACGATCCGGGCCATACTGAGGCCGCTTACGAGAAGCGAAACATCGGATTATATCAATTTCCGTCTCATCAAGGCGGGAAAGGGGACCATAGTCTTCGAAGACAAGGCGAGAAAGAAGATATATTCAATGTCGAAGGGCATACCCCGGCTTATCAATCTTGTTGCGTCCCGGGCGCTCATGGCCGCCTTCGTGTCGGGAAGCGCCGTGGTGTCCGCTGACCACGTGAAATTTGCCGTTGAGCACCTCGCCGGAGAGGGCCGGAGCTTTTGGGAACGCTATCTCCCATGGTTCAGGTACGGCGCGATAGGGCTTGCTCTGCTTATCCTTGCCGTCATCGGTTTCTATAAGTTTTCCGGCACCACAACGGCCAAGATGCCCGCCGCACCTGCGGCGGCGGGAACGCAGGTACAGAATGTGGAAACGAAGGGTGCCGCCGAGCCTGCAACTCCTGCCTCTTCAACCACAGCGCCATCAGCGCAATCCCAAAAGCCGGCAGCGAAAAATTCTTCGAAGGCCGCTTCCAGGCCGACCGGCAAAAAACCCGAAACCCAGAAGGCCGTGAAGGTCATGCCTCCCGAAACTGAACTGCCGCAGCCCGCCGCATCGAAGAAATACGTGACCGTGGCCGCCCCGAGCGCGAATATGAGAGGCGCCCCTGATATCGGTTCTGAAAAAGTAGCCTGGGTAGCAAAAGGTGCGACCTACCCTGTCCTTGAATCGCGCCAGGACACTACCGGACGGACCTGGTACAGGGTCCAGCACCCGAGCGGAAAGGAGTGCTGGATCTCCAAGCGCGTCGTCACGGAAAAAAACAGGTAATGGTAATGAAGGCAGCTTGAACCGTTTAAACCGCTCGAACTGTTTGAGCGTTCAAAGAAATATCCTCAAAGATTGAGTATCCTTTTTGTTTCTGACATTCAAGCTGTTCAAACATTCAAGCGGTTGAAACCGGTTTTTTAGTTTCCCAGGGCCATGAGGCGTTCGTTGGCGTATTGTTTTGTTGCCGCGTCGGCGGTGTTGGATGACAGGATGTCGCGGTAGAGCTTTTTCGCCTCGTCACGTTTGCCCTGTTTTTCAAGGACCCTGCCCATCCCTGTAAACCCCTGCCCGTTGCTCGCCGCGGCTATCTTTTCATACACGCCGTAGGCGTCCTGGTATTTTTTCTGGTTTTCGTAAAGAAGGGCAAGATTGAAGAGTACGCTCTTGTTGGCCGGTTCCAGCGATCGTGCCCTGAGGAGATTCTGTTCCCCTTCGGTGAGGTTGCCAAGCTGTATGGACGCGATGGCCAGGTTGATCATGGCGGGGACATAATTCCTGTTCGTGTTGAGGGCGAACCGTGAATACTGGACCGATTCGGCATAGGCGCCCGTTTTGATGAGCGCGCCTGCGAGACTCGTCATGATGACATAGTTCTTGCCGTCATACTGGAGGGCCTTTTTGTAACTGGCTATGGCCTGTGTAAGGTTGCCGCTCTCTTCGAAGTTCCTTGCGGCGTAAAGGGCGGAGTCACGGTCTCCCTTGCGCCTGTCCTCGATGGGCTCTCTTCTCGGTCTTTCCTGTGTCGTGGATGGTGCGGGTTTATGTTCGAAAACTCCCATGCCGGTTTTTTCAGAGGCCTGTTTTTTTACACCCTTGACTGTAACGGCAGGTTCTGGTTGAGTAAGGGCGGGTTTTGCCGACTTCGCCTCGGCAGGGATATCTGCTTTTGGCGCGGCGGCAGAGATTTTAGGGTCCTTTTTTGGTCCTTCATTTGCGACGTTTGCCTGCATGGAGGGTTTTGCGGCTGTCTTTTGAGGCGGTTCTTCCGCGGGGGCCTGGGACTGTTGTGATGGTGCTGCGGGGACCTGAGCTTGCTGTGCTGGCGCTGCGGGGGTCTGGGCCTGCGGCGTTTGTGCAGCCGGCGTCTGAGGCTGGGCAGGTATTGCCGGCGGTGTCTTGGAGCCCGTGGAGGTTTTAAGCATACCCGAAGGTTTCAGGTAGATGTCCATATAGTAGACGACGCCGAATCCGGCAATGACGATGAAAAGGACAATGGCCGCGAAGATGACGAATCTCGCCTGTTTTTTCTTTTTATCTGAAGCGCGGGTTATGATGGAAGCAAGGTGCGGCGGGACGGCGGTATTCTTCTCGCCCTCGTTCTTCGCTTTTGAAAGAAGGTCCGCGAGGAGGCTCATGGTGATACCTGATCCATATCATGCGAGTCTCTTACGCGAAAAACAAAGGATGATTGGGAGGACTTACCGCTTTTTTTAGCCGACGCGGTCTTCCTGGCATCCCGGGAACCACCGTTATCATCGCCGTGGTACGTTGTCCCTTTCAGCTTGTGAAAGACCTTCCAGGCGTAATTGACCCTTTTGTCCGCGCTGTAGGCGTTGTAGCACCCCACCGCTTCCCATGTATAACCGTGCCGGTCTATGCATTGCCTGAGTACCCACGCGCCGGTCATGGTGTTGAGGCAGGCATCGTTCATAAGTTCGTCGCGCGTAACGTTCAGAGTTTTCAACCAGGCCGAATTGATCTGCATGAGTCCCATGTCGGTTGAACCGTTAGCGTTTCTGTTGACCGCTTTCGGATTGAGCCCGGATTCTACCCGGGCGATGCTTTTCAGGAGAACGGGGCTGATGTTATATTTTTTTCCAGCCTCTTCAAAACAAAAACAGTGGAGATTGGCCGGAAAGAGGTATGAAAAAATAAGCGAAACGCCTATTATGACAAAAAACTTCATTCTATGTGTGGATTATATGAAAAAAGCACTTTAAAAACAAGCTTTATTAATACTATTATAAAGGAGGTACATTGATGGAAACGATCCTTCTCACAGAAGACGATGTTGCCCTTCGAGCGCAGATGCGTTTTGCACTTGAGGAGCGTTTCGAGGTGCTTGAGGCCGGCGACGTCCGGAAGTCTGTCAATCTTCTCAATAAGCACAATATCACCATGGCCATCCTTGACCTCGGCCTTCCCCCGAATGAGAACACGCCAGACGAAGGCTTAAGGCTCCTCCACTATATACTTGAGAACTTCGACATCAAGGTCATCATCCTCACCGGCCAGAAAACAGAGAGCGCGGCCCTGGAGGCCATCAAGTCGGGGGCGTTCGATTATATCGTCAAACCGGCATCCATGGAAAAGATCTTTTTTTCCATAGATAGGGCCATACTTTTCCGTGATACGGAGCGCAAGATCGAACAGCTTGGCACCAAAAAGATCACCTTCGATATCGAGGTCGGCAAAGGTCTCCAGCCGGCACGTGAAGAGGCCGAGAAGAACATCATCCTCAAGGTCCTCAAGGACACCAACTTCAATGTCTATAAATCAGCGAAGCTCCTCGGCGTCAAACGGGAAAGCCTCTATTACTTCATAAAGAAATTCGGTTTCAAGAGAGAAGACATAGATGATGACGCTTAAGCTGTTCCAGGCAATGGGGCTTTTTATTATCGTTGCCGGTGCAGTTACACTTGTTATCCTCTTGTACCTGCGTTTCCTCACAAACAGGGCCTTCAAGGTCATGCTGAAGATGGTGGATGCCAACAGGGACTGCAATTACGATATCGCCCTTTTTCTCCCAAGGGCCGGTGACATGATGAAGACCGTGGAGATAGAGGACGTCTTTTACGATATCGCCTACGGTGAGAGCAGTATATCAAAGGAGAACTCTTCACACAAAAGGACTATCACTAGGGAGATCTCGCGGCCCGATTACTCCATACGCCTGGGTGTTGTGACCATAAGCCCGCGCGGTTACCAGAAATACATCTACATGATCGTCTTCGAGACGCTCTTTGTGCTCATCGAAATGGACATACTCATGAAGATAAAGGTGGCCAACGAGGCCCTCGTCAATTTTTCGAAGCTCCAGACCTTCCTGCTCCATGACGTAAAGAATGTCACCCAGTTCATAAAGGGCCTCCTTTACAACCTCGGCAGGATAAAAGGCGCCGAAAGGGAACACAAGTTCATCGATTATCTGCGTGAGTCCGCGCCGGCGCTTTCGGTCAGGACTGATAAGATCCTGGGGACCCTCGAGATAGGTACCGAGAGAAAAACAGACGAAAGCGATATGCAGGAGATAGACGTTACAAAAATGATACGGGAGATCTTCGAGCTCTACGGGATAAAGGGAGAGGCAACCGGCAGCGGAACTGTTTTCGCGGAGAAGCACATGCTTGTCACGGTTTTCGATAACATCATAAAGAACATCCATGAAAAATCCCGTAGCGAACCCGGCCTTGAATGTTTCGCTTTTGTCCGTGAAGAGGGCGAAGCCCTGACGGTGCTCATTTATGACACAGGCAGCCATATTAATGAGATCGAACGGATGTTCGAGCCTTTTTACACGACGAAACAATCGGGACTGGGCATCGGCCTTTTCCAGTCAAGGCATATTATAAAGAAATTCGGCGGCAACATGACGGTTGCCAACACCGACAGGGGTGTGGAATTCACCGTGACCTTGATGAAAGGCGTAAAACCGGCCGTCATAGAAGACGGCCCAAACGATTAACCTACTCCAAAAACAGTTTCTCCGGTTTCTCGGGTTTCTTTGGTTGTCAACAGAACAAACCGAACAAACCAGAGAGGCCAGTTTCAGAGTTTTAAGTGTTTCAATGTTTGAAAGTTAAAAGACCCCAGTATTTTTGTTTAGTTACAACCAAATAAACCATATAAACCGAACAAACCAGATAAACCAAATAAACCGTAAAGGACACTTACCTGTAAAATTGGCCTATCCTGTAAATTAAACCTACATCTTGTTGGAATCAAAGGGCAAATATTATACTTAATACAGGATGAAGGAAATGGAGAACAAAATGCTAAAGACGATCGGGAGCACAAAGGGTTTTAAAACAATCGAACTGGCTTTAGCGCCCGCGGTCACCAGTATTGTCGGGGGTGGTGAATTTATGGATGAATTATCTACATATTTTGGAAAAGATAACGATAACTATAAGAGAAATGTGAAGATCAAACACAAGGAGGACAACACAATGTCAAGAACGATCAGGAACGCAAAAGGTTTTACACTTGTTGAATTGGCTATAGTGCTCGTCATCATAGGTATCATCCTCGGAGCGGTACTGAAGGGCCAGGAACTGATCAACAACGCACAGGCGAAAAGAGCCTATAACCAGGTGAGAGAGGTTACGGCTGCGGTATATACCTACATGGACAGATATGGCGGCAGGCTTCCCGGCGACGATCCAACCGCCACAGCAGCCCTTCGCGGCGCAGGTTGGGCCACAGGAACTGGCGGCACGCTGGGGAACGGGCTCTTTGAAGGCAACACCACCACAACCATGTTTACCTGCGCGACCGCGGCCACTACGGAAGCATGCATTGCCTGGGACCACCTGAAGAGATCAAACATCATCTCCGGCACCCTGGATTCCAGTAATCCTTCAAACTCTTACGGTGGTACCATCGGAATAGCAAACGCTGCCGTATCGGGTCTTACGACTAACTGGATCGGACTTAGCAATATTCCCAGCAATGTTGCCCAGCAGCTCGATATCCAGTATGACGATGGCATCGCAACAACAGGTTCGATTCGTGCCCTTGCTGCATACACAGCTGGATCTCAGGCAAGGATCAGTATTTTCTTCAGGCTCTAGGAAGAGTCATTGCCGGTGGGGTGAGGAAACAAATCCTACCCCACCGGGAAGGTTAAAAGGATGTTTTCAAGAATGGAACTGGCTGAAAAAGGACGAAAAAAGATGAGACCGGAAAAGGTGAAAGAGATGACGGCGGCAGACAGAAAGAACAGGGACAGAGAACACGGTTTCACCGTCATCGAGCTTGCCATAGTCATGGTCATCATCGGGCTTCTGATCGGGGTTGTCATCAAGGGACATTCGATGATCGAGAATGCACGCTACAAGGCCGTCATCAACCAGGCGAACGATCTGACCAACGCCTACCACACCTACCTGCACCAGTACGGCAAATACCCCGGTGACGACAACACCGCCGTGAACAGGTGGGCGGCGTCAGCCAACGGCAACAACAACGGCAGGATAGACGCCGCGGAGCCCTTCCTTGCGAACCAGCACCTCGCGCTTGCCGGGATCATCACCGGCACGTACAACGGTACGACCCAGGCCATACCCATACCAAGGTACTCCGGCAATGCATCTTTTATATCCGCCTTCGAGATCGCGGCGGCCCCCTTCACCGGCCTGCAGGGCCTCTGTACCAACGTGATCAGGTTCACCGCGCTGCCCGCCGAAGCGGCGCAGACGCTCGACACTGCGCTCGATGACGGCACCTGGAACACGGGGAAGGTCAGGGCGGATGCGGCCTATACACCGGACACAACGATCGCGAACACGGCCCTGTGCCTTTAAGGATAGGGTTGCATGACAGGGGTTGGTGTGGTGTAATAAGAAATAATGGTTAAACATATGCGCCTTAGACGATCACAGGCATTTTCCAAGGGGTTCACCATCGTGGAGCTCGCGATCGTGCTTGTCATTGTGGGTATATTGATCTCCCTTGGCATCAGCATGATAGGCCCCCTGTCAAAGCGGGCAAAGGTCAGCGAGACACGGGGTGTTGTCGATGCCGGAGCTGAGTCGCTGACAGGTTATGCCGCGACGAACCGCCGTCTGCCCACGACGGTGCAGTTTGCCGCCGCTCTGCAGAAGGCGAGTGACGCCTGGGGGAACACTCTTTACTATATAGTGGACGGGAGCCTCACCGGCACGGCCGACGCTATCTGCGGGCGCAGGTCCACGTATATTACGGTCAGGAACTGCAGGAATGCCGCATGCACTATCTATGCGGACGTGCAGAACGTGGCGTTCATCATCGGCAGCTTTGGCTCCAACTTCAATAACCAGACGGCAGCGACGCAGACCGTCACGGCGGCCGCAACGATCAATATCTATGATGCGGGGCTTGCTGTCGACGGCCATGCGGGCGATCTCGGCGGCGCACGGACGGAGCCTTATGATGACATCATCAAATGGGTGACCGTCGAAGAGCTGAGAACGAAGACGGGATGTGCTGGCCACCAGTTGAGGGTTGTAAACAATGAGCTTCCGGCGGGGAACGTGACGAACACGTACGGCGCGGCCGTTTATGGCGATGGAGGAGTGCCCTACAGTTCAGGCGGGAGCTATCGGTGGTGCCTGCAGACCACAACGGGGGTCCTTGCCGCGGATCTTCCCGGTTTCACGGCGGCACCGGGCGCGGTGAGCACCAACTGCCAGGGACTGGCCGAGGCCTCGTGGGGTCAGGCAGACAATCTCCAGATCTCGAAGACAGCAGGGGCGAGCTCTGCAGGTTCTTACAACGTCACGGTGTATACCCGGGACAACGCCGATACCGCCGGCGGGAACGACAACATCGCGTACCGGGCCTTCGTGATCACCATCAGTCCATGATCCATGAAGAAAAAAAACGTACAATATATGATGCCCGCTGTCAGCAACGATAAGGGCATCGCCCTCCTCTACATCGTTATGGTGGTCGTTTTCATCGGGGTCGTTGTCGCGGCGGCGGCGCTGCTGACAGGCCCCCTTGCGCAAAGGTCAAAGACGGTCGAAGCGCGCGGCGTGATCGACTCCGCGATGCAGTCGGTCATCGGCTACGCGGCGACGAACCGCCGTTTGCCCACAACGGCCCAGTTTGACGGTGCTGTACGCAAGGCGAGCGACGCATGGGGGAACCCCCTTTATTATATCGTGGACGGCAATCTTGCGCCCCCTTCTCCGGGAGCATCTTCCGATTACATCTGCGGGCGCGCTTCCACATCCATATCGGTCAGGCAATGCCTGACCGATAATTGCGCGACATACAACGATATAACCAATGTTGCCTTTGTCGTTGTAAGCGGCGGGAAAAATTTTAACGTCCAGACGGCCCTGGCAGGAACACGGGTGACCGTTTATACGCAGAACGACGCCACCGACCGCGATGACTGCACCACTGCCGCAAACTGTCCGGGTTACAGCGGTACCATGATAAACCGGCCGGAAAGGTATGATGATATCGTCAAATGGGTGACCCTGGAAGAGCTGAAGAACAAGATGGGGTGTTACGGCTCAACGCCGGGAAGGTTCAAGGTGCTCAACAACGAATTGCCCACAGCATGCATCGGGCAGTCCTACAGCGCGACCCTGTACAGCGACGGAGGCGTGACCCCTTACGGCAACTGGACCTGGGCAGCATCTGTTTTGCCTGCAGGCCTGTCAATGAACTTCAGCACCGGCGCAATAACCGGAGCACCAACAGGCCCGGCGCAAATACACAAGATTATGTTTTCAAGAAATGACAGCGATGGCAATACCGCTCAAAAGACACTGAGGTTAGTGGTGGCTGGCTGCCCTTTAGGGTCCTGGGGTTTCGATGACCCGGCCAATCTGGGAGGGGCAATTACCGGTGCAGGGAGTGTCACCTCTGTTGCCGGTTCATCCGGTAGCGCCCTCTTTTTCAACGGGATCTCAACCTTCACCCCGAACAACCAGGGCACCAATAACTCGAAATACAGCTTCGAATACGATCAGGCATTTTCCATTGTCCTGTGGGTCAAATTGATGAAGTTTCCAACCACGGTACCTACGACGATCGTATATCCATTTGTTTCAAAGGCAGGGCTTTCGCCGGATTACAACGGTTATTATCTCGAACTTCACGGTTCCAACTACCCGCCGCCGCCGAATACGGCTTATCACAGGGTGGTCTTCAGACTGGTCGGCAGGGAATCCGCGCCACCGCGTTTTATATATGTATATAATACAACACCCGTCAATACGCTCGGTGCGTGGTATCATGTCGCAGTTTCATACAACGGAAACGGTCTGGCATCAGGTGTCAGGTTATATGTGAACGGTGGGCCGGCAACCGTGGTCAGCAGGGACAATCTTTCCAGTCTAAGCATTGTAAATACACAACCGCTGAGGGTAGGGGATTACGGCAGGAACTATTATAACAGCGTGGTGATGGACGAAGTCCAGATTTACAACAGGACGATACAACAATTGAGACTGATCAAGACGGGTAGCGGTACCGGGGCCGTGTTGAGCCCGGCGCTTACCGTTACGTCAGAGAGGATCAATTGCGGCACCGTATGTGAAGCATACTATGTCACCGGTACGATCGTGACATTGTATGCATCCGCCAGCCCGGGCAGCACTTTCGCGGGTTGGTCAGGCGGGGGGTGCAGCGGGACGGGGGACTGCACGGTGACGCTCGGCAGTGACACGGATGTAACAGCCACATTTACCAGCCCTTAAACAGGTTTCTTCGGTCCATTCGGTTTATATGGTTTGTCTGGTTCGTCCTTCTGAAGAGTAGTCATCCCGGCGCAGGCCGGGACCCAGAGGTTTTTCTAACCTCGCGTTTTTCCTGGATGCCGGCCTTCGCCGGCATGACGGCCTTACAGAAGGATGATCATCAGATAAACCATACAAACAAGATAAACCATACAAACCGTACAAACCCAACAATCTGTAAAGAGTACTTACCTGTAAAATCACCCTATCCTGTAAATTAAACCTACATCTTGTCGGGGCTTCACATCTCCCGTTATATTTACTGTAGATATGAAACACAAGGAGGACAACACAATGTCAAGAACGATCAGGAACGCAAAAGGTTTTACACTTGTTGAATTGGCTATAGTGCTCGTCATCATAGGTATCATCCTCGGAGCGGTACTGAAGGGCCAGGAACTGATCAACAACGCACAGGCGAAAAGAGCCTATAACCAGGTGAGAGAGGTTACGGCTGCGGTATATACCTACATGGACAGATATGGCGGCAGGCTTCCCGGCGACGATCCAACCGCCACAGCAGCCCTTCGCGGCGCAGGTTGGGCCACAGGAACTGGCGGCACGCTGGGGAACGGGCTCTTTGAAGGCAACACCACCACAACCATGTTTACCTGCGCGACCGCGGCCACTACGGAAGCATGCATTGCCTGGGACCACCTGAAGAGATCAAACATCATCTCCGGCACCCTGGATTCCAGTAATCCTTCAAACTCTTACGGTGGTACCATCGGAATAGCAAACGCTGCCGTATCGGGTCTTACGACTAACTGGATCGGACTTAGCAATATTCCCAGCAATGTTGCCCAGCAGCTCGATATCCAGTATGACGATGGCATCGCAACAACAGGTTCGATTCGTGCCCTTGCTGCATACACAGCTGGATCTCAGGCAAGGATCAGTATTTTCTTCAGGCTCTAGGAAGAGTCATTGCCGGTGGGGTGAGGAAACAAATCCTACCCCACCGGGAAGGTTAAAAGGATGTTTTCAAGAATGGAACTGGCTGAAAAAGGACGAAAAAAGATGAGACCGGAAAAGGTGAAAGAGATGACAGCGGCAGACAGAAAGAACAGGATCCGGACCTTCACTAAAAACAGCCAGATGAAAAAGCTTATCAACAGTCTTCCTCCCACCATCATTTCCAGCTTCACCGGTACCCGGGGGAAAAATATCCTCTATTTAGATCCCCCGGGTACCAATCTCACCTTGTCTGCCGTCGTGGCGGTGAGAGGATTTGGGGTTTCGGCAGGAAGACACAGCATCAAGTCAGAGATAAATGCAATGGCATTCTGTGCCATAACTCCATGCCTGAATGCCAGGCTATGGACAGGTAGAGAGAACTGATATGCATATCTATTTCGCACATCCATGTTTCAACGATTCACAGCAGAAGCTCAAGAAGGAGTTTCTCAAGAAGCTGCGAGGCGCTCTTGAGAGTACGTCTTACGGCAAGGCGGTCGGCATCGTCGATCCCTTCGATTATACTCCCAATATTGAAGGCAACAGGGAAACGAAGATCAAGCTGAGCAGGACCGTAAAAGAGGCCTGTCTCAAGATGCTCGATGAGTGCGACATCATCGTTGCCCTTGTTGACGGTAATGATACCGGTGTGGCGTTTGAAGCAGGATACGCCCACGCTGTCAACATCCCCATCATCCTCGTGTCAGGGACGAGCTGTGACGACGCCAATGCAATGCTTATTGGCGCCGCCAAAGAGCGGGTCGACAATATCCTGAACGATGGGCAGATGGAAAAGCTTGCCCGTATGCTTGAGTGGTACTATCTATCAAAGGAGCGTTATTTACATGAACCCGGAAAGAATTGAAGTAGAATTTCACAAAAAGACAACTTTGTACGACCATCGATGCAATTATTGCGGATTTATCCTGGACGAATCGACAGGGGGCTACCTTTATCTGCAGAACAATATGGGTGAGAGGATACCCCTTCGGGACCACGGGGAACGTGAGATAATTGCCCAGATGCTTCGCGCTGAAGAGGAATCCCTCAGCGACTTCAATGCAGTCGATGCATCACAGAGCGCGCTTATCGATCTCATGGAAGAGCGCGTGGGCTACCTCACTTCCTGCGTATGCATCGATTGCCTTGAGCAGTTCGGACTTGACCTGAGAAAGGACAATATAGAATGTCCCCATTGCAAGTCTGAGAATGTCCGGACATTACTGGAAATGACCGACAAAAGATGCCCCAAGTGCAAATCGGGCCATCTGTCACGGTTTTAAAAAAAACGGTTTCAACTGTTTTAAGCCGTTTGAGCGTTTCAAGGTGATAAGGAAACAGTTGAAACCGTTTCAGGAGTTTAAATGGTCCGACGTCATAAAAAAATGTTCCATTCCAAATATCTTCCGGGCACTGTCGAACTTATGCCGGAATAATGAAAAGATCAACATACAACGAAGATAGCTTTATCAAAGGGTCGTAAAACGGCTGAAACGGTTGAAACGGTTCAAGCGGCTGAAACTGTTTTCAAGACTCGTAGATATACTCCACCAGCATCCAGTCCGAAACGCGCAGCCTGTGGCTGATCATCTGCGCGAGCTTTTGAAAAAGGGCGATCCCCAGTTTGGGGTTGTCGTTTATGAGGAGTTCGAAGTTCTCCTTGGTGAGCACAAGGACCACCGTTTCATTGACGGCGATGGCGGACGCAGAGCGCGGCAGGCCGTCAATGATGCTCATTTCGCCGACGGTCCTCCCGGGGCCTATGTCGCATATGGTCTTGATGTTCTTCTTTGAATCACCCTTGGTGACCCTGACGAGCCCCTCGGCGACAAAGCACATGTATGGTTCAATGGCCCCCTCGTTAAAGATCGGTTCATTCGGCTGTGCCTTCGCGACATAGAGGTACTGCGCAAAACGCTCCATCTCTTCGCGGGCCAGGCCCTCGCCCCACTGGGATTTTTCGATCATCGCGATACGTTCTTGAACAGACGATATAACGTGGTGCAGCATGGACTTTCCTCCTGGATGGCGAAACCCCGGTTCCCATTATCACAGGTGCTTTTAACAACCGCAGGGCATCAATTATATACCTCACTTACGATGCCTTTTGCAATCTTTTCAGGGCAACATTGGCCGCTACGAGAATGGGGTCCCAGACCGTGGCGAAAGGGGGAGCGTAACCGAGGTCAAGCCTTGCCACGTCGGCGACGGTCATCTTGCTGTAGAGAGAGGCCGCGAGAGTGTCTATCCTGTGGGCGACACCTTCCAGCCCCGCCATCTGGGCTCCGAGGAGCCTGCCGGAGGCCTGCTCCACGACATAGGTGACGGTGATCGGTTTGCCCGCCGGGTACGCGCTGCTCCTCGACCTGCCCTTGATCGTGGAGACGATATGGTCAAGCCCTTCACGCTGTGCCTCCAACGGCGATAGGCCGGTGCGGGCTACTTCAAGGTCGAAGATCTTTGTGACCGCCGTGCCCACAATGCCCTCGAAGACGTTGTTCGTGCCGGCGGCGTTCTCCCCGGCTATCCTGCCCTGTTTGTTGGCTGTGGTGCCCAGCGGGATATAGACCTTTTTGTCTGTGACCAACTGGGTGGCCTCGGCACAATCCCCTGCGGCGTAAATGTCGGGGAGGTTTGTCCGCAGATATTCATCGACCTTTATGGCCCCGGCCGCGCCAAGCTCTATTCCCGCTTCGACGGCGAGCTTCACGTTGGGCCTTGCGCCGATGACGAGGAGGACCATATCTGTTTCGAAGGGGCCTTTGTCCGTGAGGATCGTGGTGACGGCGTTGTTTTTTCCCTCAAAACCTTCAACGGACACCCCTTTCATGAGCACCACGCCCTCGGCCGCGATCTTTTCTTCCACGATGGCCGTGATGCTTGTATCCATATTGCCGAGGACCCGGTCCATCTTCTCAAAGACGGTAACATCGAGGCCGCGCTTGCGAAGCGATTCGCACATCTCCATGCCGATGTACCCGCCGCCGACAATGGCGGCCTTCATGGGCCTTTTTTCCGTGCCGAAGGG
>ENA-UOWG01000795-UOWG01000795.1-activated-sludge-metagenome-genome-assembly--contig:-NODE-795-length-37088-cov-9.057246_pt1 | contig 37088 bp, 50 predicted proteins | sample MGYA00238147_ERZ761563 | MGnify/ENA primary metagenome ERZ761563 (study PRJEB28884, sample SAMN05720216) | anaerobic digester metagenome | isolation source: active sludge of municipal...
ACCTGCAGCGCCGTCATCGGGTACGTCGTGGCCAAGTACATGGAGCTGCCGGCCGCCGGCTGCCTGCTGCTCGCCACCTACACCAGCGATCTCGACCGCCTCGGCTTCGAGGACGGCGTGAACTACGTGCGAGTGGATGAGGAGTCGTTCGACGGGAAGCTTGCGGAGGTCCTGGCGGCACCCGAGGCTTTCGAGCGAATTCGGCGGGCCGGGTTCGAGATGGTGCGTGGCCGGCACTCGGACGACCACCGGGCGGAGCAGCTCGAACAATTGATCCGGGAGCGGTGCGCCACGCGCGCCGGCTAGGGGAGGGCCCGGCCGTAGAGCTGAATCGTCGCCGCGCCGCCGGGCCACTCGATGGGCCCCTCGAATTCGAACCCGAGCTTCTCCAGCACGCGGATGGAACCGCGGTTGTCGGCCTGGACGATCGCCACGAGCCGGGTCAGGCCGAAGGCGGTCCTCCCGTGCTCCACCACCGCCGATCCCGACTCGACGGCGTAGCCCCGGGACCAGAACGCCGGCCGGAAGGCGAAGCCGATGTCCACGTCGGGGAGGGTCTCCCGCTTCAGCAGCCCGCAGAGCCCGATCGGCGCGCCGTCTTCCTTCCTCAGCACCAACCAGAGCCCGAACCCGAACGCCTCGTAGCTTGCCATCGCGCCGTTCCGGACGTAGGCGCGCGCCTCCTCCACAGTGCGCACACCCCGGTCGCCGATGTACTGGTGGAATGAGGGCTCGTTCAGGAGGGCCAGCATGAACTCGGCGTCGTCCTCGGTGAGCCGACGCAGCGTGAGGCGCTCGGTCTCGAGCACGACGGTAGGGCCGTTCACATCGGCGGCGTTCATGCCGTCAACGCGGCGGCGAGTTTGCGGACGGTGGTGATGTTGCGCGCGGTAGCCGGCCCGCGGAGCGCCTTTTCCAGCCTGGCGGGGGTCACCTTCGAGTCGCTGATCCTGCCGTGGCGGAGCCAATAGGCCTCGCGTCCCCGAACGTGGAAGGCATCGGTGTCGGTCTGGAGGGACAGGAGCGCCTCCTGGGCGGGGGTGTCGAGGGGCTGCTTGAGAAAGATGACGGACAGGGCGTGGTCGGCGCCGAGCGGCTCGGCGGCGGGGAAGGGGCGGTGGGCCACGATTTCGGCGAGTTCGCCGGGGCGCCGGAGAAAGGTGGCCACCTCGTAGCCGAGCGCCTGGCGCAGGTGTGTCTCGATTGAGCGCTCGATCCGCGCGCCAGCACCTCCCCGCGCCGAGAAGAGGACGTTCCCGCTGGCGATGACGGTGGCGACGTCCTCGAACTTGAGCGACTCGAAGAGCGCCCGGAGCCGTGCCATGGGAACGACATGTCCCCCGACGTTGATGGCGCGGAGCAGCGCGACGTACCGGGTCAGGCGTCCTCCGTGCCTTGGGGCAGGGACCGCCGCTCGCCTTGTGTGCCCGTCGCGAGCAGCCGCTCCGCGAACTCCAGCCGGCCCTCCACCTCGGCGAGCCGCCTCTCCACCAGTTCGAGGCGCTCGAGCCGGTCCTCGAGCTGCGCCAGGAGGATCGGCTGCTGCACGGCCTGCTTCCGGAGGTGGCTGACGAGCAGCGTCCCGACCCAGACCGCGCCGGTGATGGCCCCGGTCGCGAGTGCCCACATCACGATAGCGCCCATTCAGCTCCCCTGGCATGCGGTCATGCCGGCGGCCGCGTTGATGTCCTCGGTTTCCAGCACTGGCCGCGGATACCCGTGCGCCGCCACCTCGAGCATGGCCCGCCCGACGTTGACCGAGGTGGTCACGTGCGTCGGGGCGAGGCGCTGGAGGAGCGGATAGAGCGGGCCTAGCAGGGTGTACGCCGCCCGGTAGAGACCCGTCTTGGACTGGACTCCCGCGAGCGGCTGGATGTACCCGGGGCGGAACATGTACGCCGCCCGGAACGGCAACGCAAGCAGCGCCTGCTCGGTCTGCCCCTTGACGCGCGCCCACATCACCCGCCCGCGCCCGGTGCTGTCGGTGCCCTCGCCCGACACGTAACAGCACACCACGCCCGGGGCGGCGTCGAGCACGGCGCGCGCGGCCGCGAGGGTGAGGTCGTAGGTCAGCCGGCGGTACTCGTCCTCGCCGAGCCGGAAGGAGGACACCCCGAGACAGAAGAAGCAGGCGTCGGCTCCCTCGAAGGCGCTCCGCAACGGGGTGAAATCGAAGAAGTCCCGGTGCCGCACCTCGCGAAGCTTGGGGTGCGTAACGCCGCCGGCGCTCCGCACCACCGACACCACCGAATCCACCCGTGGATCGGCGAGACACTCCGCGAGCACCCCGCTCCCGACCATGCCGGTGGCCCCGAAGAGGATGACCTTCACCTCGAGCCCCTGCTCATGCGGTCGTGACCTCCAGCACCGGCTTCCCCAGGACATCGAGGCGGGGCCGGACACCCAGCCCGGGCTCGTGCGACGCGGCCAGGAACCCGTCCACCCGCTGCGGCGCGCCGTCGGCGAAGCTCACCGAACCGTACGAGTTGAAGTCGGTGGCCGAGAAGAGGAACCGCTCGGGCGTGCTGTGGGCCAGGTGGGCGATGGCCGCCGTCGTGATGTCGCCGCCCCAGGTGTCCTCGATGGTCATCGCGATGCCGAGCGACACGCAGAGGTCGCGGATCTGCCGCGCGCGGGTCAGGCCGCCCACCTTCGAGATCTTCAGGTTGATGACGTCCATCGCCTGGTCGGCGATGCCCCGCACCACCGCGTCGAGGCTGTCGATCACCTCGTCGAGCACGAAGGGGCGGTTGGTGTGCCGCCGGACCGCGAGACATTCCTCGTAGCTGTAGCACGGCTGCTCGATGTAGACGTCCACGTCGCGGACGGCGTCGGCCACCCGGACGGCGGCGTGCTGGGTCCAGCCGGTGTTGGCGTCGGCGATCAGGACATCACCCCGTTGGAGCTTCGTCGCCGCGGCGCGGATCCGGTCGATGTCGGTGTCCGGGTCGCCGCCCACCTTGAGCTGGAACTTCCGGTAGCCCTCGGCGCGGTACTGGGCGATGCGGCCGGCCATCGCCTCCGGCGACTCCTGTGAAATGGCGCGATAGAGCGCAAAGCGCTCGCCGACGTGGCCGCCCATCAGCGTCGCGACCGACAGCCCCGCCTCCTGGCCGAGAAGGTCCCAGCACGCCATGTCGATCGGCGACTTCACGTAGGGATGCCCGCGCATCGCGGCGTCCATCCTCCGGTTCACCTCGCCCAGCGCCAGGGGGTCCATGCCGAGCAGGTACGGGGCCAGCTCGGCGATCCCGGTGCGCGCGCCGCGGGCGTAGGCCGGCAGGTAGGCGGGACCCAGCGGGCAGACCTCGCCCCAGCCGGAGCGCCCGGTGTCGGTCACGACTTCGACCACCGTGGAGTCGAACACCGAGACGGAATTGCCGCCCGACCACTTGTAGCTGCCCTCGAGCAGGGGGAGGTCGACCTGGTAGGCGCGAATGGCCGTGATCTTCATACGGTCTCCTGGAGGGCCGAGCGCCACATCAGCGCCGAGGTGTAGATAAGGACGCCGACGACGAGCCACCGTACGGCATCGAGCGGGAGCGAGGTGACGAGGAACGCCGCCACCAGCACGCCGGGAATGCCGCCGAGGGTCAGGCCGAGCGCGGTGCGGCGGTGGAAGCGCTTGGCGGGAATGAACCGCGCGGCAGCGAGTGGCAGGGTCAGCGCCGCCGATCCCATCATGATGGGAAAGGCGGCGGTCGGGTTCATCCCGAGCAGGCTGACAAGCGCCATGCAGGGGGCGTAGTTGCCGATGCCGAGGCTGGTGAGCGCGCCAATCAGGGCATTCACGGCGACGCCGATCAGGAGCGCGGCGCCCGTCAGGGCCAGCGCATCGCCGCCGGCGGGGAAGACGTGGACCTGGCGCAGGAAGATGAAGGCGGCGGTGGCCAGCAGGGCCGCGGCGAGGGCGCGCTGGATGGTGCGTCGGGGCCAGCCGACCACGATGCCGGCCCCAAACCAGGCGCCGAGGGCGCTGGCGCCGATCATCGCGACGAGCGTAAGGAGTTCGACACGGACCACCGTGATGTAGAGAACCGCCTCGAGGATCGTGGGGAGCGCGTGCCCCACGTTCAGGGTGCCCGGAATGTCCTCGTCCTCGACCAGCTTCCCCAGCTTGAGGGCCGTGGTCGTGGTCGCAAAGGAGCCCACCCCGAGCGTATCGAGGAAGTCGATGACGAATCCGAGGCCGAGCAGGCCGGCGAAGGGGGGGCGCCTGGACGCGGCGAGTGGCCTCTCGCCCATCTAGGTGGCCCGGGGCCCGGCCGCCCATGCCTTGGCCCACGCGCCGAACCCGGTCGACGTGACGCCGAACTCGCGCTCCAGCGCCGGGATGTCGGCGTTGTAGCCCACCCGCTCGAACCACTCCAGCATCAGGGCGAAGTCCTCACTGTTCTTCCGGATCTCGGACATGGGAAGCTGGACGTACTCGATGGCGCGGCCGAGCGCGGTGCCGATGTGGCGCGTCGCTTCGGCCATGGTAAGCGCCTCGCCCGCCAGATCGATCTCGCGGCGGTTGAGCCGGGCGGCGTCGGTGAACGCGCGGGCGCCATAGACGCCGATGTCCCGGACGGCGATCATCTGCAGCGCGGTGTCGGGCCGGAGCCCCGAATAGATCTTGTCGCCGTTCAGGAACCAGGCGCTGACCATGTTCTCCATGAAGAACACCGGCCGCAGGATCACGTGGGAGGGGAACCCCAGCGCCCGGACCGTCCCCTCGATCCGCCACTTGTTCTCGAAGTGCGGGATGCCGGTGGCGCGGTGCGCCGATCCGACGGAGCTGTAGACGTAGTGCTGGACATCGGCCTCCCGGGCGAGCCGGGCGATGCGGTGGCCCTGCTCTTCCTCCCCTTCCACCCCGGCTTCCCAGGTGTTCTGGACGGCGAAGACGCCCCAGGCGCCGGTGAGCGCGTTCCGCAGCGACGCCTCGTCGTTCAGGTCGCCCTGGACGATCGTGACGCCCTTCTGCTTGAGCGCCGCTGCGGCCGGGCTGTCCGGCTTGCGGGTCATGCCCTTCAACTGGAACCCGGCCCCGGCGAGCTCGGCCGCGACGGCGCCGCCCTGCTGTCCCGTGGCGCCAGTGATGAGAATCGTCTTGGGTGTCGGCATGGAACCGTCCTTGAGCGCGTGAGTAGGTGAGTATGGTACGATGGTCCGATGATACCCGGCAACCGGTCCCAGGTTCGCCGGCTAGCAGCCCTGTCCGGCGGGCGGCCTCGGCTGGAGGAGGAGGGCCCGGAACCGCGGATCGCCGGCGATCGGATCGAAGGGCGGATCGCACCGCAGATGGAGCTGGAAGTGGAGGTTCTGCCTCGGGGCGAACCGTAGGAGCCAGGCCAGCGCGCGATCGGCGTCCCCCAGCGCGCCATACGCCTGGGCCAGATAGACCGCGGTATGCAGCGGCGCCGGGTTGTACGTGCTCGCAATCGAATCGGCCTGTGCAAGGAGGAGGCGGGCCTCATCGAGCCGCCCAGCATGCGCGTTCGCAAATGCGCTTCCAGCCAGCGCGTTCGCCACCTCGACATTGGTGCTGAGCCGCCGTGCGGCGTCAAACGCCGTGACGCTCCGCACGGTATCGCCCTGCCCGATCGCCGCGAGGCCGGCCAGCGTGCGTCCGAAGAGATAGCTGGGGTCCACGGCGATGGCGGTGTCAGCCCAGGCGGCGGCACTGTCGTACTCCCGGCGCCAGTAGTGGGCCTGTGCCAGGAAGCCGAGGCCCTGCGTGTACGACGGATTCAGCGCAACGCTGCGGCGCCATGCGGCGATGGCGCCAACGAGGTCCCCCGTCTCGGCCAGGTTGCGCGCGAGGGTATGCCAGGCACGGGGGTTGGTCGAGTCGAGGGCGAGGGACTGCCGGACGGCGTGCAGCGACGGCCGGTCGTCGGTGGGATCCACCTGCTGGGTGACGATGGCCTGCGTGAGCCAGGCCGTCGCACTTCCCGAGTCCGCGGCGAGCACGCGGTCCACCGATGCGACCGCCAGATGGAGCAGGCTGTCACGAGGCAGGCCGGGCACGATGAACTCCCGCTCCAGGGCGCGTGCGTAGGAGGAAGCGAGGCCGGCCCACGCCGGCATGTAGGTCGAGTCGCGCACGATCGCCGCATTGAACGCGGCAATCGCATCCAGGATTCCCGCCGGTGTCCGCCGATCGTAGCCGCGGAGCCCCCGGTCGACCAGCGCCTTGAGCTCGGGATCCACGGCGTGCCCCGTCCCCCGAAGGTGCGGCGACAGGTACAGCCAGCCCGCCACCGCGACCGCGACGAGCCCGCCGCTGAGCGCGAAGGTTGCCGCGGGCCGGCGCGGCCACTGCGTGACGTTCGCTCGGGTCCCGCGCAGCGCCGCGACGAAGCGCGTCACGTCCTGGTACCGGTCGGCGGGAACTCGCTCGAGCGCCCGCAGCACCGCCGCTTCGAGCGGCGCTGGCACCGTCGGTCGCACGGTGCGGACCGGCCGGGCCGGCTCCGAGAACCGCCGGGCGATCAGGGCTTGGGCGGTCGAGCCGCTGAACGGCGGCTCGCCGGTGAGCATTTCGTACAGCACGGTGGCCAGGCTGTATTGGTCGCTCCGCGCGTCCACCCGGCCGGCCGAGGCCTGCTCGGGGCTCATGTACGCCGGAGTCCCGATGGCCAGTCCGGTGCTGGTGAGGCGCTCCCCTCCGGTCTCGACCAGGGCCTTGGCGATCCCGAAGTCGATCACATACACCTGGCCGTCGGAGAGAAAAATGTTGTCCGGCTTGATGTCCCGGTGCACGATGCCCTGGCGGTGGGCGGCCTCGAGAGCGTCTGCCACGGCCAAGGTGATGTGGACCGCCTCGTCGACCGGCAACTGTCGCTCCCGGGACAGCCGCGTGCGGAGCGACTCGCCCTCGAGGTAGGCCATGGCGTACCAGGGGAGCGGCGTTCCGCCCTCCAGCTCCAGGACGCCGGAGTCGAGGATCGGCACGATGTTGGGATGCTGGAGCCCGGCGGCGAGCCGGACCTCGCGGATGAAACGGTCCACGCCGATCGCGCCGGCCAGCTCCGGATGGAGGATCTTGATCGCGACGGGGCGACCATGCCGGAGGTCCCGCGCCAGCCACACGACCGCCATGCCGCCCCGCCCGAGCTCGCGCTCGAGTGTGTAGCGGCCGGAAATGGTCGCTCGAGAGGAGACGCTCATTTCGCCAATGTATCCCCCGCGCTCAACCCTGCCAGCCCGGCTCCAGGACCCGGCCCGTTTCAGGTCGAATCCACCTCTGGACAAGACGGCAACTTTGACGTAACTAGGGTGACACTCCACAGATTCCCCGCAGTCAACCGTCCCGCGCCTCGAGGCCTTCGATGCTCGATTCCGTCGTGCCGTGGCTGGACCAGGTGAGCTCGCAGGTGTTCTGGACCTGCGCGCTGGCGCTCGTGGCGATCGATCTCGTTGCCGTGGCGGCAGTGATGCAGACGCGGAGCCGCGCGCTGGTCAACCGATGGACCGGACCGGTGCTCGCCGCCAACCTGCTCCTGCTCGGCGCGGGACTCGGCGTGCCGGTGGCGGCCTTTGCGGCCAAGGCGGTGGCGAACGCCGTGGCGCCCTCGATCGCCGCTTCCGCCACTGCGACCGCCAAGGACGCCCAGCCCGAGGCTCCGCCGGCACCGACCGCGCCCTAGTCCCTCCCACTGCCGGTCGCGTGCCGGATGAAGATGGTCTTGGTACAGGCCAGGCAGACCCGCCCCTCCGCATCCACCAGCGCTATCTCGAAATCACGGCTCACGCGGCCCTGGGCGCGTGCGTCCGCCGCGATCGCGGCCACCTGTTCCGGCTCGAGCCGAAAGGTGGCGCGCAGCGTCGAGCGGCCCGGCCGGAGAAACCGGATGGTCGCCGCCTGGTCCCAGACGACGAATGCGGGGCCCAGCGCACGGATCAGCATGACCATGTAGATGGGGTCCACCGCGCCGTAGAGGCTGCCGCCGAAAATCGTCCCGACGTAGTTCCGGGTGCGCCAGTTGAGCGCGAGCCGCACCCGGACCTCGAGCCAGTCGTCGGCGATGTAGGTGATGCGGGCCCCCGTGGCGCGGTACGCCGGGAACCAGTTCAGCCGCCAGCGGTCGAACCGTGAAGCCCAGGATTCGGGCACCGGTCACGCCCCTGTCACGGTGAGCGCCGCGCCGATCGAGCTGGCGTCCGACAGGGTATCGAGGACCGCCGCCGCCACGTCGGCGCGCGACACCTTCGAGCCGAGTCCCCACCGCAGGGTCGGACCGACCTGTGTCCTGCCGGTGCGCGGGCCGTTGGTCATCTTCACCGGGCGAACGATCGTCCAGTCCAGCCCGCTCCCGCGAACCGCCGCCTCCTGAATTTCCTTGTCATCCATGACCTCGCGCAGCAGGGTCCGCAGGACCCACGGCGCGGGGAAGCGACCGGTGCCGCGGCTTTCCCCGACCGACGCGGAACTCACCACCACGAGCCGGCGCACACCGGCGGCCGTCATGGCCTCGATGAGGTGCTTCGTGCCGGCCGAGCAGACCGGGACGCCGGGCTGGCCCCGGGGCGCATCGACGCCCTCGGGCTTCGCGCCGAGGATGCAGAGCACCGCGTCGTGCCCGCCGACCGCCGGGCCGAGACTTTCGCGGCGCATCGCGTCGCCGGCCACGACCCGCAGCGCGGCATGCGTGAGGGGGAGCCGCGCCGGGTCGCGGACGAAGGCGGTGACGGCATGCCCCGCCTGGAGCGCCTGGTCCACCAGGTGCTGTCCGGTGGCGCCGCTGGCGCCGATTACGAGTAGCCGCATGAGACCTCCTACCCCTTTGGCTTGTGGGGCCACAGGAAGGCCCACGCACCGAAGAATCCCCCGGCCGCGCCGATGTAGAAGACGAGGGCTCCCGGTCCGTCGCTCTGGCCGCCGATCTTGATGAGCACCGACAGCGACGCGACCCCGATGAGCAGCAGGACAAGGCCGACCAGGGTGAAGCAGCCTCGCATCAGCGCACCTCCCGTTGAGGGTCAGGCCGGCGGGTGTTTCCGGATGAAGGCATCGAGGGCGCGTGCCGCCTGTGCGCGGACGGCGCCCTGCACGGGCGGCGCCCAGCCGAGCAGCAGGCCCTTGAGCCCCAGCGCCTGGCGCGCCCACCGGTAGAGGTCAAATGCGTCGACGTGGGACTGGATGAGGCCGTCCCGGAACGTGAACGACGCCGTGATGATGTTGTGGACCGGGCGACCGGTGGCCGAGAAAGTGTACCAAGCCTCCCAGCGCGCGCTTCCCCTCGCCGAGTCCGCCTCGATGCCGCTCGCCTCGATCCGGAGGTCGGTGCCCCGCTCGCAGAGCATCCGCCACATTGCGCCGACAGCGGGCCCATGGAGGGCGGGGAAGACCGGATCTGAAAAGGTGGCGTCCGGCGCGTAGCACGCCGCCATCGCCGTATGATCGCGGCGCTGGAAGGCGGCGTAGAACTTCCGGATGACCTCGGCAGGCTGGTCCATCGGCCCCCCCCAAAACGCTTCAAGGCCCGGCTTGCCCAGCCGGACCTTGAAGGATGTGCTAATTCAGCCTGTCACGGCAACCCGTTCAAGTCTTGGCCGCCATGGCGCGAATCGTCGCCGTCAGCGTGCGCACCTTGGCCGGATCGCCCGCCCCCGCCGCGGCGCCGTCGAGCTGGGTGGCGAGCTTCGTGAGCCTTTCCTGGCGCTTGGTGCCCGACTCCTTGCCTGCCTTGTCGAGCTCCTTCCGGGCGGAGGAGATCGTGCCCGACGCCAGGCCGTTCGATCGGGCCAGCTGATCGAGGTAGGCCTGCGCCACGGCCGGGTGCGCCGGCCAGACGAACTGCGGCTGTCCCTGGGCGTTGAAGTAGTCGAGGCGGACCAGCTTGGCCGCATCGATCTCGCTCTGCGACAGCCAGGCGCTGGGCGTCAGCTCGAAGACGTCGAGTCCGCGCGAGATCTCCGAGCTGTACATGTAGCCGTTGTACCAGTACACCGACCAGGTCCCGCCGTTGCCCATGCGGGTCGAGTCCACGGGACCGCGGTCGTGGAACGCGATCTCCTTCGGGTTCGCGGCGTCGGTCCAGTCGAACACCGAGACGCCGCCCTGGTACCACGACTGCACCATGATGTCACGCCCCGGGACCGGGATGAGCGACCCGTTGTGCGCCACGCAGTTCTCGTTGGCCGTCTGGGCCGCGGGGAGCTTGTAGTAGCTCTTGAACGTCATGGTCCGGTTGGCGAGCGTGAAGATCGCGTCGGCGCCCCACTCCTTCTTGTCGGTGATGCGGCACTTCGGCGAGCCGCCGCCGCCCCACTCGTCCGAGAAGAGCATCTTGGTGCCGTCGTTGTTGAACGTCGCCGAGTGCCAGTAAGAGAAATTGGAGTCGGCCACCGCGCCGATCCGCTTCGGGTTGACCGGGTCGCTGATGTCGAGCAGGAGCCCGTAGCCCTCGCAGGCGCCGCCGGCCAGCCCGATGGCCGGGTAGACGGTGATGTCGTGGCACTGGGTCGGGCCGGGGCGCGGGCCGCCCTTGCTGTCGTCCGGCGCCCCGAAGCGCGCGGCGAGGATGGCGGGCAGGGCCGTGCGGAGCGCGGCGCTGTCGGCGCCGGTCGGCGCGCCGCTGCCGCCGCGGGCCTTCACGATGCTGTCGAGCATCGGGTTGATGAACTGCGGCGGGATGATGCGCTCCGCCCCGAAGAGCTCGGCGGTGTACCCGCCCTTGGCGCGGTATTCGGCGGCCGCCTTCTTGGCGGCGGCCACATCCTCGGGCGACTCGCCGTGGGCCGGCGGGGCCACGAGGTCGTGGAAGATACGCGGCGAGCTCACGATGGCCGCCTGCTCCGGGTGCGCCAGCGGCACCTTGATGACCTCGATCCGGAACAGCGCCGAGTTCGGGTCCTGGTCCGGCGCGAGGCGGGAGCAGCCCGGCAGCTCGTTCGGCGAGCGGACGCCCGCCGACCCGGACACGTAGATGTAGACGTTGTCCTTGTCCTTCGGGTCCGCCAGCACCGTGTGGGTGTGGGAGCCGCGGCAGGTCTGGACGTTCGCGATGTACTTCGGCGCCGAGATGTCGGTGATGTCGAAGATCCGGATGCCGCGGAGGCGCTCGGCGCTCACGGTGTCCTTGACGCCCTGCGTGCCGCAGTCGAGCCGGCCGGAATTGCCCTCACCCGACACGAACAGGAGGTTCTTGTACACCGACACGTCGCTCTGGGAGGCGGGGCAGAGGAAGCCCACCTTGAGCGAGGGCTTGGCCGGGTTGGAGACGTCCCAGACCTGGAAGCCGTTGTAATTGCCCTGGATGGCGTAGTTCCCGGTGAACGAGATGTCGGAGTTCGTCACGCCCTCGAACTGGGCCGAGGGCCGGGTCGTCGAGACGACGCGCAGGTTCCACGTGGCCTCGGCGGCGTCCCACTGGCCCGCCTTGAGCCCGACGCGGGGGTCGGTGGCCGGCATGACCGGCGCGGCCGGCACCGCAGCGGGCGCCGACGAAGACGCGCAGCCGGCCACCGAGAGCGACCCGAACGCGAGGACGAGGGGGAGGAGGGCGGCGGTGGATCGGCTGCCCGGACGTGGAACGCGGTGTACGATGTCCATGGACCATTCCTGTGAGAGGTGGCTGAACGAGTCGAAGCGGCGAAAATGTGCGTCTGTCAGGGGCTGGTACCGCTCGGTGGAAGGGCGTCCAGCATCAGTTGCATCCGGCGGATCTCGGTCGTCTGGTCGGCGTAGATGTCGGAGGCCAGGCGGAAGGTGGCCTCGTCCTGCCCGGCCCCGTGCGTGGCGAACAGCTGGTCTACCATCACGATGGCGCCGAGGTGGTGCTGGATCATGTAGGTGAGGAAGAGCCGGTCGAATTCCGGGCCCCGGGCCGCGTCCAGCGTCGCCAGCTGCTCGGCGCTCAGCATGCCCGGCATGTGCATGGAGTGATCCATGCCGGCATGCGCGTGGGCCGGATCGGGGACGGGCTCCCCGCGATCTTTCAGCCAACGCGTCATGAGCGTGATTTCGTCCTGCTGGCCCACTACGATCCGCTCCGTCAGGAGGACGATCGACTGGCTGGCGCCGTGGCTGGCTGCCCAGCCGGAAATAAGCACTGCCTGGGCGTGGTGGCCGATCATGCCGGTCATGAACTGCGCGTCCGCCGCCACGTAGGGTGGCGGCGTGGCGGCGCCCCCGGCTTGGCCGGCGGCCGGGACGGCCGCGGCGGCGAGGACGATCAGGGGCGTGAGGGCGCGCAGAGGGGAGAACCGCAACGACTGCTCCTGGGACGTGGATTCTGGACCATGGGGTGACCTGCCGTAGCCGGCGGCCCAAGCAGGTCTCCGTAACCTAACCGCCGGGACGGCCGGCGGGAGGGTTGGCCAGCCTCAGGTGTGGACGGAAAGCGGGGGGCGAAGGTTTCGGGTCGCCCCCCGGTGCCTGCCCCGGCCTCAGCCGCCGGCGAAGGTGGCGGCCACCGTCATCGGCACCGCCGCCAGCGCCCTGGACACGATGCAGTTCCCCTTGGCGTCTTCCGCCAGCTTCCGGAACTCGGCCTCCGACGAGCCGGGCACGATGCCGCGGGTCGTCAGGTCGATCCCGGTGATGCTGAACCCCTCGCCCACCTTGTTCAGGTGGACCAAGGCGGTCGACTCGATGCTGGTCGGGGTGTGGCCCGCCTTGGTGAGAAGGGCGCCGAGCGCCATGGTGAAGCAGGCGGCGTGTGCGGCGCCGAGCAGCTCCTCGGGGTTGGTGCCCGGGGCGCCCTCGAACCGGGTCTTGAAGGTGTACGGGGTCTCGAGGAGCCCGCTGCCGAGCCGGACGGTGCCGTTCCCGGAGCGCAGGTCTCCAGTCCACTTCGCATGCGCCTTCTGTTCCATCGGTGACTCTCCTGATCTGAGTGGTGACTGCCGCTGCGGCGTTGGATCACGTGGCTTACAAGAGCTTTCACACTCTTCTTATTGCCCCGACGCTAAGTTAATGACGGAAGCGTGGATACTGGGCAGTCAGGATGGCCCTGTTTCCAGGAGCCTCCGAGGCCGGCACAGGCAAGCCGGCTCCTTGAGGGTGCTCTCCGGCACCCGCCCAAGTCCCCGCTTTCACGCCGCTCGGCCTTCGCGCTGGGCGGCGTTCCCTCCTTCAGGGGGTCAGTCCCGCCGCAGTTGCGGGATTCGCTGCTTCTCCGCCGAGCACGAGATCAAGGTCTCCAGCCGCTTGCGGCGCGTTGCCTCCCGCTTGGCGCTCATCACCCAGTGGCTGGCGGTCCGCCGGTACCAAGGCGCCTCGCCCTCGAAGTAGGTCCACGCCGCCCGCCGCTTCGCGAACTGCTGCCGGTACCCCGCTGACAATCCGGGGCTCCGCTGCTCGAAGGCGTACACCCCGGTCCTGTCCTCTTGTCGCGCCTCGAAGGCCGCCATCCCCGCCTTCGTCATCCGCTTCTCACGGATCAGGCGCTCCGCGTGGTCCACGTTCACCCGGCTCCAGATGCTCCGTGGCTTCCGGGGGGTGAACCGGATGGAGAAGCCGTCGGCGTCCAGGCGGCGGCGGACCCCGTCGATCCATCCGTAGCACAACGCTTCGTCCAGCGCCTGGGCGTAGGTGATGCCGCCGGCCGACGCATGCACCTTGGCGAGGCGGAGCACGAGCTCGGTGGCGGACGTGTGGTGCTGCCGGAGCCAGGCGCGGAAGGCGGCGGGTGTCTTGAAATGGACGGGAGGCGACACGGACATCGGCGGGGTGACCTAGGCGGGCGCCCCGTCGAAGAAGTCCACTTCGCCGGTCTCGAGCGAGTACTCCGCCCCGACCACCAGCAGGCCATCCTCGCGAATGAGCTGCTCCAGTACCTCGGAGCCGTGGCGAAGATGGTTCGCCGAGGCCCGGATGTTGACCCGAACCGCCTGCTCGATGATGGCCTCGCGGTCGTGCGTGAGGTTGGTGCCGAGCAATCCTTCCACCGAAGGGCGGATCCGGTCCACGATGGACCGCAGATTGCGGGACTGGTTCTCGCTCGGCCGCTGCAGCTCGTCGAGGGTGGCGGTGACGGCCCCGCACTTCGAGTGGCCGAGGACCACCACGAGCCGGGTGCCGAACTTCGATGCGGCGAACTCGACGCTGCCCACCAGCGACGGCGCCACGATGTTGCCGGCCACGCGGATGACGAACAGGTCGCCCAGCCCCTGGTCGAAGACCAGCTCCGCGGGGACGCGGGCGTCCGAGCAGCCGAGGATGATGGCCAGCGGCTCCTGGTCGGTCGGCAGCTCGGGACGCCTGGTATGGCTGACGATGGTGTCGGGGCCGCGCACGTTCGAGGCGAACCGTGCGTTGCCTTCCCGCAGGCGCCGGAGCGCGTCACGGCCTGAAATCATCGGTGTCTCATCCTCCTCTTGCCTCAGGTGCGCCGGCGCACGGCCGCGGCCACGAGCAGCGCCACCCCGCCGGCGGCGCTGGCATAGCCGACCCAGCCGGGCAGGGTGTGTTCCTCGGTCACCGCGGCCTTCATCTCGCCAATCTGGAAGACTTCACGCTTCGTCTTGTAGACAGTGCGTCCGGCGACCACCCACATTCCGAGGGCGATCAGCAGCACGCCGAGGAACATCGTGAGCCTCACAGGTACCTCCTAGACGACCGCACCGAAGAGCCGCCCGACCAGGGCGGTGCACCCCATGGCCACCGCGCCCCAGAACGCGACCCGCAGCGCCCCCCGCGTGAGGGGCGCGCCGCCGAGGTGGGCGGCGACGCCGCCGAGGGCCGCGAGGAGCACCAGCGTGACCCCGACGATGCCGGGGCTGAGCACAGGCATCGGCAGGACCGCCGCGAGGATTGCGGGCGGTGCCGCCCCCACCGCGAACGAGGCCGCGGAGGCGACCGCGGCCTGGATCGGGCGGGCGCGGGTGAGTTCGTGGATGCCGAGTTCGTCCCGGGCATGGGCGCCGAGGGCGTCGTGCGCCGTCAGGTGATCGGCGACCTGCCGGGCGAGCTCGGGAGTGAGCCCCCGGGAAACATAGATCTGGGCCAGTTCGGCGTGCTCGGCCTCCGGGGTTTCCGCGAGTTCCCCGCGCTCCCGGGAAAGGTCGGCGTTCTCGGTGTCCGCCTGGGAGCTCACGGAGACGTACTCGCCGGCCGCCATCGAGAGCGCACCGGCCGCAAGCCCCGCCACGGCCGCGAGCAGGATGGCGGCGCGGTCCGGCTCGGCCGCCGCCACACCCACCACCAGGCTGCTCGTGGAGATCAGCCCGTCGTTGGCGCCGAGGACCGCGGCACGCAGCCAGCCGATCCGGTCACCGCGGTGCAACTCGCCAGGCATGGGTGGGCCTCCGCCGTCTCACTGCGTCCGATGCGCCCCGCTGGGCGCGCACATTCGTAGGATTCCTCAAGATAACCCGCGCGCATACCCCCGGGCGCGAGGCTCGTGCGTCACAGCCGCCGCGACGACCAGTGGATCGCGCGGATCCGCCAGCCGGCGTCGGTCCGGCTCAGCACCATCAACTCGGCTCCCTGCGACGCCACCGTCCGATCCCGAAAGGTGCCCCGCGCCGTGCTCGTCGCCGCCACCCATGCGACGGCGCCTTCGGAGTGCACCAGCGTCACGACCCGCTGGCTCGGGACCGCCCGGCTGAACTCGATGTCCGCCGCCAGGTGGTGGGTGGCGTACTCGGCGCGGGTCTCCACCTCACCCGACTCGAGGACGACGGCGTCCGGCGCGAGGAGCGCGAGCGCCGCGACGGAATCCCCGGCGGCGAGCGCGGCATGAAAGGCGGTCACCGTCGCGAGGATGGCGGTAGAGTCAGGATCGGCGACCGCGAGCGTGGCGTGACTGGCCGGTCCACCGGGGAACACGGCGAGGAAGAGGCTGCCGAGGACGGTGAGGATCATGGCGGGTGGCTCCGTTGGGGTCCGTCGTTCCGTTGCTCGCCGGGTCCGGCGCCCGGGACGTATATTCGCTGGGTCTGCTTCCACGGCTCGGGAGACGTATGCGATTCATCCGGCTGGCCCTCGCGATCGCGCTCCTGGCCTGTGTCGCCGCCCTGGTGACCTATCGGGTGAAGGACCCCGAGCGCCACACCCTCGACGACGAGGCGCGTGCCGCCGCGCCCGGGCAGTTCGTCCGCCTCGCGGACGGCGTCACCCACTACGAGACGACGGGCCCCGACACCGGGCAGGTGGTGATCCTCGCAGCCGCCTTTTCGGTGCCGGCCTACCTGTCGGATTCGCTCTTCCAGCGCCTTGGACGCGCCGGCTTCCGGGCGGTCCGGTTCGATTACTACGGGCGCGGATGGTCCGATCGGCTCGACACGACGTACGGCCTGGACCTCTTCGTTCGCCAGATGACCGGGCTTCTCGACTCCCTCGGCGTCCGTGGGCCCGTAGACGTGGTGGGGCTCTCCTTCGGGGCGGCCATCGTGACGGACTTTGCCGACCGGCACCCCGACCGGGTCCGCTCCCTCGTCTACATCGACCCGGTGTTCAACACGGGGCGGCAGCTCCCGCCACGGGAGCGGACCGCGTTCGCCTGGGACTGGTACATGGTGTTCCGCGGCGGAACCGACGCCATGGCCGAGGGACAGCGGGACGACTTCCTGCACCCGGAGAGGCACCGCGACTGGGTGGAGCGGTACCGGGTGCAGCAGCAATTCAAGGGGACGCGCGAGGCGTGGCGACGGACCCGCGTGGCCATCGCGGTGGCGCCCCACCAGGAGGAACAGCTCCGGCGGGTCGGCGCCTCACCGCGCCCGGTGCTCGTCGTCTGGGGTCGCCAGGACACCGGGGCGCTCATTACCGAGAGCGACGCGCTCCTCGCCGCCATGCCGCGCGCCACCCTTGTGCCGGTGGACTCGGCGGGACACTTGCCGCACCTCGAGCAGCCGGACGTCGTGGTTCCGGCAGTGGCGGCGTTTCTCACTGCCGAGCCGTAGCCATCCGGTGTGTGGGTCAGGTCCAGGTCAGAGTGATGAGCAACAAGATGAACCGGTACCCCAGCACCAGCGCGCCGACCGCGAGGGCGGCCACCCCCGACTGGACGACCCGTACCAGTCCCCGGGCTCCGTAGGCGGGGCCGATGGCCAGGAACAGGTATGCCGCGCACGCGGTCACGTTGATGAGCGAGAGGACGGTGTCCACCCGTGGCGAGTCGAGGCCGCCGCCTCCCATCCAGTGCTGCAGGCCTGCTGCTACGATGGCGAGGGAGAAGAGCAGCATCAGGAACGCGTACAGATGCAGCGAAAAGACCACGTGGGTCATGAGCGGTTCGCGGCGGCGGACGAAGAGCAGCGCCAGGACCCCGGCGAACGCCGGCACCATGAGGATGACCAGCGACTTGGCATTCAGCACCACGGCGCGGTCGAACGCCGGCTCGTAGGCGTCGAGCGTGGTCTGGGTGCGCTCGAGACGTCGCGCCACCAGTGAGCCTGCCAGCGCGCTCCAATCCTGGTGGTGCAGGTGCGACTGGAGCGACGAGCCAAACACATTCGTCCTGGTCAGTGATTGCGTGGCGAAGAGCAGGACGTTGGCGAGCAGGAAGAGTTGCACGGGCGAGGCGTACTGCTTGCGCACGCCCTTCAAAAACGCGACGGTCAGGCTTCCGGGATGGCGCAGGAGCATCCCGAAACTGCGCATCACGCGGCCGTCGAGGCTGGTAAACGCCTTGATGAATCGGTCCACGATCCCGCGAAGGGTCAGGTCGCGCGCTGGAACCGGTTGCTCGCCGCACTGGGGGCAGAACGGCGTCCGCAGCGAGACACCGCAGGTAGGGCAGGTCCACTCGAGGGGCTCGCGCAATGGCCCGTCCCCTCAACCGGTCAACGGGCGAACCAACTGGGTGCGCCAGGCGGCGGAGGCACGCCCGGACTCGGGCCCCACGACGGAGCGCTCCCGGAAGTTGGTCGTCATCAGTTCGCCGAAGTCCGGCCCCCTCAGCTGCTGGATCTGCTCCCGCAGAATCGTCAGGCGGATAACCGCAGTCCGCTGCGCGGCCACATAGACAATCCGGGGTGGGTCGACCATGGCGGTGCTCCTCCAAGGCTCACGTGGGCAGGGGCGCTCTGGTCCGCCAATATCCGCCGTCATCGCCGGCCCGCTAGTGCTGCGCCGGCCCGAGGCGCAGTCCGGCGGTGCTCAGCTTCCTCGAGGGCCAGCCCTAGCGAGCGGCCTCGGCGGGGCGTGTCAGTGCGCCGATGGTGAACGCGTACGGCCGAGGGCCTGCCTTCCCGAGGTGAAGCAATGGTCTACCGCGACGCATGCCGCAGGGACCGTCTCGCGAGGTAGCCGGCCGCGTGCAGCGGCGATGCGGCGTAGGACCGGAGCGGAAACGCAAACCCGCGCTCCACGGCGAGATCGACGACGTCCTTGTCGAACCGGTTGCGGCTTCGAAGCACCTTGGCGGCGTACTTTCCACGCCGGCCCCGGTAGGCGTCGAGGTCGAACGCGCGGGCGTAGAGCCCGAGATGCCCGGCGATCTCCAGCGTCAGGAGGGTCCGGAGGCACTTCTGGCAGATCGAGCAGTTGCGATCGGTCACCGGGTTCGCACAGACATCCAGCGTGTCGTAGGAGAGCGGGAGGCCGGCCACCCGCAGTGTCTTCTGGGCCCGGGTGTATTCGCCGCCCCGCAACGTGATCTCCAGGCTCTCCGTGCAGAGCATCGGGAGCGCCACCCCGTCGGCGGCCGCGATCTCATGCGTCGGGCCGACGAACATCGTGTCGTTCGAGTACCCCGCCGCATAGAGCCACTGTCCGATCCCGCCCTGCAGCAGGAGCGCCACCGACGCATTGCGCGGCGTGTGGGTCTGGATGAATGAGAGTCCCGCCCCATAGAACTCGTCGAGATTCGAGTCAACCGCCACCAGCGGGAGCCCGATCCGCGCGGCCACGGGCGTGACGCGCGCCAGGCGCTGCCGGAACACGCGCTCCCCGTCCTTGCCGTGCGAGCCGACGTTGTTGAAGAGCAGGTGGGTGACCTTGCCGCCCACGGGATCTTCGGCGAAGAAGTGGTCCAGCAGCAGGCAATAGGAATCGATGCCGCACGACAGGCCGGTCGCGACGGCCGCGGGCCGTGCACGCGGCGCCTGGAAGCCGGAGGCGTGAATCGCGATCCGATGGAGTGGCGGTATCACTGCCCGCAGGAGGTCCTGGTAGGGGCCGGCCAGGCTGTGGTACAGCCGTTCGGACACCTCACCTTCCAGGTGAATATCCTCTCCTGTTGCCATCGCGGGGATCAGCAGCGCCACAAGCGCCGCGTCCGACGAGGTCGTGAGGAGGTCGGCGAGGCGCTCCTCGACGCGGTACCAGAGCGTGTGCGAGCCCTTCGACCACGAGACATGTGCCCGGTACTCGCGGGTGCCGTCTCGTGTGAGAAGCGCAGGGGCGCCGATCTTCATGCCGAGGTCGCCCGGGGCCCTAGCTCGGGCGCCCGCGCGCCAGGCGGCGGCCGAGGTACGCGACAGCGTGCAGCGGCGACGCGGCGTAGGCTCGCCAGGGAAGCGGATGGCCACGTTCCACTGCGAACCGCACGACCTCGCGCACGAGCGGCGACCGGCTCCGGAACACCTTCTTCCAGTAACGGTCACGCTTGCGGTAATAGACGTCGAGATCGAAGACCGGGCCGTACCGGTCCACGACGCCGGCAATCTCCAGCGTCAACAGGGTGCGCAGGCACTTGAGGCACGCAGAACAGTTGCCCGCGGCCGTCCCCGCGGCGCACACATCGAGGGTGCGATACGTGACCGGGAGCGCGGCCACGCGCAGGGTCTTCTCGACCCGTGAATACTCGTTGCCGCTGGGCGCCGCCTCCAGGGCATCGGTGGAGAGCATGGGCAAGCCCGCCAGGTCGCCGCACGAGATGTCATACCACGGCCGGATCACGGCGTCGGCGGGCGCGTAGGTCGAAGCGTAGAGATACCGCCCGATCCCTCCCTGGAGCAGCAGGGCGACCGACGCATTGCGCGGCGTGTGCGTCTGCTGGAAGCCGATCCCGGGACCGTAGAAGTCGTCGAGGTTGGAATTGACGGCAACAAGCGGGAGTCCGACCTCCATCGCCCCCCGCTTCGCTGCCGCCAGCCGCTCCCGGAACAATGGCTCGCCGCGCGCCCCGTGGGACCCGACGTTGTTGAAAAGGAGATGGGTCACTTTCCGGCCCGGTGCCTCGGCGTAATAGTGATCGGCCAGCACGCAGAAGGAGTCAATGCCGCCCGAGAAGCCGGTGGCGACGCCGCCCGCGCGAGGGCGAGGGACACGGAAGGCGGTGGAGTGAATGACGACGGGTCGCAGGCTCGGAATGATGGAGCGCAGGAGCTGCTGGTAGGGTCCGGAGAGGCTCCTCCAGAGGCGCTCGGACACCCCGCCGTCGAGGTGGATGTCCTCGCCGGCGGCCATGGCGGGAATCAGCAGGCCGACCAGCGCCGCGTCGGACAGGTCCGTCAACAGCCCGGCGTGTTCCTTCTCGACGGCGTACCAGAGCGTGGCAGAACCCGCCGACCACTCCACCGCCACCCGGTACTCGATCCGGTCGGCGTGCTCGCGCAACACGGGAACGCCGATGCGCATGCGGCTAGGCGGCGCGCGTGGATCGCCTGAGCGCCGTCCACGTCCACACCGCGGCCGCCGCGTCCACCAGGCCGAACCCGAGCAGCGGCCAGTCGCTCCATCCTTCCAGGACGAAGACGAGGAAGAAGACGGGGACGCTGAGCCGCAGCAGCACCGTGCCGAAGAAGAACACCCGGAGCTCCGAGGCCGCGGCCACCCGGTAGTAGATGCCCAGGTAGGTCAGGAGCATCCCGACCACCCGGATCCACACCTCCTCGGTCGGCGGAAGCCCGAACTGCACGAGCATCGGGTTGGGCGCGAGGAGCAGCACCAGGCCGAGGAGGATCAGGTAGATGCCGAAGATGTTGACGGAACGTGCGGCCGGAGACATGCGGACCTCCAGGTCGGTGGGGGCGGGGGTCAGGCGGAGTAGCGCAGGACCGCGACCGCGTGGCAGGCGGTGCCGGCCAGGACGAAGAGGTGCCACACGAAATGGCGGTAGGGCAGGCGGCTGGCGGCGTAGAAGCCGACCCCGGCGGTGTAGGCCACCCCGCCAGCGGCCAGCCAGAAGAGCCCCCACGCGGGCACGAGTTGCCAGAGCGGTCTGGCGGCCACCACCACCAGCCAGCCCATCGCGAGGTAGAGGGCAAGCGACAGCCTGGGGTACCGGATCCCGCCCATCGCCTTGAGCACGATGCCCAGCGCGGCGAGTCCCCAGATCAGCCCGAAGAGCGTCCATCCCCAGGGGCCCCGCAGCACGCCGAGGGTGAACGGCGTGTAGGTGCCGGCGATCAGGACGTAGATGGCGCCGTGGTCCACCACGCGGAGCACGCGCTTCGCGCGGGGGGCGGGGATCGCGTGATAGAGCGTGGAGGTGAAGTAGAGCAGCGCGGCGCTGACCCCGAACACCACCGCGCCGGCCACCGACGCGGCGCCCTGGTGCAGGGCGCCGCCCACGAGCACCGGGAGGATGGCGAGCGCGGCGAGGAACCCGACGCCGTGGCTGACGCTGTTGGCGACTTCCTCTCCGAAGGACTGGGGACGATGACCGGGGCCGGACGCCTGGGTCATGACGTGCGTTCCTTCGTGCGGTGCACCGGAACGGGCGGCACCGGTCCCATGAGGGTCGCCTTGACTTGGTCCCACCCGGCCACGCGCACCGCCTCCGAGGCCAGTGTATAGATCAGTACGAGCGTGAACAACCACATATGGACCACCAGAAAGCGCGCCGTCGGCACCGCGGCGATCAGCTCCCGGACGGCAGCGCCCACATCCCCGTGCTTCATGGCCAGCGGGATGAGCTCCTCCAGCTGCCGGAAGAACAGGGCCACCGTCCCGAAGATGAGCGTCTTCCAAAGGATGTTGTAGAGCACCCGACTCGAGAAGCGCCTGGCGAGGGCGGTGTGCTCGATGATCAGGATCGACTTGGCGACGGTGATGGCGCTGATGGTCGCCAGCGTGGCGCTCGCCCTGGTGGGGTAGCCACCGACGAGTAACCCTTTGGTGAGCGAGATCATGTGGAAGGCCACCATGAAGAAGATCATGGATGGCACCAGCTCCTCGAGCTCGTCGACCACGACCCTGGCGACCTTGTTCATCGCTCGGCTCAGTTGCCTGCTGGCGCGGGAGCCGCGGAATCCGCCGGAGCGGCAGCCGGCGCCGGCGGGAGCGGCACCGAGGCGTGATCCATGATGTACACCCACTGCCCGTCCCGCTGGGCCTTCACGTCGGAGAAGCGTCCCGGCAGGACGGTCGAGGTGCCGTCGCCGTTCGGGATGGTCATGGTCCAGGTGCCCCAGCCGAGCACGACGTCCCCGGCCGCGATGTTGTACTTGGTGGGGAACGCGAGCTGCGCGCCAGGCATCGCGGCAAGCGTGGCCTCCCAGCCTGCCTTCACGCCATCCCAACCGGTGCCGCCCATCCCGTCGAGCCCGATGGAGACGAGCTCCGGGCTGTTCCAGTAGGTCGCCATCAGCGCGTTGACGTCGCCCGCATTGAAACCCGCCAGGAAGGCGCTGTCCACGGCGTTCGCGGCGGCGACCATCGCGTCGGGGGTGGGGCCCTTGGGGGCACAGGCGCCGGCAAGGGCGACAATGGCGAGGGAAGCCAGGACATGGCGTGCGACGCGCATAAGCAGGAGCTCCTTGCAGTGTGGGGGGTCGCCGACCTGACGAAAGCTACACCAGGGCGCCGGTTATGGCCGCGAGAACACCGAGCCGTGCGGGGCCGCCGCGCCCGTGGCGCCGTGGGGCCAGTCGGGGCGGTCGAGGCTGACGCCCGGGCCCGCGGCCGCGGAGTCCCGGAACGACTCCTCGATCCGCATCTCGGCGGTGCGACGGTCCAGGTCCACCAGGAAAAGGCGGCGCTTGCCGTCGTTCACGACGAGCCGGCTCCCGCCTTCGTCAAACGCCATCCAGTGCGGCATGAAGGTGGAATCGAACGTCACCCGGCTCACCTCGCCGGGCCGGGCCGGGTCGGTGACGTCGAGTGCCACCACCGCATGCTCGTCAGGCACCGTCTGCAGCCAGAGCGAGCCCACCAGCACCGGCACGGCGCAGTTCTCCCCGCCGAAGGCCCGGAGGAACTCCACGCGCGGGCTTGGCCCGTCGATGTCGGTCACGCGGTAGAAGCCGCAGGTGAAGGTGGCGAGCAGCACGGTGCGGCCGTCCGCCAGCGCGCGCGGTTCGCCCGGGAAGAGGTGGTGATCCTCGGCCTTCGACTTGGCGGGCGCGTCGTGCGCGTGCCCATCACCATCGCTGGTCCTCGGGAGCTCGATCGTCTGGAGCAGGGAGAGGTCGGACAGTCGCCAGATCTGCAGGTGGGCTCCGTAGTCGGCCAGCATGTCGGTGCTGGTCGAAACGACCCGGTCGATGTCCGGCAGGACGGCCAGGCTGTAGGGGCGCATCTGGAGGCTGTCGAACGATTCAGACCGGGCGCTGGTGGCACGGATGAACCGACCCTCCCGGTCGAGTTCGACGAGGCCGCCGGGCGGGATGTTGTCGGGGCCGCGCCCCTGGAAGGTGGCCAGCATGTGGCCGCCGGGCAGCTGGACGAACGAATGCGGGTAGCTGTATCCCCCGACCTCGGTGAACGAGCCGAGCAGGCGAGGCTGGTCGGGCCGGGTGAGGTCGAAGCGGAAAGTGCGGCCCGCCTTGAAGCCGTTGGCAAAGAGCTGGTGGTCGAGCTCCAGCTGGTGTTCGGTGTGGTGCGGGACGGTCGCCCGCGCGCCGACCGGGAGGGTCGAGACCACGCGGGCGTAGGTGGGCGACCCGGGGCGGACGTCGATCACCGCGAGGAAGTCGCTGTCGAGTGTGTCGGCGTCGCCGGCCCACACGTAGAGATAGGGGGCCGGGGCTGGGGCGGCGGCGCGCTCCGTCGGGGAGCACGCCACCGCCACCGCCACCGCCAGCGGCCCCAGCCACTGGCCGGGGCCCGCAGTTCGGGCCGTCACTCCTTCGTGCCGCCGATCGTCTTGTAGACGGTCGCCCCGAGGAACCCGCCCACGATAGGCGCCACCCAGAAGAGCCACAGCTGTGCCACCGCCCACCCGCCGACGAACACCGCGACGCCCGTGCTGCGGGCTGGGTTCACGGAGGTGTTGGTCACCGGGATGCTGATCAGGTGGATGAGCGTGAGTCCCAGGCCGATGGCGAGCGGCGCGAACCCCTTCGGCGCGCGGTCGTCGGTGGCGCCGAGGATGATGATGAGGAACATCATCGTCATGACCACTTCGGTGACGAGGGCCGACACCAGCGAATACCCGCCCGGGGAGTGATCGCCGTAGCCGTTGGAGGCGAAGCCGGCCGAAACGTCGAACCCGGCCTGTCCACTCGCGATAACGTACAGCACGCCGCCGGCGACGATGGCGCCGGCGACCTGTGCCACGATGTAGGGCAGCAGCTTGTTCGACGGGAACCGGCCGCCGGCCCAGAGGCCGACGGATACCGCGGGATTCAGGTGGCAGCCGGAGATGTGCCCGATCGCGTAGGCCATGGTCAGGACCGTCAGGCCGAAGGCGAACGACACGCCGAGAAGCCCGATGCCGACGTCGGGAAAGGCGGCGGCCAGGACGGCGCTCCCGCACCCGCCAAGCACGAGCCAGAAGGTCCCGAAGAACTCGGCCATATACGCTTTCATGCGTTCCTCCGTACGAGTGGGGGTGTCGGGGAGCACGGGCACAGCGTTGGGGAAGTAACGGTCCGGCGAGCCGTCCCGCTAGGGGGCGGTCGCTGCGGCCGGACGCGGGTAGCGGAGGGCGGAGGCCAGCGCCGACGGACCCACGGCGCGGAAGATCGTCGCGTGGGTAAGGTCGGGCCGGGGCGTGTACTGCCATGCGAGCCCCGGCGGCGAGAGGGCCTCGAGCAGCGCCGCGATTCGCGCCGTGCCCTCGGCGATTTCCTTCACGTTCGACGTGGCCAGGAAGAGACTGCGGGGTGCGGCGGGCATCGCCGCAAGTCGGGCGGGGGCCGAGTCCACGGCAGCGGTGTCGTTCCACCAGACACTCGGGTCGAGTGCGACGTAATGGCGGAAGAGGGCCGGCTCGTCGAGGAAGGTCTCCAGGACGAACAACCCGGCGAGCGACTCGCCCACGATCGCCCGTTCGTCGGTGACACGGTAGCGCGCCTCGACCGCCGGGATGAGTTCGTCTCGTATGAACCGCCGGAACGCGGCCGAGCCGCCCACCACGGGCGCGATGGCGCTGTCGGAAGCCACCCGCGTGGGGCCGGTCAGGTCGCGACGGCGCTGGGTGTTCGGGACCCCGACGACGAGGACCGGACGGATGGCCCCGAGCGCGATCAGCGAGTCCACGGTGTTGACGACGTGCGGGAAGTCTTCGTCGATGCCGCCGTCCGGCATGTACAGCACCGGGAAGCGCGCCGCCCGCGCCTCGTGGTAGCCCGGCGGCGTGTACACGTTGATCGGCCTGGTCTCACCCAGCGCCCGGGACGCGACGGTGAAGGTGTCGTGCACGGGCACCGGGTCCGCCGGCGGCGAGCTCTGCGCGGCGAGAGGGGCGGCGAGCAGACTGAGTGCGGCAAGCGCGTCGAGCCTCGACATTGGTTCCCTCAGCGCGCCAGGCGGATCAGGGCGTCACCGAGCCCCGTGATGTACACCGGCCCGTTCCCCGGACCCACGATCACGCCCGTCAGGATGCCCGGCAGGGGAGTCCAGAGCGCCGGGGTGATCAGGTCCATGCGGGCGGCTCCCGCCTCCCCGCGACGGAGGAATTCCGTGAGCAACGCCGCCTGTTCGGGGGTCTGCGAGCGGAACACGGTCTGTCGCTCGCCCGTCGTCGTGTTCACCACCACCACCTCGTTGCTCAGCGGCGCGACCACCCAGAGATGCCCCTCGCCGTCGAGCTCCACGTTGTCGGCGGCGATGTCGGCGAAGACCGACCGGTCGCTCACCGTCCCGGCGTCGAGGTCGATCCGGAACCGCAGCACGCGGTTCCCGATCGTCTCCCCGAGGTACAGGCGGCCCGCCTGCTCATCGATCACCACGCCGTTCGCGAAGAGGAGCGAGTCCACGACGACCTCCGCCGTGTCCGCCAGCCGACCGTCGCTTGACGCGAGCCGGAACAGCGCTCCGTCCGGCATGGGGACGTCCACCGCCGCCCACATCCGCGCCTCGTCCGTGTTCGCGGTGCTCTGGGTGAACCAGATCGCCCCGCGGGAATCACGCACCGCCGTATTGACGCCGTAGGGGTGCCGGTAAACCACCTCGGCGGCTCCGGTCGCGACATTCACCCGGTAGATCTCGCCGTAGTAACTATCGGTCAGGAGCACGTGGGCGCCATCCGGCTCGAGCGAGAGGCCGTTGGCCCCCCCGTTGTGGTCCGGGGGGCGGTGCACATAACCCGCGCCGGCCAGGTCGCCGAAGGGCGCGCTGCGCCCGTCAGTCTCCACGACGCGGAGCCCGTGGACCTGATCGGTGACGATCAGCCGGCCGTCGGGCAGTGCGACGCCATCCTCCGGCAGGACCAGCGAACGGTCGGCGGGGTAGAGCATCGCGGGATCGTAGGACCAGGTGGGGAGCGGCGTCGTGTCGCCGGGGTCCTTGCTGCAGGCGATGATGAGCATGGCGCACACGGCGGGAAGGGCCCGTCGCGCCGACGTCCGCCACGGTCGAGAAAGCGTCATGGGGTTCCCTGCCTATTGCGGTTTGGGCGGCGCGAAGTGGAGGGTGCCGGTCGCGGCGCGGATTTCCAGGAGGAACGAGAGCAGCCCGCCCACGAACGCCGCGAGCGCCGCGGTGAAGAGCAGGACGATCAGCCGCGAGAGGTCCTGGCCGAGCGCGACCCCGGCGAAGAGGGAGACGATGACCAGGCAGATCAGGAGCGCGCACGACGTCGAGAGAGTGATGGCCCGGTGAATCAGGCGCGCCCGCCGGGAGAGCACCGTGAGCTCCGCGCGGGCTTCGGCGACGGCCGCTGCCGGCAGCTCCGGGAGGGTCCGCTCGAGCGTTCGGGCGCGATCGATGATCCGCGCCAGACGGTTGGTGAGCACGCCCAGCATGGTCCCGACGCCGGTGAGCAGGAACACCGGCGCGACGGCGAGTTGGATGCTGTGGGCGACGTCGGTGATGCCGGATGCGGTCTGCATGACTCCCCTCGACACGGCTTCGAAGTGCCGGTGTCAAGGTACTTCCGGAAAATGGGGAGCGTCAGCCCCCCGGCGGGGCGAGCCGTCGGCTCAGTGTGGCTCGCGGCGTTCCGGACTTGCCCGCCGCGGATCTCCCTGCGCCAGCATCCGCTCCGCGAAATCCAGCCGCTCCTGCGTCTCCCCGAGTTCCCGTCGCAGTTGGTCCAGCTCATTCTCGACCGACCCCAGCCGTTCCGGCTCGGCCTCCAGCGCCTCGAGCCGGGCGTGCATTTCGCCCGCACCGGTGCGCTGGCGGAGTCGCTGGGCCCACAGCCCGAACGCCACGGCGAGCGCGCCGTGCAGCGTGGCGTGCGCCGGCTCACCAGGCGCGGCCGCGAACCAGACGGCGGCGACGTTGACGGCGCTGAGCACGGCGGCGATCGGGTACCAGATGGCGGGCTTGAAGGTCATGGTCGGTTCCTTCGGTAGCTCAGTGCCACCGCCACGAGGAGGAATACCACGCCCCCGACCGCGAGGGCGACGCGGCCCTCGGCGATGGCGGCGCCGATCGCGATCACGGCGGCAACCGCGACGAGCCAGCGGAAGACGCCGGACAGGCCGATCGAGCGGGTGAGCGGAGTGTTTGGTCGGGCCATCGCGCCCCCCTATACGGATTCAGCGGGGAAGTGTTTCTCCGGCGCGCCGGTGCAACGCGCGGGGCACCCGGGCCAGTCCGTCCCACGATAGCGCCCCAGGAGCGTGCCCAGCGCCACCACCAGCGGGAAGAGGACGGCCTGGACCGCGCGAGGCATGAGCAGGACGGCCTGCGTCCGGCGATGGCGCAGGGACAGGTGCGCGATATAGAACAACGATGGCCGGCCGGCGGGGCTCGCGTTCATCACCTCGAAGACGGCCTGGAGATATTGGTCCAGGTCCTCGACCGGACGCGCGCGTCCCACGAACGCCAGCTCCGTGTCGCCCTCGTTCCACCACCGATGAGGTATCCCGCGCGGGAGCTGTACCGACTGACCGGGTCCCGCATCCACGCGCCGGCCTCCCACGACGGCGGACAGCGTGCCAGCCCTTACCAATCCCTCCTCGTCCTCCAGAAAATGAATGTGGAGCGGGGGGCCCATGCTGTGCGCGGGAAGACTGCCCCGGATTTCGAGCAGCGGCACTCCGTCCTCCCGGTAGCGCCGAAGCTCGAGCACCTCGCCGGTGTGTCGGTGCTCCAGTCGGAGCGTGGCGGCGGGCAGTGTCATGGTCTGTCTCCTCGAGCTGGGCTACGGCACGGCATGCATCAGGCGCTTCACGACCCACAGCGTGAGCACGGCGCCGCCGACCATCATGCCGATGCAGAGCACGACGAGCGCAACGGCGACGCCGAGGACGAAGAACCGATCTGCTCGCTTCGCGTGCGCCGGCGCGGCAATGTGCCGCTCCAGCAGCGCGAGGTTCCGCAGGTTCGCCTTCCACGCGGCGTCGAAGAGGTCGCCGAGGACGGGGACGGCGCCGAGCAGGGCGTCGAGCGCCACGTTGGCGGCCATCCGGACGAGCGCAAACCGCGTGATGTCGCGGCGGACCGCCTCCACCAGGATCGCGGCCGCGAGGACCGCTCCCGCCGCGTCGCCGACGCCCGGCACCAGCCCGAGGATCGGGTCCAGCCCGATGCGACGCTGGGTGCCCGGAATCCGGAGCCCCTCGTCCATCCAGTAGGTCAGTCGCCGGAGGTGTCCGAGGCTGGCCAGGCCGCTTGCTGATTCGGTCAGAAGCACCCGCCTTCTGGTTCTTCCCAGCCTCGGGATCCCTGGAGCTCTCGCGCCTCCACCGCGACGCTCACGGCTGCTTCTTGTTCGAGCGGGCCATCACGAAGCGGGCACCGAGAAGGAGCACGACGAAAACGCCGATGAACATGGCCACGCGAAGCCCCATGGAACCTCCCAAGTTAGAGTCGACGGCTCAACTTTGGTCCTGGGGCGCGAGCCCGCAAGGGGCGATCGGATCAGAGCCGCACCTCCATGTATACGTCGGCCCGTGCGTACTCGGACGGGGTCGGTCGGGTCGCATGCACGAAGCCGAGCCGCTCGTAGAGGCGAATCGCGTTGACCAGGGCGCTGTTCGTCTCCAGATAGACGAGGGACGCCCCTTCGGCGCGGGCAAACTCGATGACTGCCCGGCCGAGTCGCTCGCCGAGGCCCTGCCCCTGGTGGGACGGGCTCACGGCCATCTTGCCCAGCTCGAAGGTGGTGGGCGACACCCGGATGGCCGCGGCGGTGCCGACCGCCCGCTTCTCGTCCATCGCGAAGAAAATCTGTCCGCCAGTCGCGATGATGGATGCCTCGGGATGTCTGAGGAGGTGCACGTCGGCGTCTTCGAGGCGGAAGAGCTGCTCGATCCAGGCCCGGTTGAGTTCGGCGAACGCCGAGCCCAGGTCGGGGCGGAACGGGATGATGGAGACGGGCGTCGGCATGCTCGGCCCTTATGAGGACAGGAGAAAGGCCTGTAGTGCGCGAGCTCACTCCAGCGGCGTGCGCGTGACTATCTTGGCAATATACGGTCCTACACGACAGGAGGATTCGCATGCCCCGACTTCGCCCGACCCTGGCCCTGATGCTCGCGACGGTGGCGTCGCCCCTCGCCGCCCAGGTGTACGGCCCGCAGCCGGACACTGCCACCCAGCGTGAGATCCTCGCGCTCCGGGAGACGGCGTGGCGATCGTGGTTCGCCAACGACCGGGCGGCCTTCCAGCGGGTCGTCCCGGACGAGCTCGTGGCGCTGGGCTGGGGAGGTGGGCCGTGGGAAGACCGCACGCAGACCCTGGCACAGATGGAGGAGTTCGCGAAGAGCGGGAATACGCTGGCGACGCTCGAGTTTCCGCGGACTGTTTTCCAGCGGTACGGGGACGTGGTGATCCTCTACACGAGTTTCCGTGTCGTGGTCAAGAATGCCGCGGGCAACCTGCAGGAAACCTCCGGTCGTGGCACCGAGGTGTTTGTGCATCGCGGCGGGCGCTGGGTGCACACCGGCTGGCACCTCGACACCGTGGGTGACTGAGCGCCCCATGCACGGAGGACTTGTCATGGATCCCCTCTCGGACGTGCTCCGCGTCGTTCGCCTCGATACCGCGTACTTCTATGCGGTCGACGCATCGGAGCCGTGGAGCGTCGAGGCCCCGCCGGCCCGGCGGATCTCGCCGAAAATCCTGCCGGCCGTCGAGCACCTGATCCCCTACCACGTCCTGCTCGCGGGGCGCTGCTTCGGTGGCCTCGCAGGCGAGGAACAGGTGGAGATGGCCCCGGGTGACGTGATCGTCTTTCCTCACGGGGATGGACATGTCATGTCGAGCGCCCGCGGGATGCGCACCGATCCAAGCGAGTACGGCACCCCCGATCGATACCCCAATGCCGTCGTCCTCGGCGACACCCCGCCCACGACCTCGTTCGTGTGCGGTTTCCTCGGTTGCGACCTCCGGCCCTTCAATCCTCTCCTGGCCAGCCTCCCGCGCCGGATGCATATGCGGGGCATGTCCACCGCCGGGCTCGGCGCCTTCACCAGGCAGGTAACCGAAGAATCCCGCCTCGGCAGGGCTGGCGCCGAGACGGTCCTCACCCGCCTGGCCGAACTCATGTTCATCGAGGTGCTGCGCCGGTACCTGGATGAATTGGCCCCGGGACAGGTCGGGTGGCTCGCCGGGCTCCGCGACGAGACCGTCGGGCCCGCGTTGGCGCTCCTGCACGCCCGACCCGGACATCCCTGGACGCTCGCGGACCTCGCGACCGGTGTCTCCTCCTCCCGCTCGAAACTGACGGAGCGATTCACGCTGCTGGTCGGCCAGCCGCCGATGCAGTACCTCGCCCAGTGGCGGATGCAGGTCGCCGCCAACCTCCTGATTGAGAGCAACTCCAAGGTCGCGGCCGTCGGCAGTGAGGTGGGCTACGACTCGGAAGCCGCCTTCAGCCGCGCCTTCAAGAAGGCGACCGGGCTCGCCCCGGGCGCCTGGCGCGCCTCCCGCCGCACCACTCCCTCCTAGCGGACGCTTGCATCAGTCGGCTGGACCCCCGGACAAGGCACACGAAACTCGGTACGCTGGAGCAAGAGTCCGGGACGGGTGGTCATGGGCAAACGCCTGACATGTCGCCATCATGGACCAGCGCACGACGACGAAGCGCGCTGAACCCGGACGGAGATCACCATGCACCACCGCAGTCACGTACTCGCCGCCCGGCTCGAAGCCGGCGCCGCAGCGCTTGCCCAATACGCCGAGTCCCTCGACGACGCCGAGTGGCAGCTTGCGATCCCCCACGACGGTCGCCCGGTGGGCGTCGTCGTGCACCATGTCGCCACCATGTACCCAATCGAGATCCAGCTGGCCCAGGCCCTGGCCGGGGGTGGCGCCATCGAGGGCGTCACCTGGGCCGACGTCCACGCCATCAACGCGGCGCATGCGAAGGAATTCGCGGGCGTGGACAAGGCGACGGCCCTCGCGGCGCTGCTGGCCGCCTCGCAGGCCGCCGCGGTGGGGGTGCGGGCGCTGACGGACGACGAGCTCGACCGGGCCGGGGCAGTCTCGCTCAACTCGGATGCGCCGCTCACCTGTCAGTTCTTTGTGGAGGATCACGCCCTGCGACACAGCTACCACCACCTCGCCAGGATCCGCCTCACGGTCGACGCGGCGCGCGACACGGCAAGGCAGGCGTCGTGACCCGACACCCGCTCGTCGCCATCCTGGCGGGCGCGCTGTCCCTGGGACTGTTCGCCTGCAGCAGCCTATATGATCCGGGCGAGCCGGACCCCTCCGGGGACTTCGTACCGGTGCTGGGGGTGAAGGTGACGCCGCAGTCGGTCCTGCTGACCGCCCTGGGCGAGACCAGGCAGCTGTCGGCGTCGATCGACCCCGATACCGCGACCGACCAGCGGGTGACCTGGGTGTCCTCGGACACGTCGGTCGCTACCGTGGACGCCGGTGGGGTCGTGACCGGCAGGGCCGCCGGGCTTGGGGTGTTCATCACGGCCGTCACGAGCGACGGCCACCACGAGGCGTCGGCCAACGTGGGCGTGGACCCGTCGGCCACCGTGGTGCCGGTGGAGGGCGTCAAGGTGACGCCACAATCGGTCGTGATGATCGTGATCGGCGAAACCAGGCAACTGACGGCGGCGGTCGGCCCGGACAAGGCGACCGACAAGGCCGTCGACTGGGAGTCCACGGACACCACAGTGGCCACGGTGGACGCGAACGGGCTGGTCACCGCACGCGGACTTGGTGCGGGCGTGTTCATCACCGCCGTGACTCACGACGGTCACTTTCAGTCGTCGGCCAACGTGTCAGTCAACCCGTAGGGTGGGCGACGAGCAGCGAGACAGGCGCGCGGCAGTCACCTTGGCCTGAGGCGTCAGGTGCGTAGTCTCCGGTGTTCGACCTCCGCCCGTTTGCGGATTCCGGGGAGCAGGAACCACCGGATGGGGATGATGCCCATCCTGGCCCACCGCCAGTATCTCAAGAACCTCTCGCGCGACGCCTGATCCGTCGCGGCGACCCGCGTCTCGGTCACCAGCAGCGTCCGCTCCGGGCCGTCCGGGCGGCATTCGATGGTCCACGCGATCTTGACCACTCCGGGCTCCGCAAACTCCCTGAACCGCCCGGGCGCCACCGGCGTGAACGTCACGTCGGCGAGCCAGGGCTGGCAGGTGGCCCCGGCGACGAACAGCTCGCCGGGGCGCTCGGCAAGGCATCCCCATCCCAGGCTCCGCATTTCCTCCATGAACCCGCGCGCCGTCCGCGCCACCGGCGTCGCCCGCATCACCTTCGCGCGAAGCGTGAAGATCATGCGCACCAGGAGGATGGACTGCATGTCGAACGCCTTCGCCGCTTCGTAGACACGATGCGCCGGGGCGCGCACGGTCACGGCGTAGCGTTCGCGCGCGTCGAACGCCGGGATGAATGCGTCGAGCGGGCTCGGGGGCGCCGGCCGCATCGGCCGCTCAGGGCGCGCGCGGGACGCGCGTGGGGAGCAGCTGCCCGCCGCGCACCGTAGCCCCGACGACGATGGCCGCGCCGACGAGGACCAGGTTCTTGATGATGTACTGGCCTTCGAGGGTCGGCGCGTAGGGGAAGGCCCGGAAGGTCTCGCTCGGGAAGAGGAACAGGGGCATCATGGTGCCCGGCATCTGCACGAAGAGCAGCAGCAGGGTGACGCGGAGGAAGCGGCCGGTCAGGAGCCCGAGTCCGATCAGCGATTCCCACGCGGCCAGGACCGGCAGGCTGACGGACGGTGCCACCATCCCGAATGAGAGCATCGAGATCGTCCGGGTGGCGAGGTCGGCCGCCGGGCTCCATCCGGGCACGAACTTGATGGCACCGAACCAGAGAAAGACGACGCCGAGCGCGAGGCGCGTGAGCGTGACGCCGTGGCGGGCCATCCAGACGGTGATCCGCGCGTCGATCGGGTCGAGGGCGTCGGGCATCGGCATGAGGGCGCTCCGAGTCGGGAGGAGGTGTTGCCTGGGCTACAGCCTGCGCCCCATCAATCGCGCGACCGCCGCGAGGATGCCGAACACGACACCCTGAATCATGGGAGGGAGAGCCCCGAGTTGGAACTCGTCGCGGTAGGCGCGGAGCAGGAGCGCCGCGTCCCAGAGATCCGGGGTGCCGTCGCTCCGGACGCGACCTTCCCTCGCGAGCCTGGCCGCCGTGGCGAAGAAGTCGGCCGACCGCAGGGCGGGGCGCGTCTGCCACCGGGCGCGCGCCGACGTCGTGGGAGTCGTCCACATCGCGTGACGGGTGCCGGCGGGAATGACCAGCGACTCGCCGGCGCGAAGCTGGCGACGGACACCGGCGACGCGGAGTTCGAGCGTGCCCTCGAGCAGCTCGAAGCGCTCCTCCTGACGGGGATGACAGTGGTCCGGCGGTTCCGGAACGCCCGGCGGAAAGACCGCGAGCATCTCGAGCAGGGCGCCCGCAGTGTCGCGGCCGGAGTGCACCACTTCATACCGGTGACCTGTCACCGGGTTTTCAATCACGTCGCCGGGCTGCACAGACGATTACGCCTTGTGACGCTGCAGCAGGTCGTCGAGCTCGGTCCTCGTGAACGTGTTCAGTTGCACGACCTTCGCATGCCCTTGGAGGGCGGGCGGGATGACGTTGCGGGCCTCTTCCCGGCTCTCGACCTCCAGGACCACCCAGGCCCGGTGATCGCCGTCCTTGCATCCCCAGTCCGCGTGCGTCAGGAAGTGCGACCCCGTCCGGAGGAACGCATCGACGGCCTGGGCGCAATCCGAGAACGTATCCCCATGCGGGACTTCAATCAGGAATCTTGGCATGGCAGAAGGCTCCTTGAGGTGGAGTCGAGGCGCGCGTCTCCCCCCGGCGCGCGGCGTGCTCGGTCATCCCTTCACGACTTCGCATCCGCGTTCCACATGTCGTTAGTGGCCTTCCAGTTGCCGTCCGCCTGCTTGGCCCAGACGCACAGGTACTTCCCCGTCATCGTGACCGGGTTGCCGTCGGCGCCCCGGTAGGACTCCTGGTAGCTGCCGGCGGTGAAGCCCATGTCGCCGCTGGCCGCTACGCGAGCCGCTGTGGTCGTCCAGGAGATCGTGTAGGTCGAGTCGGCGAACCCCCCGGCCCAGACGTCGCGCGCGGCGGCCCGGCCCACGGCGACGGGCATGTTCGGCGGATAGGCGACAGCGTCGTCGGCGTAGAACGACGCCACCGAGTCCGCGTTCCGGGTGGCGGCCGCCGCTGACCAGGCGTCGTCGAGCTGCGTCAGCTGGGCCGCCAACGCGGCGGTGTCCACCGGCGCCGGCGCCGGCGCGCAGGCGGTCGAGATGAGCAGCGCGGCCATCCCGAGCGCGGCGGTGACGGACGCGATGCCGAACGGCCTGGTGCGCGTAAACGTCCTGTGCATCTTGATTGCTCCTTGGCGTTGGTTGGCCTCACGGCAGGCGCCGCAGGCTGATGAACCCCTCCATCCCGGCAAATCAACAGGCCCGACACCCCTCCCGCCAGCCCTCGGCCGGCCAGGTGCGAGGTCCGCTCCGGGTAGGAGGCCTGCCGCTCTCCGGCTAAATTGCAGGTGCGCCCGCCGCGAATCGGGAACGTTTTCCACCGCATTCCGGTATCTGTGGGCTGGCGGCACACCCAAACGAAGGCACCAACGGAGCGCACCATGGACGACAAGACGACCAGGACCGGCGGCAAGTGCCCGGTCATGCACGGAGGCAGTACCGTCACGCCGGCCGGGGGCAGGTCGAACCGGGACTGGTGGCCCAACCAGCTGAACCTCGGCATCCTGCACCAGCACTCGCCGATGTCCAGCCCCCTGGGCACTGGGTTCAACTATGCGGAAGAGTTCAAGAAGCTCGACCTCGAGGCGCTCAAGAAAGATCTCTTCACACTGATGACGACGTCGCAGGAGTGGTGGCCGGCCGACTACGGGCACTACGGGCCGCTCTTCATCCGCATGGCGTGGCACAGCGCCGGCACCTACCGCACCGGCGACGGCCGCGGCGGCGCCTCCGCGGGCACCCAGCGCTTCGCCCCCCTCAACAGTTGGCCCGACAACGCCAACCTCGACAAGGCGCGACGGCTGCTGTGGCCGATCAAGCAGAAGTACGGCAACAAGATCTCCTGGGCAGACCTGATGGTCTTCGCCGGCAACTGCGCCATCGAGTCGATGGGGCTCAAGCCCTTCGGCTTCGCCGGCGGCCGGGCGGACGTCTTCGAGCCCGAGGAGGACATCTACTGGGGGGCCGAAGCGGAGTGGCTCGGCGACAAGCGCTACGCCGGCGACCGCGAACTCGAGAACCCGCTCGCCGCGGTGCAGATGGGGCTCATCTACGTGAACCCGGAAGGGCCGAACGGCAAGCCGGATCCCCTCGCCTCCGGCAAGGACATCCGCGAGACCTTCGCCCGCATGGCCATGAACGACGAGGAGACCGTCGCGCTCACCGCCGGCGGCCACACCTTCGGCAAGACCCACGGCGCGGGCGATCCAAAGTTGGTGGGTCCGGAGCCCGAGGGCGCCCCGATCGAGGAGCAGGGCCTCGGCTGGAGGAACAGCTTCGGGACCGGCAAGGGCGTCGACACGACTACGAGCGGGCTGGAAGGGGCGTGGACTCCGAACCCCGTCAAGTGGGACAACGGCTACTTCGACATGCTGCTCGGCTACGAGTGGGAGCTGACGAAGAGCCCGGCCGGCGCGCAGCAATGGAAGCCGAAGGATCCCGCGGCGGCGACGCTGGTACCCGACGCCCACGACCCCACGAAGCGCCACGCGCCGATGATGACCACGGCGGACATGGCGATGAAGGTGGACCCGGCCTACCTGGAAATCTCGAAGCGGTTCCACAAGCACCCGGAGCAGCTGGCCGACGCGTTCGCCCGCGCGTGGTTCAAGCTGACCCACCGCGACATGGGTCCGCGGTCCCGCTACCTCGGCGCGCTTGTCCCGAAGGAGGAGCTGCTCTGGCAGGACCCCATCCCCGCCGTCGATCATCCGCTGGTGGACGCGAAGGACATCGCGGCCCTCAAGGGGAAAATCCTCGCGTCGGGGCTGAGCATCTCGCAGCTCGTCACGACCGCCTGGGCGTCCGCCTCCACTTTCCGCGGCTCCGACAAGCGCGGCGGGGCGAACGGCGGGCGCCTCCGCCTCGCGCCGCAGAAGGACTGGGAAGTGAACCAGCCGGCGCGGCTCGCCATGGCGCTCGAGGCCTACGAGACGATCCAGAAGGAGTTCAACGGCGCGCAGAAGGGGAAGAAGCGGGTCTCGCTCGCCGACCTGATCGTGCTCGGCGGCTCCGCGGCGGTCGAGGCGGCGGCCAAGAAGGCAGGCTTCGACGTCGCGGTGCCGTTCACGCCGGGGCGCATGGACGCGTCGCAGGAGCGGACGGACGTGGAGTCGTTCGCCGTGCTCGAGCCGATCGCCGACGGCTTCCGCAATTACCAGAAGGCCGCCTACACCGTGTCCGCCGAGGAGCTGCTGGTGGACAAGGCGCAGCTCCTAACGCTGAGCGCTCCCGAGATGACCGCGCTGGTGGGCGGCATGCGGGTGCTCGGCGCGAACTACGGA
>ENA-UOWG01000801-UOWG01000801.1-activated-sludge-metagenome-genome-assembly--contig:-NODE-801-length-36875-cov-8.847719_pt1 | contig 36875 bp, 29 predicted proteins | sample MGYA00238147_ERZ761563 | MGnify/ENA primary metagenome ERZ761563 (study PRJEB28884, sample SAMN05720216) | anaerobic digester metagenome | isolation source: active sludge of municipal...
CTGGCCGCCCTGGCCCGGCGGCATCCCCGCGCCGTCGTCGCGGACGGCGAGGACCAGGGCCTCCCCCTCCTGGGCTAGGCTCACCTCGATCCGGCCCCTACGCCCTCCGGGGAAGGCGTACTTGACGGCGTCGGTGACCAGCTCGTTGACGACGAGGCCTATCGGGATGGCCCGCTTCACGTCGAGCCTCAAGTCATCGACGCGATGCGCGACCTCGATGCCCTTGGCGTCGGCCCCGAGCCCCGAGGCCGCGAGGTCCACGACCCCGCCGATATAGCCCGCGAGACCGATCTCCCGTATCTCGCCCGAATGGAAGAGCACGTCGTACAGCGAGGCGAGCGCCGCGATCCGGGCCTCCAGCTTCCCGAGGGCCAGCCTCGCCTCGGGGGAGGGGCTTAGCGAGGCCTCGATGCGGGCTATGCTCGAGATGAGGGCCAGGTTGTTCTTGACCCGGTGCTGCAGCTCGCGCAGGAGGACCATCCTCTCCTCGGAGACCCGCCGCTCCCGCTCCTCGGAAAGCTTGCGCTCGGCGACCTCCTCGCACAGGCCCTCGTTGCTCGCGGCCAGCTCCTCGTTCCGGAGGGAGAGCGCGGCGTTCGCGGCCTCGAGCCGCTCCGTGAGGGAGGCGATGAAGCTGAGGAGCTGGCTCGTCGTCCGCTCGTGCCGCCCTCCGCCCGAGCGCGAGGGCGGGGGCCCGGCCGCGCCGCCGCCAGGGGAGGGCGGCCCCTCGCGCAGCCCGACCGCGACCTCGCTCGAGTTGAGCAGCCAGTCCGCGCCGCAGACCTCCCCCGAGGTGAAGAAGCCCGCGGCGGGGGCGAGGGCCTGGAAGGGCGCCGTCTCCGACTCGATCGCCGACTGCAGCGTGTAGAGGCGGCAGACGCAGGAGTAGAGGAGGATGGCCTGGGGGCCGAAGCCGCGCAGCTTCCCGAGGGCCCGCTCGACGCTCTCCGCTTGGGCCTTCAGGTCGAGGAAGCCCAGGCGGGCGGCCTCCCCGCGGCGGATCTCCGCCCCGAGCGCGACGCTCCCGTCGGGCCCGACGGAGACGGGATTGCGCGCGACGGTCTCGCCGCCCCGCTCGACGAGGAGGGGGAATTCGAGGAGCCGGAGGTCCTCGCGATCCGCGATGCCGAGGTTCTCGCGGTAGTGCTCGAAGGCCGGGCGCCCGTCGATCAGGCCGACGCGATTCCGCTCCGTCATGGTCAAGTCGAGGGCCGGGCCGAGGGGGCGCCAGTCGAAGATGCAGGCTGCCTCGACGGCGAGCTCCTCGCCGCAGAGGGCCACGGCGACGACGGCCCGCTCAGAGAGCGGCCCCCCGCCCAGGACGCCCGACTCGCCCTCCGCGAGGCGCGCCGCCCCGCCCCCGAAGAGGAGGGGCGGCCCCCCGCGGGAGCGCAGGCCGCGGAGCAAGGCGGCGGAGTCGACATCCTCGGGGGAGAGGAGGAGGAGGGCTGCCTTGAGCTCGGGGCAGGAGGCGAGGTCGGCGGCCAGGGCCGCGCCGGCCTCCTCCTCGGAGCCGGGAGCCGCCTCCCGGCGGAAGAGCCGGAGCTTCGCGGCCGCGAAGCAGGTCAGGCAGAGCGCCGCCCCCTCGGCGGCTACGGAGCCCTCGGAGATCAGGGCCGTCGCCGAGGCGCCGATGAGGAGGGCGCCCGGGAAGCGCCGCAGGATCTCCGCGCAGAGGGCCTCCAAGGCATCGGCCCCGAGCCCGTTCCAGTAGAGCTGGGCGAGGATGCCGCTCGCCGCGTCGAGGGAGGGGGCCAGGGAGGGGTCGGAGAGGAGGGCGGCCACGTCCTCGGGAATCGCGACGCGGCGTGAGACCTGCAGCATGCTCGGTGGGCTCCTTGCTTCGAGGTCAATGATAGGCCGGATCGGCCTCGGGAGCAAAGGGCGCGGCCGCGCCGGGGCCCTACTCGGCCAGGGCCGCCGCCAGCCCCACCTCCACCATGGCGCCGAAGCTCTTCTCGCGCTCTGCCGCCGTGGTCTCCTCGCGGGTGACGAGGTGGTCGCTCACCGTCAGGATGGACAGGGCCTCGACGTCGTACTTGGCGGCGAGGGTGTAGAGCTCGGCGGTCTCCATCTCGACCCCGATGACGCCGAAGCGGGCCCAGAGCTTCCACTGGTCGGGATCCTCGGTGTAGAAGGAGTCCGACGAGACCACCTTGCCGACGCTGACGGGGAGCTTGGCCGCGACGGCCGCGTCGTAGGCGGCCTTGAGGAGGCGGAAGGAGGGGGCGCTCGCGTAGTCCATGCCCCTGAACCGAACCTTGTTGACCGCCGAGTCCGTCGAGGCGGAGATGGCTATGATGAGGTCGCGGACCTTGATCTCGGCGCGCAGCGAGCCGCAGGTGCCGACGCGCACCAGGCGCTTGCAGCCGTAGTCGCGGATGAGCTCGTTGACGTAGATCGAGTGGCTGGGCATGCCCATGCCCGTGCCCATGACGGATACCCGCCGGCCCTTGTAGAGCCCCGTGTAGCCGAACATATTCCGCACCTCGTTGAAGCGCTCCGGCTTCTCGAGGTAGTTCTCCGCGATGAATTTGGCCCTAAGCGGGTCGCCGGGGAGGAGGATGCCCTCCGCTATCTGTCCCTTGGCAGCTGCGATATGCGTGCTCATGGTACCTTCCCTCGCCGCACGTATCGTGGGCGCCCTAAAGCTTACTCCCGCGGGGCGGCCGCGGCAAGGGCGGCGCCTCGCCGCGGGGCGAGCCGGGCGCGGCCCCGCTATAGGCTCCCGGCCCCGAACCATGCTATCCTGGAGCCTGGAGCCCCCATGGAAAGCTACGCCATCCTCTACGAAGACGACGAGATCCTCATCGCCAACAAGCTCGCGCCCATTCCCGTCCAGCCCGAGAAGTCGGGGGACGCCTCCCTGCAGGAGCTCCTCAAGCGGGAGCTCGCGGCCAGGGCGGCCGGACCGGGCGGCGCGGGGCCGGCAGAAGGGAAAGAATCCGCGTTAGGCGACGGAGACAGCGCCGCGGCCGGCCCCTTCCTCGAGGCCGCCCACCGGATCGACCGGAGGGCCTCGGGGGCCGTCGCCTTCGCGAAGACGAGCAAGGCCCTCTCGACCATCGAGGCGGCCTTCCGCGACCACCGCGTAGCCAAGGAGTACCTCGCCTGCGTCGAGCGGGAGCCCGTCCCCCCCGAGGGCAAGCTCGAGCACCGCCTGGTCTGGGACAAGCGGCGAAACGTCGTGCGGGCCGCCCCCCTCGAGGCGGGCGAGGCCGAGCTCTCCCGCAGGGACGCCGAGGCGAGGGGAGGCTCGAAGGCGAGGCCGAGGGCCACGCCCGACAAGGCCGTCCTCGAGTACCGGCTCGCGGGCAGGTCGGAGCGCTACTTCTTCGTGTCGGCCCGCCTGGTCACGGGGCGGCACCACCAGATCCGCGCCCAGTTCTCCGCCGCGGGCTTCCCGATCCGCGGCGACCTCAAGTACGGGGCCAGGCGGAGCGCCCCGAACGGCCTGATCATGCTCCACGCCCGCCGCCTCGTCATCCCCCAGCCGAGGACGGGAGAGACGATCGAGGTGGTCGCCCCCTTCCCCCCCTCCGAGCCCCTCTGGGCCGCCTACTCCGAGAAGGCCCCCGAGTAGGAGCCGGCGGCCTTCAGTCCGGCCCGAGGTAGAGCCGGGCGAGGAGGGGGGTGATCCCCCGCTCCTCGCCGAGGACGAGGTCGAGGATGGCGAGGGCCTCGAGGCTCGGCCCCCCGGGGAAGGCCGCGGCGAAGTTCATGACGAGCCCCTCGCCGAGGGGCTCGACCGAATCGGCGCGGAACTTGACCGAGCCCTCGAGGTCGAAGAACGAGCACTCGAGGTCCGAGGCCCCCGAGGGATCCTCGCCGGGGCGCTCGAGGTAGCGCCGAGGCCGGGGCCAGTCCCCCTCGAAGCGGCCCTTCGCCCCCGCATCCATCGTATCGGAGAGGAGCGATCCGGAGCGGCTCCACTCCTCGACGCGGATCCGCTCGCCGTTGCGGCGCTCGATCCTGAGCCTTCCCGGCTCTGGCGCCGAATACGAGACGGAAAAGCCCTTCCCCCTCGCGACGAGGGCCCCTCCCTCGGGCCGGATATCGCAGTCCGAGCCCCCTCCCCCCGCGAAGCTCGAGCGCAGCGCGACCGTATCGTTCGTGTGCAGGAAGTCGAAGGCGTCGACGAGGGTCTCGCCGTCCTGGAGGAGCTTGGCGGCGGAGCCCTGCCTGATGGTCCCGCTCAGGTTCAGGCGGAAGCGGAAGACCTCGGTGTCGTAGCCGTGGGTCGAGAGATAGGCGTGGTGGCCGTGCTTGTAGGCGACGAGGAAGTCGTCCTTCCCGAGCTCGATCGCGGGGATCGTCAGCGCCTCGCCGATCGAGGGCGCCTCGGCCTGCCGCGGGGCGGCGGGCGCGGCCGCGGCCTCCCTCCCCCCGGGCGGGGGGAGGGCCGCCGAGCTCCCGCGATCCGCCTTCGAGCAGGAGCAGAGGGCCGCGGCGAAGGCCGCGGCCAGGGCGAGATCGACGATTCCCATCCACTTCTTCTTCATGGCACCCCTCTTTCGGAGCGAAGGGGAAAGCCGGCGGGGCGAGGCCCCGCCGGCGGCCCGCTAGCGTTCCCGTTCCCGCTCGACCTTCAGGGTCTGGCGGCCCGCGCCCCACTGCTCTATGTCCCGCCGGAGGGTCCCGGCGAGCCGACGGTTGTCCTGCTCCTTGACGACGATGCAGCCCCAGGACCTCGACTCATTGAATGGCCTGGAGTTCGAGTGGATGGCGTAGCCGCGGTCCTTGCGGCGGCCGACCGAGGCTCCCGAGGCGTCGAAGGCCTCGACCTCGCCGACCGCGTCGGTGTCCACGATGTTCGGCCCGTAAGCGTCCTTGCGCTCCCTGACCCCGGTGACCTTCCAGCTGCCTTCGGGGAACTTCTCCGGCTTGGTCTTGAGCTTGCCGCCGTCGGATCCGTCGGCGGGCATATAATCGGCCTGCTTGGTGTCGGCGACCCGGTTGTGGGCCTCGATCTCGTAGCTCCGCTCGCTCCCGGCCTTCTTGTGCCCGGTCCTCCGGTCCTTCTGGGCGCTCACCTCGACCCTGAGGCTGTTGCGCTCGGCGTTGAGCGTCATCTTGACGTCCCCGCCCGCGATCTGCGCGGCCTCCGCCGCCCCGAGCGGCAGGCCCGAAAGCCCGGCGAAGGGATCGCCGAGGCCCGAGGCCGACGCGGTGACCGCCGCGGCCATAAGGGCCGCGGCGCAGACGAGCATGCTTCTCATCGTTCTGCCTCCTTGCCTACCTCACGCGCGCGGCGAGGCGGGGCGATTGAGGCCGCGGGGAAAAATCAGAAGACCGGGGGAAGGGAGGCGAGCGCGGCGGCGGGCTGGAAATTGACCAGGTGCCACTGGAGGTAGGCAGGCCGGCCGGCCCCCGTCGGCGCGACCAGGAGCTCGAAGACGCCGCAGTTGCCGGTCGGCACGAGGGGCATCCAGCTCCGGCAGCCGAAGGTCGAGCGCAGGAGCCACTGGATGAAGCCCCCGTGGCTCACGCAGGCTATCCGGCGCCGGCCCGCGGCCGCGCGGCCGCGGAGGAGCTCCCAGGCCTCGAGGGCCCGCCCGTACAAGGCCTCCTGGCTCTCGGCACCGGGCACGCCCTCCCAGCTGCGGGACTCGAACTCGGCGTAGGGGCCGGGAAAGCGCTCCTTGGCCTCCTCGAGGGAAAGCCCCGAGAAGATGCCCGTGTCGAGCTCGGCGAGGGAGCCGTGGAGGGAGCTCTCGCCGAGGCCGCAGGCCGCGGCCACGATGCGCGCCGTCTCGGCCGCCCGGGCGAGGGGCGAGGAGATGACTTCCTCGATCCCCCGGGAGGCGAGCCATTCCCCGGCGGCCCGGGCCTGGGACCTGCCCGCCCCGTCGAGGGGGAAGTCGAGCTTCCCCTGGATGACCAGCCGCGCGTTGCCCTCGCTCTGCCCGTGGCGGAGGATGAAGAAGCGGGTCTCCTCCCGCAGCGAGGCGAAGAAGGAGCCGTCGACCGCGCCGGCCGCGGCGGGGGAAGGGGTGGGAGCGCCGTCCATGGGGCCCGAGTATAGCCGCCCACCCCCCTCCGCGCATAGGCGAAGGCGTAAAAAAGCCCGGCTCGATGCCGGGCTTCCTTGGGAAAGGAGGGCCGCCCCTACTTGATCGGGTCGGTGGGGACGCGGACGTAGTCGATGGTGTAGCGCTCGCCGCCGATCTCGACCTGGTTCTTGTACAGGTACTCGACGGAGGTCACGTTGCCGAGGTCCCAGCCGCTCTTGCGGTAGGTGTCGGAGTCGATCTTGTCGTGCTCGGCCCAGCCGGGGAGGTAGAAGAGGGTGGCGCCGACGACGCAGTCGGCCTTGGTGGCCTTGCGGCTGTTGACGACGTAGTTGACCCAGGTCTTCTTGCCGTTGGAGATGAAGACGGCCTCGGCCTGGCCCTTGGTGGCCGGGCTCGCGGGGGTGAGGACCTTGGAGACGTAGAACCTGGCGTCTTCCATGGACCGATCGCTGTCCGAGCAGAGGACCTCGCCGGACTGGAATTCGACCGCGGAGGAAACGGCCCCGGAGGCGATGCCGCCGCCGCCGACCCCGCCGGCGATGGAGCCGATGGCCCCGGAAACGGCGCCCTTGGCGACGCTCGAGCAGGAGGCGAGGACGAGGGCCGCGAGGAGGACGAGGGCCGCGGCGCGAAGTACTTTCATGGGATAGCTCCTTTCGTAATGGACGAGTTGTATTCATTCTACCGCCCTATTGTAAAAAAGCAAGGCTGAGCGCTCGCCCTTCCCGGCCCGCGGCTCCTTGCGCCCCCGCGGCGGGATAGGTGTATACTCGCGCCTCATGAGGCCAGCCCTCGCCGCCGCCGCGGCCATCTCCGCTGCTTTCCTCTCTTCCTCCTGCTACGTCGGGGAGCAGGGAGCAGCCTACCTCGCGCTGCGCTCGAAGGCGCTGCCCGCGGCCCGGGCCCTCGCGGACCCGGCTACCCCGGCAGCCACCCGCGAGCTCCTCGAGCGGGCGGCCGCGGTCAGGGCCTTCGCCGTAGCCGAGCTCGGCCTGAAGGATACCAAGAACTACGCGAGCGTCGTGGAGCTCGACGCCGACCGGCTGGCCACCGTCGTCCAGGCCTGCGCCGAGCTCTCCTTCGATCGCTACCTCTGGTCCTATCCCGTGGTGGGCAAGCTGCCCTACCGCGGCTACTTCGACCGGGCCGAGGCCGAGGCCGAGGCGGCACGGATGCGCGAGCGGGGCTACGACGCCCTGGCCCGGCCCGTCGACGCCTTCTCGACCCTCGGCTGGCTCGCCGACCCCCTGTTCTCCTTCATGGCGGGCTACGGCGAGGCCGAGCTGGCCGAGCTCCTCATCCACGAGATGTGCCACGCGACGGTCTTCCTCAAGGGCAAGGCGCCCGGCCTCGAGCAGTTCAACGAGGAGCTCGCCACCTTCGTGGGCCGATCCGGCGCCCTGCGCTACCTCGAGCGGAAGTACGGCCCCGGCTCCGCCGAGCTCGCCGAGGCCCGGGCCTCCCGCGCCGAGGCCGAGGCCTTCGCCTCCTTCCTCCGCGGCACGGCCGCCGAGCTCGAGGCGCTCTACGCCCAGGCCGCGCCGGACGGGGAGAAGCGGCGGCGCAAGGCCGAGATCATCGCCGCCCGGGCCGAGGAGTACCGCGCCCTGGCCGGGAGCTTCTCCTCCGCGGCCTACCGAGGCTTCCCCATGGGGAGGATCGACAACGCCTACCTCGACCTCTACCGCCTCTACGAGGGCGAGCCTGAGCTCTACGCGGACTATTGCGAACGGCTCTGCGGAGCCGACCTGCGCCGCTTCGTGGGGGAGCTGTCGCGCCTCGCCTCCTCGCCCGCGGGGCGCGGGGATCCCAAGGCCGCGATGCGGCAGGAGCTCGAGGCCAGCCCCTAGCCCGGACTCGGGCGTCGGGCGCCGGTCCTCCACGAAGGGCCGCGTTTGCTCTATAGTCGTGGGCATGAACGCGATTCAGGTCATACGGGGAGGTTTCGGCCGCCTCGCCCTCCCCCTCGCCCTGGCGACCCTCCTCGCCTCCGCGCTCCCCGCCCAGGAGGCGGCGCGCCCCGAAGCCAAGCGCCCCCGCGTCGCCGTGGTCCTGTCGGGGGGCTCGGCCTTCGGCATCGCCCACGTCGGGGTCCTGCGCTCCATCGAGGAGGCGGGCATCCCCATCGACCTGGTCCTCGGGACGAGCATGGGCTCCCTGGTCGGCGGCCTCTACGTCGCCGGCTACTCGCCCGACGACATGAAGCGGCTCTTCACCGAGCTCGACTGGAGCACGGTCTTCTCCGAGCGGCGCGAGATCGTCGGCTCGGCCTACGAGCGCGAGAAGCGCCGCCGCTACCCCCTGAAGCTCGGCTTCGACTCCCGCGGCCCCAAGGCCAGCGCGGGCTTCCTGAGCGGGCAGAAGGTGCTCTCCCTCGCCACGGAGTACGTCCTCCACGACCTCGTCGTCCGCGACTTCGACGAGCTGCCCGTGCCCTACCGCGCCGTGGCCGCCGATATCCTCACGGGCGAGCGCGTCGTCCTCTCCTCGGGCTCCCTCGCCGAGGCGATGCGCTCGAGCATGTCCATCCCCGGGATCTTCAGCCCCTACGAGCTCGGGGGCAGGAAGCTCGTCGACGGGGGCATCGTGGACAACATGCCCGTCGAGCTCGCCCGGGAGCTGGGCGCCGACATCGTCATCGCGGTCGAGTCGAGGGAGGGAGCCATCACGGATCCCGGCAAGCTCGAGTCGGGGATGGCGGTCACGGGACAGACCTTCAGCCTCTACGTCGAGGAGAACATGCGCCCCTCGCGGGCCGCGGCCGACCTCCTGGTCAAGCCCGACGTCTCGGGCCTGAACCAGGCGAGCTTCGATCAGGCCGCTGAGCTCGTGCGCCGGGGCGAGGCGGCGGGCGAGGCGGCGCGGCCCGCGCTCGATGCCCTGGCCGCGAGGATCTCCCGGGAACGGAGCCTCGTCGCCCCGGAGGCCCAGCCCAGCAGGAGCGCCTACCGCGAGCCCCCCGTCATGGGCGGCCTCAGGGTCTCCGCCGCGAGCTCGGAGGACGCGGAGCGGGGCAGGGCGGCCTTCGAGGCCTTCGTCGGCGAGCGCCTCGACCGGAGGGCCGTGGGCGAGGCCATCAACTCCCTCTACGCCTCGGGGCGATACAAGCTCGTCAAGTTCGACCTCGAGCCCTTGGGCGCGGCGGGACAGACGAGGGGAGTCCTCAGCCTCGAGCCCGCGGAGATCCCCCCGGGGGCATTCATGCTCGGATCGAGCATCCGGACCGTCGTCTCGCGCTTCACCGCGCCCGAGGCCTATTCCACGCTCGCCGTCTTCTACCGCGGCCTCGCCGGGACCGGCTTCGACCTCTTCGCCGAGCTCTCGCTGGGCACGACCACGGGCCTCTACGCGGAGCTCAGGGAGAGCATCGGGGAATCGCCCTTCTACGTCCTGCCCTTCGCGCGAGCCGAGTCGCAGTCGGAGCAGTCCCAGTCGAACCGGGAGCTCGGCTCCTGGAGCCTCTTCAGAAGAATTGGCGCGGGGGGCGACCTCGTCGCGGAGCTCGGTTCCGGCGGGGACATCCGCCTGGGATACTCGATAGAGTCGGCCCGGGGCTCCGAGCTCAGCGACGGCGCTTCCGGGAGCTACGCCAGGACCCTCGGCTCGATGGGCGCGGCCCTGCGCTACGACGGCCGCCCCGGCTCCTTCTTCCCCGAGCGCGGCTTCCACGTCCTGGCCCGGGGCCGCTGGGTCGATCCTCGCTTCGGCGGCGAGCTCTCCTACGCCTTCGCCGAGTGCCGGGCGGGCGCCGTCCTGCCCCTCTCGCGGCGCCTCGGCCTCGGCCTCGAGACCTTCGCGGGCACGGACTTCAGGGGCATCCTCGAGGGGGCGACGGCCATGCCGGAGGAGCGCCTGTTCGCGCTCAACGCGCCGGGCATCTTCTACGGCCTCGAGGCCAGGCCGGAGGCGGGCAGGGGCGAGCACGTCTTCGCCGGGGCCCTCGAGCTCAGGGTATCCCTCGGGAGGATGCTCCCCCTCTTCGAGGCGGACTACTTCGCCCTGGCCAACGCCTCGGCGGGCACGGCCACCGCGGGGGAGCTCGGCGCCGAGGACCTCCCCGCGGACCTGAAATGGGGCGCGTCCCTCGGGCTCGGCGCGCGCCTCTCGCCCAACGTCGGCGCCCTCCTGGCCCTGAGCTACGTGGACGACGGCAACCCGATCGAGCCGAGCCGCCTCGCCCTCACCTTCATCTTCGGGTCCTTCGACCTGAGGCTCGAGGACCTGCGTTAGGCGGCGCCGCCCCTAGAGCCCGGCCTTGGGCTTCACCCGGGCCTGGGCCTCGAGGGCCTCCTGGTAGGCGGGGTTGAGGGCGAGGGCCCGGGCGTAGGCGTCGTAGGCGCGGCGCCACTCCTGCTGGAGCTCGCAGACCCCGCCCAGGCGGAACCACCAGCGGGGCATGTTCGGCTCGCGCTTGACGGCGGTGGAGTAGGCTATGTCGGCGTGGGAGTACTTCTTGAGCCTGAGGTAGGTCTCGCCCATGTAGAAGTAGGCCGTGGGCACCCGGTCGCCGCCCTCGCCCGCCGCCTCGACGTACTTGGCGAGGTACTTCAGGGCGTTGTCCATCTGCCCGAGGTGGTAGTAGGACTCGCCCATCACCTCGGCGGCGCGGGCGTCGAACTGGATCTTGAGGGCGGCCTGCCCGGTCGCGATGACCTCGGCGTGGCGGCCGAGGCGGAAGAGGCTCCAGCACTTGACGACGTAGGCCTCGATCCTCCGGGGATCGGCCGCGAGCTCCTGGTCGCAGACGGCCACCGACTCGCCGTACCTGGCCTGGGCCTCGGCCTGCTTGCCGCCCGACTCGAGGTCGCGGCCCTGGCGGTACAGGAGGAGGGCGTCGGCCTTCGCCGCGGGCTGGGCCGCGGCGGGAGGGGGCAGGGCGGCCGGCGGCGAGGCCTGGGGGGCGGTCTGGGCGGCGGGGGGGCAGAGGGCGAGCAGCGACATCGCGACCGCGAGACGGCTTCGGCGCATCGGGGAATCCTCCATGGAAGGCGATCGTCAGCCTCAGTTTTACCAGGAAGCGCGGGAAGGGGCAAGGGCGGCGCCTTGCGCTCCCGGTCCCCGCGCGGCTACCATGCCGCGGGGGTACGATATGCGCGTGATCGGCATCGCGGGCGCGGGGACCGTCGGCTCCGCCCTCCTGCGCCTCCTCGAATGCTCGGGGGCGGCGCGGGCCAAGGCCGTCCTCGTGCGGGACGTCTCGAGGCGGCGGGAGGGCCTCCCCCCGGGGCTCAGGCTGACCGAGGACCCGGAGGAGATCCTCGCCGACCCGGAGATCGGGCTGGCGGTCGAGCTCATGGGCGGCACGGACGCGGCCTTCTCCTTCGCCGCGCGGGCCCTCGGCGCCGGCAAGCACCTGGTCACCGCCAACAAGAACCTCATCGCCGAGCGGGGCCCCGAGCTCTTCGCCCTGGCGCGCGAGCGGGGCGTCTCGATCGGCTTCGAGGCCGCGGTCTGCGCCGGGATGCCCGTCATCCGCGCCTTCCAGGAATCCTTCCGCGCCGACCGGGTCCTCGGGGTCGAGGGCATCCTCAACGGGACCTGCAACTACATCCTGACCCGCATGGACGAGGCCGGGCTCGGCCTCGCCCAGGCCGTGGCCGAGGCCCAGGGCCTGGGCCTGGCCGAACCCGATCCCTCCTACGATCTCTCCGGCCGGGACTCGGCCTGCAAGCTCTCCATCCTGGCCAGCCTGGCCTCCGGGGCCTGGGTCGACCCTGCCTCCCTCCGGGTCGAGGGCATCGAGGGCATCGAGCCCGAGGACATCAGGCAGGCCCGTCGCCTGAGCTTCCGCATCCGCCTCCTGGGCCTCCTCCGCCTGGGCCCCGAGGGCGGCCTCGAGGAGGCCTGCGTCGGCCCCGCCCTGGTTCCCGAGGACCATCCCCTCGCCTCGGTGCGCTTCGAGAACAACGCCCTCCTCGCGGACTGCGCCGGGCTCGGGCCGAACTTCTTCTCGGGCAGGGGGGCGGGCCCCCTGCCCACGGCGACCGCCCTCCTCTCCGACATCCTGGCCGCGGCCGAGGGCAGGGGGCTCGTCCCTGGCGCCGGCCACCCCTTCCTCGCCGGGAGGGCCGCGGCGCCGGAAGGGAAGGCCGAGTCGAGGCGCCTGCTCAGGCTCTCCCCTCCCCCGGGCGCCGAGGCCTCCCTCCCCGCCCTCCTCGCCGCCGCGGGCATCGGGATCGAGAGCCTCGCCCGTTCGGCGCCAAGGGCGGGGGGGCAGGAGAAGCTCGAGGTCGCGACGCGGCCGGCCTCGGCCCGCGCCTTCGAAGGGCTCGCGAGGGCCCTCGAGGCCGCCGGCTGGCCTCGCCCCCTCTCGCTGCGGATGATCGAGGCCTAGGGCGATATCCGCCAGGGCTTTGTTTTTTACCCTCGGGATGAGCTATCATTGTAGCCACGAGTATATCCACGATACTCCAACCTCATCCGGCCGCCCCAGCCAGGGGGCGGTTTGGGCTGTTTCGGGAGAATCCCATGTTTAAACGGAAACTCTTTCCCGCACTCGCCGCCCTCGCGCTCGGCTGCGCCCTCCTGGCCTCCTGCGCCTCGACGGCGGACATCCTCGTAAACAAGGATCCGGGCTCCTTCTACGGCTCGGCCTTCGCCGCGACCCAGGCCGCCGCCGAGGAGAAGGCCTACGCCGACCTGATCTACAACGTGCTGACGGAGACGAGCAGCATGCGGCCGGTCAAGCAGGCGAGCTTCGTCCTGACGCCGGAGATCAAGGAGGCCTTCGCGGGCTTCAAGCTCAAGCCCGAGCGGGCGGAGAAGAAGAGCGAGACGCGCTTCGACGTCGTCTACTCCCTCTCCCGCGAGCAGTGGGCCAAGGCCGAGGCCCTGCGCCTCGAGCGGCTGAACAAGGAGCTGGGCGCCGCCTTCGCCGCGGTCAAGGCGGGAGCCTCCAAGTCCGCGGCCGCCCGGATCAAGGAAGCGGCCGCCCTCCTCGTGGCCATCGAGCGCTCGGGCGCGCTCAACAAGATCGTCGGCGCCGAGTCCGGCGGGCCCATCCTGAACGACCGGGTCGAGGACTACTGCCGCGGCCTGGTCGAGGGGATCTCCATCGCGGCCGAGCCCGCGAGCGGCCTGGTCAAGGCCGGCGCGGCCATCGGCCTCTCGGTCGTCGACAAGGGCGGCAAGGGCCTTCCCTCCTTCCCCCTCTCCCTGACCTGGAAGGCCGAGGGCGCGGCCAAGGGGCCGATCGCCGCGGTCGCCGACGCGAAGGGCAAGGCCTCGGCCCTCCTACCCGACGACCCGGCCCTCGCCGACAAGAAGGTCATCCTCGCGGTCGCCGCCGACCTCGCCTCCCTCCAGGGCGACTGCCCCTTCCTGCGCAAGCTCGACCAGGGGATCGCCGCCGAGTTCGCCTACCGCAACTCCGCGGTCGGCAGCGGCCTGGACAAGGCCGTGAAGGTCCCCGGCGGCAGCTACGCGGTCGGCGCGGTCAAGCAGGACAAGCGCGCGGGCAGCATCGAGAAGCCCCGCAAGGCGACCGTCGCGGCCTTCTACATCGACGCGAACCTCGTGACCAACGCCGAGTACAAGACCTACCTCGAGGCGGTGAACGCCTCCGAGCTCGAGTACCCCGACTACTGGGAGAACGCCGACCTCAACAAGCCCGACCAGCCGGTCGTCGGCGTCTCCCTCGCGGAGGCCGAGAAGTACGCGGCCTGGCTCTCCTCGGCCCAGGGCGTCAAGAAGCGGCTGCCCACCGAGGACGAGTTCGAGATCGCGGCGCGCGGCGGCAGGGAGGTCGTGTACCCCTGGGGCGACGAGCTCCCCTCCGACGGCGCCCGGGCTACCTTCAAGGGCAGCGCCCCCTTCACTACGGCCGTCGGCTCCCGGGCCAACGGCAAGAACGCCCTCGGCCTCGCCGACATGGCGGGCAACGTCTGGGAGTGGACCACGACCGCCCCCGCGGGCAGCATGAGCGGCAACCCGGAGCACCGCATCGTCAAGGGCGGCTCCTACCTGGACGGGCAGTACGAGCTCAGGATATCCAACCGCGTCCTCCGCGACCCGGGCGAGCGCTATCCCGACGTCGGCTTCCGTCTCGTAAGCGAGGCTGGCAATGAGTAACCCGCGCAACGCGAAGAAGATCCTCGCGGCGGCCCTGGCCGCCCTCCTGGCGGCCTCCTGCGCCACGGTCAAGCTCTCGCGCATGCAGGACGCCGAGCTCGTCCAGGCCGGCGTGGACGCCTGGAACGCGAAGAAGGCCGAGGACGCCCGCCCCTACTGGGAGGCGATCAAGGACCCGGCGACCCGCGAGAAGTACCTCTCGAGCTACGACAAGGCCGCGGAGCTCGACGCCCTCCACGCCGCGGCCCTGGCGATCCCGAGCTCTGAGAGCGCCAAGCAGGAGGAGGCCTTCGCCGGCTTCGTCGCCGCGTACAAGGCCTTCCCCGAGGGGCTCAAGCTGCCCGCCGACCTCAAGGAAGGCCTGCGGCCCCTGACCGTCGACGTCGCCAAGGCCAAGGTCAAGGCCGCCAAGATGGAGGCCGCCGAGGCCTTCATCAAGGAGGCCGTCGCCTTCCTCGGGGACAGTCCCGACTACGACCCCCCGCGCCGCGAGATGGAGGCCTACGCCCGCGTCCAGGCCCAGGAGCAGAAGGCCGACAAGGCCTACGCCGACGCCAAGGCCGTGGAGGAGTTCAACGCGCGGATCGCGGCCTACGAGGGCGCGATAACGGCCTACCGCAAGGTCGAGGAGGCCTCGGCCGCCGAGATCAAGAAGCTCGGCGCGGCCGCCGACTCGGCCCTCGCGGGCCAGGCCGCCAAGATCAAGCGGAAGCGGGGCAACGTGCGCATCGAGATGGAGCGACTCGTCCGCGACCGGGGCACCAGCTTCAAGGAGCGCATCGGCGAGGAGTTCGCCCGCGTGCCCGAGGGCAACCAGGTCGGCAACATGGGTCCCGAGGACATCCTCAAGTTCAACGAGGGGATCCAGGCCGCCATCGAGAAGCAGTACCAGGAGATGGTCGCCTTCGGCGAGCGCTATCCCACCGTCATCGACAAGGACATGATCCGCGACATCGACCAGCAGAAGAAGGCCCTCGACGACCGGATCTCGGCGATCGCCGCCGAGATCCGCCGCGCGAAGGACATCGCGAGCCGCGGCAAGGCAGCCATGCCCCTCCTCATCGGCCTGTTCAACCCCGCCCCCGGCTCCAAGGCCGAGGGCGAGAAGAGCCGCCCCGCGGTGATCCGCGGCAAGCTCGAGGGCGAGGCCGCCTACTGGTGGGGCATGGTCTCCATCGAGGCGGGCAAGATGAACGACCTCGTCGTCACCCTCAAGGACGGCAAGGAGGTCCAGGTCTACGCCGAGAACACCCTCTCCGGCTCGAAGATCAAGAAGAACAAGCTGCCCAACCTGGTCAGCAAGGGGAACAAGATCGGCAACTCCTGGCCCGTCCTCAACGCGGGCTCCCTGCTCAAGGACGGCCAGTACTACGTGCGGATCATGGCCAACGCCAAGCCGGACTACGCCGGCGAGGTAGTCGTCTACAGCTCTTTCATATCGAGGATGCGGTAATGGTTCAGAAAAACCGGACTGTCCTGATCGTCGCGATCGTCGTCGGCCTCGTCGCCCTCTTCGCCGGCGCCTTCTTCCTCCTGTACAAGCCCGAGCCCAAGGGGCTCAAGGTGGGCATCTCCACCCTGCCCGACTCGCTCAACCCCGTGCTAGCCCAGAACAACGTCGGCCTCAACGCCGACGAGCTGGTGTTCGACGGCCTGGTGAACTTCGAGATCGACCAGGCCTCGGGCTCCCTCATCTCCGAGTTCGCCCTCGCCGAGTCCATCACCCAGGACCCGGCCACGAAGAAGACCTACCAGGTGGCCCTCAAGGACGTGGCCTGGCACGACGGCCGGAAGCTCTCCGCGGCGGACGTGGAGTTCTCCTTCGCCGCCTACATGGAGCCCAAGAACGAGTCGCCCAAGCGCGCCTACCTCGAGTCCTTCATCGAGAGCGTGAAGGCCGTGGACGAGCAGAACCTCGTGATCGAGTTCCGCAAGCCCCTGCCCGAGTTCCGCGCCTATCCCGTCCTCAGCTTCAAGATCATCCCCTCGGAGTACAAGGGCAAGAAGCTCGCCGCCGACCTGCGCGCAGGCGAGCTCGAGCGGCAGTTCGCCGTCTCGCCCGTGGGCACCGGCCCCTTCGTCCTGGACTCCTGGGAGATCGGGAAGTGGGTCTCCTTCAAGGCGAACCCGACCTACTTCCGGCGCAAGCCCGCCGCCGAGTCCCTCGTCCTCCAGAACATCATCGACCCCGTGATCCGGATGAACGAGTTCCAGCAGAAGCGCATCAACCTCATCCTCGAGACCTCCCCGGCCGACCGGGCCGCGGTGGAGAAGATGGGCAGCGTGGACATCAACTCCTTCCTCCCCTTCTCCTTCTACCAGGTGGCCATCAACGCCAAGGCCCCCGCCTTCCGGGCCGCGGCCGCCCGCGCCGCCCTCGCGGCGGCCGTCGACCCGGCCTCCGTGGTGCCCGGCATCACGGATAAGAAGGAGCTCGCCCTGGTGAACTTCGGGCCCTTCCCCTCGAACCTCTTCGCGCGCAACTTCGCCGACTACGACGTGGAGCCCCTGCGCGATCCCTGGGTCGAGGGCGAGGCGGCGGTGAAGGCCGCGGTCGCCGACGCGGGGCTGGCGGGCAAGACCTTCGCCCTCATGTTCCCCGACTCGATGGGCGAGTTCGGGCAGTCCGTGGCCGAGGGCATCGCCGCCCAGCTGGGCAAGGCGGGGATCACCGTCGAGGTCAAGCGCACCGGCGACCAGGTCTTCAAGCGCCTCGTCCAGGGCGAGAAGAGCTACGACCTCGCCCTCCAGTACTGCGACGGCTTCGACAACCTCTACTCCGACCTCACCAAGTACTACAAGTCCAAGGGGAGCCTGAACATCTACGGCCTCGCCGATCCCGAGCTCGACGCGCTCCTGGACAAGTGGGACGCGACCGTCGTCACCGCGGACTGGATCGAGATCACCCGCGAGCTCCACGAGCGGATCTGCGCCGCCGCCCCGGCCATACCCCTGTTCTCCCTCGAGAAGGACGTCTACTCGCGGGGCATCAGCAACATCAAGATCGCGAGCGACAACCCCTTCCTCTCCGCGGAGGACTGGTCCCAGGGAGGCAAGTAGCGATGCGTTTCGTACGCTTCCTCCTCAAGGAGCTCGTGCTCAGGGCCATCCTGTTCACGGTCTTCGGGACGGTCGCCCTCGTGACGCTGTACCTCCTGTCCATCGGCGCGCCCGCGGAGGACTACTCGCGGGCCGCGAGGACCTTCGGGCTGTTCATCTCCGGCTCGCCGGAGTTCTCCCAGGCCCAGGTCGGCTTCTCGGCCCAGGCGATCATCGCCAGCGGGGCGGCCATCACCTTCCCCCTCGCCCTCGGCGCCCTCTTCTTCATGACGATGATCGCCCTCATGAGCGCCTCGGCCTCGGCCTCCTCGCGCTACCTGGCCGGCGAGCACGGCCTGAGGCTCGGCGCCGCCCTCTCGGGCGGCGCGGGCCTGGCCGCCTCGGTCCTCTCGGCGACGCCCCTGTTCGTCGGCTTCTGGCTCCTGTACGGCCTGTTCGGCATGAACCCGCCGATGATCCTCATCGCCCTCATGACCGTGCTCGTCGGCGGCTCCGGCTGGGACGCCTCGCGCTTCCTCATCATGGAGATGGACCGCCAGATCGACGCGACCCACACGATGGTCTACAGCATGCTCGGGCCCTCGGTGGGCCGGCTCTTCCCCATGCCCGGGACCATGACCGGCTACCTGCTCAACTCCTGCGCGCCGCGCTTCATCCCCTACATCGCGGGCAAGGTCCCCGCCATCATCGGCGGCATCACGATCGCGGAGATGGTCTTCTCCTTCCCCGGCCTCGGGCGGACCCTCCTCGAGGCCCTCCTCCTGCGAAACGACGGGCAGCTCATCTCGTCGGTCTTCGTCTTGCTCTCGGTGAACGCCTTCGTCACCTTCCTGGTCAAGACGGTGCTATTCCTGATGTATCCGAGGTGGTATGAAAAAGCGATCTGACAGACTCGCCATGGCGGCCGCCCTCCTCCTCGCCTCCCCCCTCCTCGCCGCCTGGATCCCCCGGCTGGGCGCCTCGCCCCTGCTCGACCTGCCCGCGCCCTACTGGGCGGGCCTCGTGCGCTCCTTCCGCCAGGTCTCGATCACCCTCCTGGCCACCCTGGCGATCACGACGGCCGTCACCGTCGTCATGAGCTACTTCAGCATCCTGTGGTGGGCCTTCGGCAAGACCCTCCGCATGATCCTCGACGTCGTCGAGTCCATCCCCTCCATCCTGGTGGCCCTCTTCTGCTACGCGCCGGTCTCGGTGGTCCTCGCCAAGAACCCGGAGTCGGCATCGGCCCTCCTTTCCCTCTTCGTCTTCATCTTCGCGGCCTTCCTGACGACCCTGCCCGAGGCGGTGCGCAGCGTGACCCTCCCCCTCGCCGAGCTCTACCACCGCAAGTACTCGGTCTCCTTCCGGGCCTACGGCTTCACCAAGGCGGGCATCCTCCTCATCCTCATGAACTCGCGCGCGATGCGCGACGCCATCAAGCGCAGCTGCGCCGCCATCCTCCTGAAGACCCTGGTGCTCGACTGCTCCTTCGGCTTCATCATCCAGATCGGCATGGGGAGCTACGGAACCCCGGCGCACACGAGCCCGGGCGCCCTGATCGCGGCCAACCGCGACGCCATCTTCTCGGCCATCGAGAAGGCGGGACGCTCGCCGGCCATGTTCTGGCTGCCCTCGGCCCTCCTGGTCATGATCAGCCTCTCGTTCCTCGCGGTCCTGAGCGACAAGAAGGAGGCCTCCCTATGAGCGGCGCGAAACCCGCCCCCCTGAAGCTCTCGGGCTTCTCCGTGAGACTGGGGGACCGCCTCCTGTTCGACATCGACGAGTTCGCGCCCGAGGCCGGGAGCTCCACGGTCATCATCGGCGCGACGGGCTCGGGCAAGTCGGTCCTCCTCAAGGCGATCTCCGGCCTCCTCCCCGCGGGCCCCTTCGCGGTCGCGGGCGACATGGAGCTCCACGGCGTCGCCGCCTACGCGGGCGGCCGGAAGGCCGGCTTCGACGAGTGGAAGAAGATCCGGCGGGCGGGCATCACCTTCGTGCCCGCGGAGACCGCCCAGGCGGTCAACCCCGCCCTCTCCCTCGACCAGAACCTCAACATCATCGCCCCCGAGGCCCGCGAGCTCGTGGAGTCGCGTCTCGCGCAGTACTTCTCCCTCGACTTCAAGAAGTACGCGGCCAAGTACCCGGACGAGGTCTCCGGAGGGGAACTGCAGCGCATAACGCTCATCATCCTCCTCTCCCACAAGTCGGACATCGTCTTCCTCGACGAGCCGACCGTGAACCTGGACCGCCAGCTCCGCAGGCGCTTCTCCGAGTTCCTCAACAAGGAGATCCTCGGCAAGGACGGCAGGACCGTCCTCATGGTGAGCCACGACCTCGACTTCGTCCGCTCGCTCGAGCTGGACAAGATCATCGCCCTCGAGAACGCGCGCCTGACGCCCATGGACAGGCTGCCCGAGACCGAAGGCATGGAGAAGGCCGAGGACGAGGCGGACAGCGCCGCGGGACTCGTGCTCAAGAAGGTCACCCAGGGCTACATGGTGCGCAGCCTCTTCGGCGAGCGCCGCACCTCGGCCTTCAAGGACCTCGACGTCAGCTTCCGCCCGGGCCACATCTACGGCATCACCGGCCCCTCGGGCTGCGGCAAGACGAGCATGATCCGCGCCATACTCAGGCTCCTGGACCACAGCTCGGGCCAGATCATGCTCGGCGGCCAGGATCTCGTGGCCCTGAAGCCCTCGGAGCGGGGCTACGACCCGGAGGCCTTCAAGCCCTTCAGGAAGAAGATAGCCATCGTCCAGCAGGACTCGCGCTTCTCCTTCTTCCCCGACCTGCGGATCCGGGCCTCGCTCAAGGAGATCCACAAGGTGCTCGAGCCGGAGGCGGAGTTCAGCCTCGAGGGACTCGAGCGGCTCATGGAGATGATCCACCTGCCCGAGGCCATCCTCGACAGCTTCCCCAAGTCCCTGAGCTCGGGCGAGATGAAGCGCATGGACATCGTGCGCGTCCTCGCCTCGCGGCCCGAGGTGATCCTCCTCGACGAGCCCTTCGCCCACATCGATTTCGAGACCAGGGCCCTCGTCATGAAGGCCATCTCCGAGTATCTCGCCGAGAGCAAGGCCATCCTCATCGTCGTGACCCACGAGGACTTCGACCTGAAGTACTTCATCCAGACCGATTACGACTTCCCCTCGCTGGTCGCCACGAGCGCATGACGTCAAGCCGCAAGACGGCGAGGGCCGCCCCGGGAGCGAACAGCTCGCCGGGGCGGCCCTTTCTTTGCGGCAAACGAAACGCGGGGGAATAGGAAACGCGGAGGACGCGGAGGACGCGGAGGATATAGGAACGCGGAGGACGCAAAGGGGGAAGAATGAGAAAAGAGGATACGATCCCCTTTCCAATCAATCTACGCCTCTCTCTTCCCTCCGCGTCCCTCCGCGCCCTCTGCGTTTATCCTTCCGTGTCTCTTCCCTCGCGGCGCTACGCCTTCTTCTTCGGCGTGGCAGGCTTCTTTACGGGGGCTTTCTTGGCGGTCTTCTTCGCGGGGGCGGCCTTCTTCGCTGCCGCCTTCTTGGGGGCGGCGTCCTTCTTCGCGGGGGCCGCCTTCGGGGCCGCCGGCTCCTTGGCCGCCGCCTTCCGCGCGGCCGCGGCCTTCGGGGCGGGCTTCGCCCCCGCGCGCCTCGCGGGGACTTCGGCGGAGCCCCGCTCCTCGATCCAGCGCCCCTCGCGGAAGAGCGCGCGCCAGCCAGATGGCTTGCCCTCGATCTCGGACTGGACGTAGTGCTCCGCCGCCTTGCGGCTGTAGCGGATCACCGCGGGCCTGCCCTCGGGATCGGCCTCGGGGGCGTCGAGGAGATAGCGGTACTTCTCCGCGATCTCGGCGCGGTGGGGCAGAAGCTCGGAGACGAGGGGGGCCCTGGTCTCGCGGTGCTTGGGGAACTGGCTCGCCGCGAGGAAGAGGCCGGCGGCCCCGTCGCGCAGGAGGAAGAAGTCCTCGACCTTCGAGCAGCGCAGCTCGGGGAGGGGCACGGGGTCGCTCTTGGGCGGGGCGGCCTGCCCGTTGCGCAGGAGTTTGCGGGTGTTCTTGCAGTCGGGATTGGTGCAGCCGAAGTACTTGCCGAATCTTCCAGACTTCAGCTGCATCTCGTGCCCGCACTTGTCGCACTCGAGCTTGGGGCCCTCGTAGCCGCGGAGCTTGAATTCCCCTTCCTCGATCTCGTAGCCGCGGCAGTCGGGATTGTTGCCGCAGACGTGGAGCTTGCGGCCCGCGTCGATGAGGTAGGAGTCCATCGAGGTGCCGCAGATCGGGCAGCGCCGCCGCTCGCGGAGCCGCAGCCCCTCGGCCTCGGCCTCGGCCTCGTCGTCCTCGACGTCGACGGCCTCGTCGCCGGAGACGAGGTTCATGGTCTGGGTGCAGCGCTCCTTGGGCGGGAGGGCGTAGCCCGAGCAGCCGAGGAAGACGCCGGTGGAGGCCGTGCGGATCTGCATGGGCCTGCCGCACTTCGGGCAGGGAAGGCCGATCTCGACGGGCTCGTTGGGGCGCATGCCGCCTGAGTCGGCCTCGGCCGCCTCGAGCCTCGCCTTGAAGCCGCCGTAGAACTCGTCGAGGAGCTCGGTCCAGCCGCGCTTGGCCTCGGCCACCTCGTCGAGCTCCTCCTCCATGGCCGCGGTGAAGCCGTAGTCCATGAGGTCGTCGAAGTTCTCCAGGAGGCGGTCGGTGACGATGCCGCCCATCTTCTCCGCGTAGAGGCGCCGCTTCTCCAGGCGCACGTAGCCGCGGTCCTGGATGGTCGAGATGATGGATGCGTAGGTCGAGGGCCGGCCGATGCCCCGCTTCTCGAGCTCCTTGACCAGGCTCGCCTCCGTGTAGCGCGGGGGCGGGCTCGTGAAGTGGCGGCTCGGGCGCAGCGCCTCGAGCGTGAGGACGTCGCCCACCGCGACCTCGGGCAGGAGGCCCTCGCCCTCCTCGTCCCGGCTCGCCTGGGGCGGGAGGACGCGGGTGAAGCCGTCGAACTGCATGACGCGGCCGCGGGCCCGGAGGGAGTAGGAGCCGGCTTCGACCTCGATCCGGCTCGAGGTGTAGCGGGCCTCGCTCATCTGGCAGGCGACGAACTGGCGCCAGATGAGGTCGTAGAGCCGCTCGGCGTCGCGCTCCATGTCGGCCAGGGCGCCCGCGGAGCGTCCCACGTCGGAGGGCCGGATGGCCTCGTGGGCCTCCTGGGCCCCCTCCTTGCTCGTATAGACGCGGGGCGAGTCGGGGAGGTAGGCCGCGCCGTACTCGGCGCCGATGTGGGACCGGACGGCGGCCACCGCGTCCTCGGCGAGGTGGGTGGAGTCGGTGCGCATGTAGGTGATGTAGCCGGCCTCGTAGAGGCGCTGGGCGAGGGCCATGGTCTTCTTGACGCCGAAGCCCAGGCGCGTGCTCGCCGCCTGCTGCAGGGTCGAGGTGATGAAGGGGGCCGGCGGATTGGCCCGGGTGGGCTTGTCCTCGCGTTGCGCGACCTTGAAGACGGCCTTGCGGAGGGCCTGTACCGCCTTCCCGGCCTCGGCCTCGCTCGTCGGGCGGAAGGCCTCGTCCCCGGCCTTCTTGACCTCGAGGGCGAGGAGCTGGTCCCGCGGCGTGCGGGCGTCCGCCCAGAGCTCCCAGTACTCCTCGGGCACGAAGGCGTGGATCTCGCGCTCGCGCTCGACGACGAGGCGGACGGCCACCGACTGGACCCGCCCCGCCGAGAGGCCCCGCGCCACCTTCTTCCACAGGAGGGGCGAGAGCATGAAGCCGACGACCCGGTCGAGGATGCGGCGCGCCTGCTGGGCCTTGACCCGGTCCATGTCGATCTTGCCCGGCTTCTCGAAGGCGGCCTTGATGGCCTTCTGCGTGATCTCGTTGAAGACGACCCGCTTGAACTTCGCGGCCTCGCCGCCGATGACCTCCGCGAGGTGCCAGGCTATGGCCTCCCCCTCGCGGTCCAAGTCCGTCGCGAGGTAGACGGCGTCGGCCCCCTGGGCGAGCTTGCGCAGCTCCTCGGCCACCTTCTCCTTGCCCGGGAGGATCTCGTAGCGCACCTTCCATCCCTGCTCGGGGTCGACCCCCATGCGGGCGACGAGCCCGGCGGCGGCCTTGGCCTTGCGCTCGGCCTCCAAGCGCTTGGCCGAGAGCTTGGCCGAGGACTTCGCCTTGGGGGCCTTCGCGGCCTTGGCGCCCGGGCCGCCGCCGGAGGGCAGGTCGCGGATATGACCGATGCTGGACTTCACCACGAAGCCCGAGCCGAGGTACTTGTTGATGGTCTTGGCCTTGGCCGGAGACTCGACGATGACCAGAGATTTGCCCATGATGTCCTTTGCCTGCTGCCGATATCGTTGCCCTATAAGGTTAACGACTTCCCGAGGGGTCGCACAAGGGTGGGCGGGCGGCCCCCGGGGGCTAGCCCCGCCCCTCCTCGGCCCCGCCCCGTCCGGCCGATCCCTCTCCCCAGGCCGGCAGCCTGACGACCATCGAGGTCATCTCGCCGGGAGAGCAAAAGATCGCGCCCTCGTGGGACTCGATGATGTGCTGGCAGATCGACAGCCCGAGGCCGGTATTCTTCTTCCCCTCCTTGGTGCTGAAGAAGGGATCGAATATGCGCTCGGCTATGCCAGGAGGGATGCCGCAGCCGTCGTCGAGGACCGCGATCTCCACGTAGCCCTCCGGCTCCTTGGCTTGGGCCCGCAACTCGATCACCCCCCCCTCGGAGACGGCCTCGACGCTGTTGATGATGAGGTTGACGAAGACCTGCTTCAGGCTGTTCTCGTCGCCGTATACCGAGAGCTCCCCGGTCAGCCTAGGCAGTCGGAAATCCACCGCCTTCTCCCGCAGGCGGTGCTCGACGAGGAGGGCCACATCGGCGAGGAGGGCCCCCAGGCGCAGGGGCCGCATGGGGAGGCTCCGGACCCGGGAGAAGGAGAGGAGGCTCCCGATGATCTCGCCGATCCGGTTGAGCTCCCGCTCGATCTTTCCGAGGCGCTCGAGCTCCGGTCCCTCGGACCTGCGCCTGAGCAGGTCGACGTGGTTGAGGACCACGCTCAAGGGATTGGATATCTCGTGGGCGATCCCGGTGGCCAGCTCGGCCACCGAGGCGATCTTCTCGGAGCGGAGGAGGTAGTCCTGCAGGCAGCGCTCCGAGGTTATGTCCTCGACCACGAGGATGGTGCCGAGACGCTTCAGGTCCTCGTTCTTGAAGGGGAAGGACTTGAGCCGGAGCAGGGCCGGGCCGGGCCCGGCCGCCTCGGCCCCGCCGCCGCGCCGGAGCTCGTCCCAGGAGCGCTCCTCCTTCCGCGAGAGTGCCTGGGCCACCTCATCCGCCCGTTCGAGCCCCGCCGAGGCCAGGAGCTCGCCCGCCGCCCGGCCGAGCGCCTCGACGCCACGCAGATCGAGTGCCTCGAGGGCGGCGAAGTTGGCAGTCGACACGATCCCCGCCTGGTCGACGATGAGGATCCCCACGGGTATGTTCCGGATGACGTCCTCGTTGTAGCGCTTGAGGAGGAAGAGCTCCCGGTTGTCCTGCTCGAGCTCCTCCCGGCTCTGTGCGAAGGAGTAGGCCATCTTGATGAGCTTGAGCTTGTCGAGGTCCCGGATCTCCTCGGTGCCCTGCCTGAGGCCGTTCTTGAGTATCGTCACCCGGTCGGCGAACTGGAAGATCTCGTCGATGTCGTGGGTGATGTAGACGACGCTCCGGCCGCTCGCCTTGAACTCGAACAGGAGCCTGTACACGGCTTCCATCTCGCGGGGGGTAAGCTTGCTCGATATCTCGTCGAAGATGAGGAGCTCCGGTTCCGTCGAGATCGCCTTGGCGACCTCGACCATGAGGCGCTGCGCCTCGGTGAGGTCCTCGAGGCGGGCCCGCGGGTCGATGTCGGCCCCGAGGCGGCGGAACAGATCCCGCGCCCGCTCCTCCATCGCCGCCTCGTCGAGGAAGCCCAGGCGCCGGACGAGCCTCCGGCCCGTGAAGATGTTCTCCGCCGAGCTCAGGGTCGGGATTACGTTCATCCCCTGGTAGACGATGGCGATGCCGCTCTGGATCGCCGAGCGGGGGGTGAAGCCGGCCACCTCGCGGCCCTTGTAGCGGAGGGATCCCCCGTCCATGGAGACGGCCCCCGAGAGGATCTTCACGAGGGTCGACTTCCCCGCGCGATGCTCGCCGACGAGGCCGTGGATCTCGCCCTGCTCCACCTCGAAATCCACGCCGCGCAGGGCCCTGACCTCGTCGTAGCTGGCGCGGACGCCGCGCATCGACACGATGGGCGGCCGACCCGACCCCTGGGCCATCAGCTGAGCCCGAGCCGCTTCATGCGGTTATAGAGGGTCCTGCGGTCGATATTGAGCATGCCGGCCGCCTCGACCTTCTTTCCCTTGCTGCGCTGCAGGGCGTCGAGGATCATCGTGCGGCTCAGCTGCTCGTAGCCGCTCCGCAGGGTAGTCCCCGGGCGGGAGCCGTCGAGCTCCATGTACTGCGAGGGCAGGTCCTGGAGCCCGATGGAGTCGCCCTCGCAGAAGATCACCGCCCGCTCGACGCAGTTGCGGAGCTCGCGGACGTTGCCGGGCCAGTCGTGGGCGAGCAGGAGCTCCGAGGTCTCGGCGTCGAGGCCCCGGACGCTCTTGCCGTACTGCGCGTCGAAGTACCGGAGGAAATGGTCGATGAGGAGGGCGATGTCCCCCGTCCGCTCGCGCAGGGGCGGCACCTCCAGGGGAATGACGCAGAGCCGGTAGTAGAGATCCTGCCGGAAGCGTCCCTCCGCGATCAGCCCGCGGAGGTCCTTGTTGGTGGCCGCGATGACCCGGATGTCGGACCTGATCACTTCGCTGCCGCCGACCCGCTCGAACTCTCGTTCCTGGAGGGCCCTGAGGATCTTGGCCTGGGTGCTCGGGCTCATGTCGCCTATCTCGTCGAGGAAGATGGTGCCCTCGTGGGCGAGCTCGAACTTGCCCTTCCGCTGGGCGACGGCGCTCGTGAAGGCCCCCTTCTCGTGGCCGAAGAGCTCGCTCTCGAGGAGGGCCTCCGGTATGGCGGCGCAGTTCACCTTCACGAAGGGCCGGTCCGCCCGCGGGCTCGCGGCGTGCAGCTCCCCGGCGATGAGCTCCTTGCCCGTCCCGCTCTCGCCGGTGATGAGGACGGGGGCCGCGGTGGCCGCGGCCGTCCTCGCCGCCTGGAGGAGCTTCTGCATGCGCGGATCGCCGGTGACGATCCGGCCCCGCCCCGGTCCGGCGGGCTCGCCCGCGGCCTCTCCGCTCGCGGCGAACTCGCGGATCGCGCCGAGGAGCCTCTTGAGGTTCGGGGGCTTCTCGAAGAAGTCCACGGCGCCGTACTTCATCGAGAGGACGGCGTTCTCCACGCTCGGGTGGCCGGTGAGGATCATCGCCTTGATCGCCGGGTTGGCCTTGCGCACGAGCTTGAGCAGGTCGATGCCGCCGATGCCCGGCATCCGGATATCGAGGATGACGAGGTCGATCCGCTCCCGCTCGAGGATGGGTATCGTCTCGAGGGGATCGCTCGTATACCGCGTGGCGTAGCCTTCGTCGGAGAGGATCTCGGACAGCGTCGCGCAGAGCTCTCGCTCGTCGTCGACGATCAGAACGCGGTATTCCATGCTCGCCACCGGCTCTGCGGATTCTACCACGGGCTGAAACCGCGGTCGAGCGGAAAAGGGGCGCGCCGCCCCGAGGCTGCGCGCGCCCAGGCCGGATACTGATCCCGTCACCGACTCACTTGAGCGGCTCGCCCCCGGCCGCGACGTTGTCGGCGGTGAAGATCCGGGAGCCCAGGACTATACGCTTCGCGACCTTCTGGCCGCCGAGGACCTTGAGGGCCTCGACGACCGCGACATCGCCGCCGGTCGGGTACTGGAAGGTCGCCGTGAGGATGCCCTGCTTGACGTAGGCGATGCCTTCGTGGGGCAGGGAGTCGATGCCGACGAAGGCCATCCCCTTCTCCCTCCCCACGGACTGAGCGGCAAGGAAGGCGCCGTGGGCCGAGGGGTCGTTGTGCCCGTAGACGACGTCGATCCTCTTGTAGCGCGCGAGGGCCGACTCCATCTCCTTGCGGGCATCGGGCTCGAGCCATTTGCAGTCCGCTTGGAAGATCACCTTTAGGTCGGAGCCCCTGATGGCCTCGATGAAGCCGTTGTGCCGGTCCTGGCCCGGGGTCGAGGTCTGGAGCCCCATGAGCTCGACGATGGTAGCGCCCTTGCCGCCGTACTTCCTGACGAGCCACTCGCCCACGGCCTTGCCGATCTTCTTGTTGTCCGCGCCGATGAACTGGGTGTAGTTCTCTCCGATGATGTCGCGATCCAGTACGATGACCGGGATCCCCGCGGCCATGGCCTTGGAGACGGGCTCGGCGAGGGGCTGGGCCTCCTTCGGGCTGATGATGATGAGGTTGACCTTCGCGCTGATGAACTCCTCGACGTGGGAGCGCTGGATCAACGTGTCGTTCTGCGCATCCTTGAACACCATCTTGATCTCGGGGTGCTTGTCGGCCTCGCCCTTGATGTCCGCGTTCATCTGCACGCGCCAGGGCTCCCCGAGGTTGCACTGGCTCATGCCGATGGTCCATTTCGCCTGCGCCGAGGCGCCCATGGCGAAGAGGGCCGCGACGACGAGCGCGCAGGCCCAGGCCTTTCCGATTCTCCTCATACCTTTGCCTCCTTGACGATATCTCAGGCGGTCCGGGGGGCCGCGCCGTTCACGAAGCTTCGGGCGGGGACTCACTTGGCCCGCCTCCTCTGGGTGAGCACCGCGAGCACGACGATCACGCCGGTAACCATGAGCCTCCAAGCCTCGGGGACCGCGTTGATGGAGAGTATCTTCTGGAGGTAGCCGATCGTGAGGATCCCGAGGAGGGTGAGCCCCATGCTACCGCGGCCGCCGGACAGGCTCGTGCCGCCGATGACCACCATAGCGATGGCGATGACCTCGTAATCCTTCCCCGCCTCGGGGTCCCCCTGGGTCTCCTGGGCCGCCTGGGCTATGCCGGCCACCGCGCACATGATCCCGGCGAAGGCGTAGGCCAGGAACTTCGTCATCCGGACCGGGACTCCCGAGAGCCGCGCCGCTTCCTCGTTCCCGCCCACGGAGTAGAGCTCCCGGCCCCACTTGTGCCGCGCCAGGAAGACCCAGGCCACCGCGATGCAGACGAAGAAGATGACCGAGACGATGGACAGGTTGCCCCACAGGATCCGGGAGTCGATGTCCTTGAAGATACTCGGCAGCTCCTTGATGACGACCTCCCCGCTCTTGGCGGTCACGTAGGTGGATATCTTCTTGCCCCCCGTTATGTACTTCGCCAGGCCCCGGGCGAAGTACTGCATCGCGAGGGTGGCGATGAAGGGCTGGAGCTTGGCCCGCGCGACCAGCCCCCCGGAGACGCCCCCGAGGGCCGCGCCGAGGAGGACGCAGGCGAGCACCGCGGCAGGCCAGGGCCAGTCCATATGCATGGTCAGGATGGAGAAGGAGACGGCCGAGACGCCGAGGATGCTGCCGACCGAGAGGTCGATGCCCCCGGTGATGACTACCATGGTCATCCCGCAGGCGAGGATGCCGTAGACGGAGGCCTGCCTGAGCGTGTCGCGATGGGTGCCGAGCTTGAAGAAGGCCCCGTCCGCGTTGAAGGCCATGCCGAGGGCGAGCACGAGGAGGAATTCCAGGGCGGCCCGCCCCGCAGAGCTCGACAGGGCCTTCCGTAGCGTCTTCAGCATCGTCGCACCTTCCCCTCGGCGGCCGCCTCGGCCGCCTCGACTTTGCCCATGGCGGCGGAGAGGACCCGCTCGGCGCTGGCCTCGTCCCGCGAGAGCTCGGAGGTTATGCGCCCCCGATGCATCACCAGTATGCGGTCGCTCATCGCGAGCAGCTCCGGCATCTCGGATGTGATGAGGAGTATGGCTATCCCGCGCGCGGTCCACTCGTTCATGAGCTGGTATATATCGTGCTTGGCTCCGACGTCGATGCCCCTGGTCGGCTCGTCGAGGAGGAGTATCCGCGGATCGGCCGCCAGCCACTTCCCTATCGCCGCCTTCTGCTGGTTGCCGCCCGAGAGGGACTCGGCCTCCATGTCGAGGGAGGCCGCCTTGAGCCTGAGCGAGGCGCCGATGCGCGCCGCCAGCCCGGCCTCCCGGGCCGGATTCCTCCAGCCCCAGGTCGAGAGCCGGCCGAGGCTGGCCGCGCAGATGTTGGCCGTAACCGACTGCGAGAGGACAAGCCCCGTGGCCTTGCGGTCGTTCGAGAGGAGGGCAAGCCCGGCGTCGATCGCGTCCCGAGGCCGGCGGACCGAGAGCTCGCGGCCCTCGACCTCCAGCCGGCCCGACGCGCGCCCAGGCAGGCCTCCGAATATCCCCAGGAGGAGCTGGCTGGCCCCGGAATCCTGCAGGCCCCCGAGGCCGAGGATCTCGCCCCTGCGGACGGAGAGCGAGACCGCGTCGACCAAGGGCCGCGCCGAGCGGTCGGCGCCCCTGACGCTGAAGCCCTCCACCCGGAGGGCCACGCTCCCGGGCGCGGAGCCATGGCGCGGGAAGCGGTCATCCACTTCGCGGCCCACCATCAGGGCGACCAGCTCCCGTTCCGGCATGCGGGCCGCCTCCCGGCTCCCCACCATGCGCCCGTCCCGGAGCACGGTGACCCGGTCGGCGAGCCTCTGTATCTCCTCCATGCGGTGGGTGATGTAGACGATGCCCCGGCCCGTCGCCTTGAGCCGGGCGATAATGGAGAAGAGCAGCTCGGCATCCTGGGCGTTCAGGGCGCTCGAGGGCTCGTCCATGACGATGACCCGGGCTTCGAGCCGGACGGCCTTGGCGATCTCGAGTAGCTGCCGCGAGGAGATCGGGAGATCCTCCACCGCCCCGTCCAGGTCGAGGTTGAGCCCGACCTCGGCGAGGGCGGCCGACGCTCCCGCGCGCTGGGCCCTGGCGCGGACGAAGCCCGCCCGGACCAGGGGGCTGCCCAGGAGGAGGTTCTCCGCCACGCTCATGGGCGGGACCAGCGAGAGCTCCTGGTGGATCACCGCGATGCCAAGCCGTTTGGCCTCGAGGGGCGAGACCGGCCTGACCCGCCGGCCGTCGAGCTCGATCGTCCCGCGATAGTCGGAATAGGCCCCCGCGAGGATCTTGATGAGGGTGCTCTTGCCGGCGCCGTTCTCCCCAGCGAGCACGTGGACTTCGCCGGGGAAGACGTCGAAGTCCACCCCGTCGAGGACGGGCGCCCCTCCGAAGCTCTTCGATATCCCGCGCATGGATGCCAAGGCCCGCATTCCCGTTCTCCTCCTAAGCCTCGCCCGAGAACCCGCTGAGCATATAGCAAACAACGTGCCAACGCCCCGGAGGGGCGGAGGGCGCGGGAAAGGGCCTCCAGCACGGCCCGGGCCATCACGGGAGGCGGCGCCGCTCGACATCCCGGCCTCGCCATGTCCCGACTCTTTCCCGGGACGGGAAAAAACGGGAAAGGCCCTTCCCATTCCCTTCGGGGCCGCGGGAGGCTAGTATCGAAGGGCCCGGACCCGGGCCGCCGCAGGGCCCGCAGCCGGGCGGCGCCGCGAGCGCGGCGCGAGGAGGAAGGCCATGGATGAGCGCTTCGGCATGGAGGGCAAGGTCGTCCTCGTCACCGGCGCGAGCCGCGGCATCGGCCATGGCCTCGCCCTCGACCTCGCGCTGCGGGGGGCCCGCGTCGTCGCCCTGGCCCGATCCCTCCCCCTCCTCGAGGAGCTCCGGGAGGAGATCGGATCGAAGGGCGGCTCCTGCTCGATCCGCGCCCTCGACCTCAGGGACGCGGCCGCCATCGGGCCCGCCTTCGACGCCGTCGCGGCCGAGGAGGGGCGGATCGACGTCCTGGTGAACAACGCGGGCATGGGCAAGCCCATCCCCGCCCTCGAACTGAGCGAGGCCGACTGGGACGAGATGCTCTCTCTCAACCTCAAGGCCGCCTTCTTCTGCGCCCAGGCCGCGGCCCGGCACATGCTCGCCGCGGGGAAGGGCCGCATCGTCAACATGAGCTCGCAGGCGGCCGTGGTCGCCATCCCCGGCGAGGCAGCCTACTGCGCCTCCAAGGGCGGTCTCAACCAGCTGACCAAGGCCCTGGCCCTCGAGTGGTCGGGCCGGGGCGTCACGGTCAACGCGGTGGGCCCCACCTTCACCTACACCCCGGGCACGGCCGAGCGCCTCGACGATCCGGCCTTCCGCGCCGCCGTCCTGGCCAAGATCCCCCGCGGCCGCGTCGGGACGATAGGCGACATAGCTGCCGCCGTGCAGTACCTCGCCTCCGACGCGGCGGACCTCGTCACCGGCGCATTCCTCCTCGTGGACGGGGGCTGGACCATCGAGTGAGGCCGGGCCGCACTCAGCGGGCCAGGACCGACTCGAGGTAGGCGAGGAAGGGCCGCATCGCCTTGAACGACTCGAGGGCCCGCGGCACCAGGTCCGCGGCGGCGGCCTCCCGGTCGCTCAAGGGATGGACGACGAGGAACTGCTTATGCCTAAGCAGCTCGATCTCGGGGTGCTCCTTGGGATAGCCCTGGGGCGCGGTCTTGAGCGAGTCCCCCGCGAGGCCGCCGAACTCCCGCGCGAAGGCGGGAGCGGCGAGGATCCGCTTGAGGGGCTTGGGGTCCCGCGCTATGGCCTCCCTGACCGCGGCGAGCTCGGCGGGCGCGGGCTCGTAGAGGCCGCCGGCGAGCATGGAGGCCCCCGCGGGCTCGAGGTGGAAGTAATACGAGCGGAGCCCCGCCTTGCGGCCCCCCGCCCCCAGGAGGGCGCCCATGTTCGTCTTGTAGGGGGACTTGTCCCGCGAGAAGCGCAGGTCGCGGTTGATCCGGAAGACGCAGTCCTTGGGCGAGACCCCGCCCAGCTCCTCGGTCGCGGCGAGCCCGGAGAGGAGCTCGGCGACCAGGCCGAGGAAGGCCTCGCGGGCCGCCTCGTAGCGGCCCCGGTTGGCCTCGAACCAGTCGCGATCGTTGTTGGCCGCGAGCTCGCGGAGGAAGGCGAGGATCAGGCGGACGTCGGCTGGGCTGCTCATGAGACCATTAAGGGCGAGCGGCCGCGGGCCGTCAAGGGCGGGCCGCGGGCTGATCCCGGGCGAGCCGTGCTGACACGGAGGCGCGAAGGCGGTACAGTACGGGCGCGGAAGCGAGGAGGGACTATGGATGAGCGCTTGGGCGAGGATGCGCGGGCCGCAGGGAATGAAGCGCGAGGACCCATCAGGATCGACCTCGGCTTCGTGAACGCCTACCTCCTCCCGGCCGCGGAGGGCTTCGTCCTCGTCGACGCGGGCACGGCGGCTCACTGCGCCAAGCTCGAGGCGGCCCTCGGCCGGGCCGGCTGCGGCAAGGGCGACCTGCGGCTCATCGTCCTGAGCCACGCCGACCCGGACCACGGCGGCTGCGCGGCGGCCCTCGCGGCGGCCTACGGAGCGCCCATCGCCCTCCACCCCGGCGAGCTCCCCCAGTTCGAGCGGGGCGAGACGCCCCGGCGGAGTGGGCGGGGGCTCGCGGCGAAGCTCTTCGTCGCCTTCGCGAACCGGCCCGGGAAGCCCGCCGCGGCGGGGCGCTCCGCCCTCGAGCTCGGCGAGGGAAGCTCCCTCGCCGAGTACGGCCTCGAGGCGCGGGTCCTCCACCTGCCGGGCCACACGCCCGGCTCGATCGCCCTCCTCCTCGGCGACGGGAGCCTGGTCGCCGGCGACATCCTCGCCAACATGCGCCGGCCCGGCCTCTCGCCCTTCGTCTGGGACGCGAGGCGCTACGACGAGTCCCTCGCGCGGCTCCAGGGCCTGGCCGGCTCGATAGCGACCGTCTACCCGGGCCACGGCTCGCCCTTCCCCGGCGAGGCCATCCTCGGCATCGAGCCCCTGGGCGGGTCGCGGCCGTGAGCTCCGGCCGCGCGACGCAGGAGCTCCTCGACCGCCTCGTCGAGGGCGCTCGGGCGGCGGCTCGGGCCGGCCGCGTCGCCGACTACATACCGGCCCTCGCCCGGGCCCGGCCCGAGGCGGTCGGCGCGGCGATCACGAGCGTCGAGGGCGAGCTCCTCGAATCGGGGGAAGCGCGCGCGGGCTTCACCCTCCAGAGCGTCTCCAAGGCCATCGCCCTCCCCTACGTCATCGACGCGCGCGGCGAGGAGGCGGTCTTCTCGCGGGTGGGCAAGGAGCCGACGGGGGACCCCTTCAACTCCATCATCCGCCTCGAGGCCTCCTCGCTCAAGAAGCCCTACAACCCCATGATCAACGCCGGCGCCATCGTGCTGAGCTCCCTCATGCCCGGCTCCACCGGCGAGGAGCGGGCCGCGGGCTTCCGCGGCTACGCGGCGGCCCTCCTCGGCCTGCCCTCCTTGGCCTTGGACGAGGAGGTCTACCGCTCCGAGGCGGCCACGGCGAACAAGAACCGCTCCATAGCCTGGTTCCTCAAGGAGCTCGGCCTGGTCGAGGGCGAGGTCGACGAGGCCCTCGACGGCTACTTCCGCCAGTGCGCGACGCTGGTCGACGCCGCCTCCCTCTCGCGCTGCGGCGCCTGCCTCGCCCTCGACGGCCTGGAGCCGGGGAGCGCGGGGGGCTCGGGCCGGCGGCTCATGAGCGAGCGGGCTGCCCGGGTCACCAAGGCCCTCATGTGCAGCTGCGGCCTCTACGACGGCTCGGGCGCTTTCTGCGTCGAGGCCGGCATCCCCGCTAAGAGCGGCGTGGGCGGGGGCATCCTGGCCTCGGCCCGGGGCCGAGCGGGCATCGGGAGCTACGGCCCCGCCCTCGACCCGCGGGGCAACTCCGCGGCGGGCCTCAGCATCGTCGAGGGCCTGTCGAGGGAGCTCGGCCTCTTCGCCCTCTAGGCCCCGCACCGCCGGCAGATTAATTTCTGCTTACCTGCTATACTGGCCCATCTTCCCAACCTGGAGCCCCCATGAAGAACGTTGATATGAAGTTGGACGGCGACATCCTCACCATCGTCGTGGACATCGCCCAAGAATTCGGCCTCTCCCCCACCGGCAAGAGCCGCATCATCGCGACGACCGAGGGCAATGTATCCATCCCCGGCAGGAAGGCCGTCCGGATGGGACTGAACGTCTACAGCCGCCCCTGAATCCGCAGCCCGCGCAGGCCCGGCCCGGGATCGCCCGACGCGGGCGACGGCTAGACGAGGCCGATGAGCCTGAGCCCGAGGCCGATGGCGCCGAGCATGAGGAGGGCCTCGACCCGGCCAGCCCAGCGGTGGAGGCCCTTGCGCGAGGCGATAGCCTCCTTGCCCGTAGCCTTGAAGATGGAGAGGCCGAGGACGGCCGCCGCCGCGGCGAGGCCGATCGCGAGGCCGCCCGCGATCCGGTGCGGCGCCCCCTCCGGGCTCTCGCCCGCCGTCTCGACCATGACGGCCGCGGCGGCCAGGCCGGAGGCGAGGGAAGCCAGGGCCGCGTAGATCAGGGCCTTGTGGGCCTTCATCCACCACCTCCTCGCTTTGAGGCAGCGCGCCACGCAGATGGCGGAGAGCATGAGGAGGCAGGCGAGGGACATGAGGGAGAGGTGGAGGCGCAAAAGGCTCATTTCGCGGCCTCGAAGCGGAGCTTGGCCGCGCCCGCCTTGGCGTGCTTGCTCGTGAACACGAGGTCCCGCCCCGTGGCCCAGATCAGCTTCATCTCGGCGCCGGGGACGATGACCTTGTCGAACTTGTCCTTGGTATCGAGGAGCCTCGTGCACTCGAAGACCACCCGGTCGCCCGAGCGGGAGCCGGCCCAGGCGAGGAGGTCGCCCCTGCCTCCCTGGTCGACGTCGGCGGGATGGGGGCCGAAGGTCCCCGTGCACCAGGCGTCGACGGCCTCGGTCTTGCCGCCTTCGGCGACGAGGCCGAAGAGCATGTCCGACCTCGCCATGACCGCGCCGGGGTCGAAGCCCAGCGAAACCCAGCCCTTGCTCAGGGCCTCCATGGCCAGGTGGATGCGGTCGCCCTCGATCCGCCAGTGGAGGGTGAAGGTATCCTTCGCGAGGACCTGCGAGAAGGCGTATTCCGCGGGGCCGATCCTGCCGTCGATATCGACGGCCCAGGCGGCGAGGGAGGCGGAGGCCGCGAAGACGAGGATGGCGAGGCATCGGGTTTTCATACGACAACTATAGCTTAAGCGCCGCCGGCCGCAAGCCACCCTCGCCGAGGGGCGTCGCCCCCGCCCGCCGCCCCTCGTCCCGGCCCGCCCGCGGGGGAGTATCGCCCGGCCCGGGCCCGCGCTATAGTCGCGGCAAAGGGGGGCGCATGGCCAGGCTCTTCAAGGACGAGGTCACGCTCGCGATCGCGGGCCAGGCGGGACAGGGCATCCAGTCGATCGAGGCCATCGTGGGCCCCCTGGTCAAGCGCTCGGGCCGCCACTACCTTTCCGCCTCGGAGTTCATGTCCCGGGTCAGGGGCGGGGCCAACTCGACGGAGATCCGCGTCTCGAGTCGGCCCGTCTCGGCCTACCGCGAGGGCATCGACCTCCTCGTAGCCCTCCACGCCGAGGCCCTGCCCCGCCTGGGCAAGCGCATCTCCCCCGCCACCCTCGTGGTCGGGGAGGCGGAGAAGATCGGCTACCCCGGCATGATCGACGCCCCCTTCTCGAAGCTGGCGGCCGAGGCCGGGGGCGCCCTCTACGCCAGCACCGCGGCCGCGGGCTACCTCTGCGGCCTCCTCAGCCTTAAGGCCGAGGACTGCCTCGCCTACATCCGCGAGTTCTTCGCGCGCAAGGGTCCCGAGGCAGCCGAGCGCAACGCCGCGGCCATGCGCCTCGGCCACGCCGCTGGCGCCGCCGCGGGCGAGGGCGGCATCAGGATCGAGATAACCCCCGACGAGGGGGCGAAGGGCAACCTCCTGGTCTCCGGCTCCGACGCCGTCGCCCTCGGGGCCCTGGCCGGGGGCTGCGACTTCGTCTGCGGCTACCCCATGTCGCCGGCCACGGCCCTCCTCGAGAAGATGGCCGCCCTCTCGGAGAAATTCGACATCGCCGTGGAGCAGGTCGAGGACGAGGTCGGCGTCGTCAACATGGCCATCGGTGCCTGGTACGCCGGGGCCCGGGCCCTGGTGAGCACCTCCGGCGGGGGCTTCGCCCTCATGTGCGAGGGCCTGAGCCTGGCCGGCGCCGCCGAGAGCCCCCTCGTGATCCACCTCTGCCAGCGCCCCGGCCCCGCGACGGGCCTGCCCACCCGCACCGAGCAGGGGGACCTCAACCTGGCCCTCTACGCCGGCCACGGGGACTTCCCCCGCATCCTCCTGGCCCCCGGGAGCATGGCCGAGGGCTTCGAGCTCGGCCGCCTCGCCTTCGACCTCGCCGACCGCTACCAGCTTCCCGTCTTCATCCTCACCGACCAGTTCTTCGCCGACTCCGTCCAGGACTGCCCCGCCTTCGCCGGCCTCGATCGGGAGCCCGAGCGCTCCGTCGTGGAGACCGGCCCCGGCTACCGCCGCTACGTACTCACCGAGGACGGCCGCTCCCCGCGGGGCATCCCGGGCTACGGCAAAGGCATGGTGCGGGCCGACAGCCACGAGCACGACGAGTCAGGCCACCTGAGCGAGGACCTCGAGCTCCGCGCGCGGATGGTGGACAAGCGCCGCCGCAAGGGCGAGGCCGCCCGCGCGGCCGCCCTCCCTCCGCGGCTCTACGGCCCCGAGGACTACCGGACCCTCCTTTTGTGCTGGGGCTCGACCCTCGGGACCCTCCTCGAGGCCGCGGAGCGGCTCGGGCGGAAGGACCTCGCCGTCCTCCACTTCCCCTGGCTCTACCCCGTCCCCGACCAGGCCGGGGACTACCTCCGCCGGGCGCGGAAGCGCATCGACGTCGAGTGCTCCTCGC
>ENA-UOWG01000802-UOWG01000802.1-activated-sludge-metagenome-genome-assembly--contig:-NODE-802-length-36872-cov-24.691773_pt1 | contig 36872 bp, 37 predicted proteins | sample MGYA00238147_ERZ761563 | MGnify/ENA primary metagenome ERZ761563 (study PRJEB28884, sample SAMN05720216) | anaerobic digester metagenome | isolation source: active sludge of municipal...
CCCAGCATGTCGCGCGCGGCACGGGCCACCTCGAGCGCCTTGCCGCAGGAATTGCGCTTGAGCAGGCTGGTGATCTCGACCGCGGCCGTGCCCTCGTCCTTCATGCGGCCCAGGCGCAGGCAGCCCTGCAGGCCCAGCGTGATCTCGGTCTGCATGTCGGCGAGCTTCTTCTGCACGAGCTGGTTGGCCGCCAGCGGCCGCCCGAACTGCTGGCGGTCGAGCACGTACTGGCGCGCGCGGTGCCAGCAGTCCTCGGCCGCGCCCAGCGCGCCCCAGGCAATGCCGTAGCGCGCGCTGTTGAGGCAGGTGAAGGGGCCCTTGAGGCCGCGCACCTCGGGGAAGGCCTGGTCCTCGGGCACGAACACCGCGTCCATCACGATCTGCCCGGTGACGCTGGCGCGCAGCCCCACCTTGCCGCGAATCGCGGGCGCCGACAGCCCCTTGGCGCCGCGCTCCAGCACGAAGCCGCGGATCGCGCCGGCATCGTCCTTGGCCCAGACCACGAACACGTCGGCGATCGGGCTGTTGGTGATCCAGGTCTTGGCGCCGCTGAGCTCGTAGCCGCCTGGCACACTGCGCGCGCGCGTGACCATGCCGCCGGGGTCGGAGCCGTGGTCGGGCTCGGTGAGCCCGAAGCAGCCGATTGCCTCGCCGCGGGCCAGCGGCGGCAGCCAGCGGCGGCGCTGCTCCTCGGTGCCGAACTCGAAGATGGGCAGCATCACGAGCGAGCTCTGCACGCTCATCATCGAGCGGTAGCCCGAGTCCACCCGCTCGATCTCGCGCGCGATCAGCCCGTAGCTCACGGCGTTGAGGCCGGCGCCGCCGTAGACCTCGGGCAGGGTGGCGCCCAGCAGGCCCAGCGCGCCCATCTCGCGAAAGATCGCCGGATCGGTGCTCTCGGCGCGGAAGGCGGCGGTCACGCGCGGCGCGAGCCGCTCCTGCGCGTAGGCGCGCGCCGCCTCGCGCACCATGCGCTCTTCGTCGCTGAGCTGGGCCTCGAGCAGCAGCGGATCGTCCCACTGGAAGCGGGCGGCGGAAGCGGAGTGCGGTGCGTTCATGGTCGTTCCGTGGGTCTTGATGTCGGCCTAGAGATCGGTGCGGACCTTCCAGAGTTCCGGAAACAGCACCACGTCCAGCATGCGGCGCAGATAGCTCACGCCGTGCGTGCCGCCGGTGCCGGGCTTGAAGCCGATGATGCGCTCCACCGTGGTCACGTGGCGGAAGCGCCACTGGCGAAAAGCGTCCTCGAGGTCCACCAGTTCCTCGGCCAGTTCGTAGAGCTCCCAGTGCTCGGCGGGTGCGCGGTACACCGCCAGCCACGCCGCCTCGACGCTGGCGTCCAGCCGCCAGGGCGCGGCCGTGTCGCGCGCCAGCACGGCGGGCTCGATCGCCAAGCCGCGTCGCGCCATCAGGCGCACCGCTTCGTCGTAGATCGAGGGCGCGGCCAGCGCCCCGGAGAGCTCGGCGTGAATGGCCGGCTCGTGCGCGTGGGGGCGCAGCATGGCCGGATTCTTGTTGCCGAGGATGAATTCGATCTCGCGGTACTGCCAGCTCTGGAAGCCCGAAGACGAGCCCAGGCTCGGGCGGATCGCGCTGTACTCCGAGGGCGTCATGGTGGCCAGCACGTTCCACGCCGCCACCAGCTGCTCGAAGATGCGCGCCACCCGCGCCAGCATCTTGAAGGCCGGCGGCAGCGCGTCGGCGCGCAGGCTGGCGCGCGCGCGGCGCAACTCGTGCAGGGCAAGCTTCATCCACAGCTCGCTGGTCTGGTGCTGGACGATGAACAGCAGCTCGTTGGGGTCGGTCGAGCGCGGATGCTGCGCGGCCAGCACGCGGTCCAGGTCCAGGTAGTCGCCGTAGCTCAGGGTGCCGGCGCGCTCCATCTGCGCGCCGTAGTCGGCCGGATCGGGCGCCGCGCCGGTGGGCGTGGGGTCGCTCATCAGGTCACCTGCGCGCGGGCGTGGAACTCGGGGCGGTCCCAGGCGCGCGTGGCCAGCACCTCGCGCAGCGCCTCGACCGCGTCCCACACCTCGGCGTAGCCGTTGTACAGCGGCGCGAAGCCGAAGCGCAGCACGTCGGGCGCGCGAAAGTCGCCCACCACGCCGCGCGCGATCAGGGCCTGCATCACCGCGTAGCCGTGCGCGTGGGTCAAGCACACCTGGCTGCCGCGCGCCTCGGGCTGCGCCGGGCTCAGGCGCGCGAGCCCCAGGCCCGCGCACCGCGCCTCGACGAGTTGGGTGAAGAGCGTGGTGAGCGCGACCGACTTGGCGCGCAGGGCCGTCATGCCGGCGGCGCACACCGTGTCCACGCCCACTTCCAGCGCGGCCAGCGCGATCACCGAAGGCGTGCCCGCCAGGTAGCGCGCCACGCCCGGCGCGGGCCGGTAGTCGGGGCTGAACTCAAAGGGCGCCGCGTGCCCCATCCAGCCCGAGAGCGGCTGCTCGAAGGCCTCCTGGTGGCGCTGCGCCACCCACAGGAAGGCGGGCGCGCCGGGGCCGCCGTTGAGGTACTTGTAGCCGCAACCCACCGCGAAGTCGGCATGCGCGGCGTTGAGGTCCACGGGCACCGCGCCGGCCGAATGCGCCAGATCCCACACCACCAGCGCGCCCGCGGCGTGCGCGGCGCGGGTGAGCGCGGCCATGTCGTGCATGCGGCCGGTGCGGTAGTTGACGTGGGTGAGCATGAGCACGGCCACTTCTTCGTCGAGCGCGGCAGTCAGCTGCTCGGGCGCATCGACCAGACGCAGTTGCACGCCACCGACCAGCCGGCCCAGGCCCTGGGCCATGTACAGGTCGGTGGGAAAGTTGTCGCGCTCCGAGACGATCACCCGCCGCCCGGTGCCGCCCTGCATGCGCAGCGCCACGGCGAGCAGCTTGAAGAGGTTGACCGAGGTGGAGTCAGCGCACACGGTCTCGCCCGGGCGCGCGCCGATCAGCGTGCCGATCTTGCCGCCCACGCGCGCCGGCAGGTCCATCCAGCCCGCGCCGTTCCACGAGCCAATCAGCCCCTCGCCCCATTCGCGCTCGACCACCTGCGCGACGCGCGCGGGCGTGGCGCGCGGCAAGGCGCCCAGCGAGTTGCCGTCAAGGTAGATGCGCCCGGCGGGCAGGGCAAAGTGTTCTCGATGCGCGGCCAGCGGATCGGCGCGGTCGAGCGCCAGGCAGTCCTCGCGGGTGGCGGGTGGCGTGCTCATGGCTTCACAGTTCGCGCAGCACGGCGCGCACGGGGCTCGCGTCCGCGCCCGCCAGGCGCAGCGGCAGCGCGATCAGCTCGTAGTCGCCCGCGGCCACGGCATCGAGCACCAGGCCCTCGAGCACCGCCAGCCCGTGACGCCGCGCCACCTGGTGCGAAGGCAGGGCCTTGCTTTGCTCCGGGTCGAGCGAGGGAGTGTCCAGACCCACGAGCCGCACGCCGCGCGCCGCCAGCAGTTCCAGCGTGGCCGGGGCGAAGGCGGTGAAGTGCGGATCCCAGGCCTCGGGCGCCCGCCCATACGTGCGCACCAGCACGCGCGGCGGCACTTCGGCCAGGTGCGCCTGAACGTGCTGCGGCTCGATCAGCGGCCCGCAGCCGACGGCGTGGATCACGCGCGCCGGCCCCAGGTAGGCATCGAGCGGCACCTCGGCCATGCCCGCGCCCGCCGGGTCGTAGTGCAGAGGCGCGTCGGTGTGCGCGCCGGTGTGCGGCGACAGGCGCAGCTCCGACACGTTGACCGGGCACTCGCCCGCCAGCGTCCAGGTCCAGCGCATCGAGTACGGCGTGTCGCCCGGAAAGACCGGCGTGGCCTCCGAGACGAGGGGCGAGATGTCCCACAGACGTTTCATGGCCGGGCATTCTAGGCGGCTCGCTCGCGGATCCCACCGGCACGCGCAGGGGCCAGGCCAGCCGCCTCTCGTGCGGCTCGATCAGGCTCGGGCGCGCCGATAGGCGGGCGCCGCATGCGCCCACCAGCCGGCATCGTCGGCCACGCCGCGCGCCCCTCGCGCGCGCGTGCCCACGGCCCGGGTAATGCGGCCCTCCCAGTCCAGCCCCGGCTCGCTCCACAGCGGCAGGGTCTCGTAGGTGACCGCGGCATCTTCGCCCAGGCCGCCCATCACGGTCTGCACACGCAGCCGCGGACTCTGCCAGCCGCGCGCCCAGGCGCAGACCAGGCCGCGCGCGCCGATCGGCCGGCCCGCCGCCGCCAGGCGGTCGAGCGTGCTCGCCACGCCGAAGGCGGGCGCGTGGCCTGCGCCGATCAGGTGCCCGAGTTCGTGCGCCAGCGTCATGCCCTCGAAGGCCGCACGCGCATCGACCAGGGCGTAGCGCCGCGCGCCGTCGGCCTGGGCCACGCGCGGCGCATAGCCCGCGAAGCCCGCACGGCGCGCCGCCAAGCCGAAGTCCTGCAACTCGATCAGCACGTCCGCGTCGTGCGCCTCGAGCGCAGCGCCCACCGCGCGCGTGTCCGCCGCTTGTTGTTCCGCCCACGCAGTCCAGTGCCCCCAGGGGTCGGCACCGGCGGGCGCAGCCGCTTGCCCGGCCAGCACGCCCGCCAGTTCCAGCCGCACGAAAGCTGCGCTCGGGCTGCAGGCAAAGGGCAGGTCGGCCCACGCGATCAGGTGCGCGGCGGCAGCGCGAGAGCCTGCGGCGCAACTCGGCAGTCCGAGCGGCTGCGTGGCACGGCGCAAGACGCTGATGGCGCCGGGACTCAGGCGCATGGCCACGCGCAGCGTGCAGGGCCTGCGCTGCGAGGTGCACGGGGCCGGAGCAAGAAAGCTCAGGGTCGGCGATCCGGCGAGCGAGCATGGGCGCCACGGCTGCTCGGCGCCGGGCCGCCACAGCGCGAGCGCAGCCGCTTGGGCCGGCGCTGCGCGCCACAGCCAGTGCCCGCGCAGTTCGCGCGTGCCCGACCACAGGTGCAAGCTCGCATGCCAGCCGTCGTGCGCCGGCCAGGCCAGCCCCGCCCCGGTCGCCACTGCCGTGCCCCAGCGCAGGCGCACCGGGCCGGCGCGACCATGGGCGCGCTCGCGCGCGTCAGGCACGGCGCTCGGAGCCAAGGCGGCCGCCCGGCCGAGCTCAGTCGATCACGACCTGCCCTACCCGACCGCCCTGCATATCGTCGATCGTGTCCTTGGCCGGATTCACCTTCAGCGTGCGCTTCTTCACGCCCTTGCCGCCGTTGTCGGGATCGGCCGCAAAGATCTCGATGCTCACCTCGTAGGGCGCCGCGCCATCGGCTGGCTGGCGGATCTCGACCACGCGCGCGATGTGCTGGCCCTGGTCGAACACACGCAAGCGCACGCGGCCCTTGCCGAGTTCCTTCCATTCGATCCAGTCGTTGAGCTTGGGCATGAAACCTCCTTGAGTGAACTTGCAGGTGCGATCGACGCCGGCGGCCCATCCTAGCCAGTCATGACAGGGCCGTGGCGCCGCATCCGCCCCTTGCGCGGGATCCAATTTCGGTGGCTTGCCTCGCTACACTGCGCGCGCCTTCCGCCGCCCCTGTCCACAGCGCATGCCCGTCCTTTCTGTCCTGCCACTGCTGCTCGTGTTGTGGCTTGTCGGCGCGGGCGCTGCCCAGGCGGCCACCGAGGCCGACCTGGCCCGGGCCCAGGCCCAGTTCACTGCGCGCGACTACGCCGCCGCCGAGCAGACCGCGCTCTCGGCCCTGGCCGGCGTCGCCCCGGCGCAGGCCGACGCCACGGCCCTGCGCCTGATGGCCGTGCAGGCCCGCGCGCTGACGCGGCAGGGCAGGCTCGCCGAAGCTGCCCGGCTGCGCGAGGCCATCCTGCCGCGCATGGAGCTCGTGCTCGGCCCCTACGACCCGGCCGTGCTCGAGGAGTGGCGCGCGCTGGGCGTGCAGTACCACCGCCTCGGCCGGCCCGACGAAGCCCTGGCCACGCTGCGGCGCGCCGCCGCGCAAGCGCGCGCGGGAGCGGCGCCCGACAGCGAGGCGACGCTGCTGGCCGAGATCTCCCTCGCGCAAACCGAGGCGGCGTTCGGCGACCCCGACCCGCCCGCTACGCTGGCGCTCGACGTACTGACGCGCGCCCGTCGCGCGGGCGCCTCCGACGATTTCCAGGACACGCTGCGCTTTGCCGCCGCGCAGGTCCTGCGCGCCGCGCGCCGCTACGACGAGGCCCTGCCCCTGCTGCGCGAGAGCTTCGAGTACCGCACCCGCACGCTCGGTGCCGAGGCCCCGGCCACCCTCGACACGGGACTGATGCTCGCTTGGGTGACGGCGCGCACCGGCCAGGACGAGCTCGGCCTCGCGCTCGCCATGCAACTGTCCGAGGCGGCTGCACGCACGCTGCCGCCCGATCACCCCATCCGCCTGCGCATCGACTCGCAACGCGCCGAGCTGCTCGGCCGCGAGGGCCGCTATGCCGAAGCCATGGCACTGTACGAGGACACGCTGCGCCGCCTGGGCACGCGCCGCGGCGACGATCAGTTGGGCCCCGACACGATCACGCTCTACATCGAGCACGCACTCGAAGCGGGGCAGCCCGCCGCCTGCGCCCATCTGCCCGCGCTGCGCACCGCGGCGGCCGACACCGCGCCCGGCAGCGTGACGCGCGAGAACCTCGCGGACAGCGAAACCTATTGCCGCATCCTCGCTGGCGACACGGCCGCTGCACAGCGCGAACTCGAGACCCGGGTCGCCGCCTTGCCGCCCGCCTCGCCCGGCGCGCGCATCGACCGCCTGATGCTCGCGCGACGCCTGGCCGCTCTGCAGATCGCCAACGGCGACACGGCCGCTGCCCAGCGCCTGCTCGAAGCCACGCTGAGCGAGGCCGAAGTGCTGCGCGCCGAGAGCCTGCTGGCGCGCCGCGGCGGCTTTGCCGATTGGGTCGACTCGCGCCCCTGGGCCGCGGGCGGACGCAGCCTGGCGCGCCTGTACGCGCAGCAAGGCCAGACCGACGCCGCGTTTGCCGTGGCCGAGCAACTGAAGGCGCGCCAGATGCTCGACCGGGCGGCGCAGGCCGATGCCGAAGCGGCGCTCTCGCCCGCGCAGCGCACGCGCGCGCAGGCGGCCCGCGCGACCCTGGCGCAGGCGCAATTGGCCGCCGCGCTCGCGCCCGACGCGGTGGCCCGCGCCCGAGCCGAAGGCGAGGTACTGCGCGCCGAGTCCGAACTGGCCACGCTCGCGCGCGAACTCGCTCCGCCCGCAACGGCCCTGCCCGCGCCACGCCCGGGCGAGCTCTTCGTGCACGTGGTGGCAGACGGCGACCGAGTCCTGCTGCTGGCACGCACTCCCGACGGTCGAGTGCATGCGGCCCAGACACGCCCGGGCGAGGTGGCCGCCCTGGTGCGCGCCGCGCGCCGCGCCCTGGGCGGCGAGACCTGGCCCGACTACCTGTGGCGTCTGCCGGACGGGCGCCTCACCGAAGGCCTGTTGCGGCCCGAGCCCGGCGCGTGGCGGGTGCCGGACGCCGAGGCGCTCGCCCTGCTCGAGGCCGCCTTGACCCAGCCGCTGAGTCCGCACCTGCCCGGCGTGCAGCGCGTGGTGTTCGCGCCCGACGGGGCGATCGCCCTGCTGCCGATGGAGGCCCTGCGGGTGGACGGCAAGCCCCTGGGTCTGGTGCGCGAGGTGAGCTACGCGCACTCGGCGCTCGTGGCTCAGGCAGCAGCGCAGGCGGCCGCGGCGGCCCGCTCGGCCCCCGACGCGCCGCGCGGCCTGATCGCGCTGGGCGTGGCGCGCCCGGCACTGCAGCCTGCCACGCTCGACCCGCGCCTGGCCAAGCTGCGCTGGCAGGCGCTGCCCGCCGTGCCCCAGGAGGTCGACACGGTGACGCGCAGCCTGCCGGGCGTGCCGGCGCGCAAGCTCGCGGATGCGGCGGCCAGCGAATCGGCGGTGCGCGCGCTCGACGCCAGCGGTGCCCTGGGCCAGGCGCGCTACCTGCACGTTGCCGCGCACGCCTGGTACTCCGACGCCTCGCCGGATCTGTCGGCGCTGGTGCTGGGCGAGTCCTCGCCGGGCCAGGACGCGACTGCGGGCTATCTCACCGCCGCGGAGTTGCGCGGCCTGCGCCTGCGCGCCGAACTCGTGGTGCTGTCGGCCTGCACGAGTTCAGGCGGCAGCGTGCTCTCGGGCGAGGGTCTGAGCGGGCTCGCGCACGCCTTGCTCACGGCCGGTGCGCAGGGCGTGGTGGTGTCGCTGTGGCCGGTGGCGGATGCCCCCACCGCGCGACTGATGGAGCAGTTCTACCGCCGGCTGGGCCAGGGGCAGCGGCCGCCGGCGGCGCTGGCGCAGGCACGGCGCGAACTGCAGCGCCAGGGTGCGCCCGCGCGCGACTGGGCGGGCTTCGTCTACTACGGCGCGCCCTAGCGCCAGGGATCGCTCAGGCCGGGAGGCAGTGGCACTTCGCGCGCGTCGCTCACGTAGCGGCCGTCGTGGAAGATGAGCGGATCGCCGCCCGGCGCCAGGAAGTCGCAGACCTCGGCCACAAAGATCGTGTGGTCGCCCGCGGGGTGACGGTGGCGCGTGAGGCACTCGAACCAGGCCACGCAGCCGGCCAGCCGCGGCCAGCCGCGCGCCGTGGGCTCCCACTGGGTGTCGGCCCCGAAGCGGTCCGCGTCGCGCGCGGAGAATCGCTGGGCGAGCTCCAGATGCCCGCGCCCCAGCACGTTGACCACGAAGCCCTCGGCCGCAGCGAACGCACCAAAGCTGCCGGCGCGGTTGGCCAGGCTCCATAGCACCAGTGGCGGCGCGAGCGACACCGAATTGAAGGAATTGACCGTCAACCCGGCAAGCACGCCATCCGGGCCGCGGGTGGTCACGACAGTGACGCCGGTGGCAAATTGCCCCAGCGCCCGCCGATAGTCGAGCGTCTTGGCATTCATCGCGTGATTGTAAGGAGGCCCTGAAAGGAGGCCCGCATGCACCCCGGCGCGCCTCCCTGGCCGGCCGATTTGCGCGCTCCTGAGGTAGGCAGGAGGCCATGCCTTCGATACATTGCGAATTCCTGCCGCGGCGCGCGGCGCGTTCGAGGAGAGTGCCGATGAGGTTCCTGCGAGTGTTCGCCGTATTGCTGGCGGCGGTTTGGCTGTCCGGTTGCGGCTACAACGCGATTCAAACCAAGGACGAGGCGGTGAAGGCCGCGTGGGCCGAGGTGCTGAGCCAGTACCAGCGCCGCGCCGACCTGATTCCCAACATCGTCAATTCGATCAAGGGCGAGACCGCGTTCGAGCAGGAGACGCTCACCAAGGTGATCGAGGCGCGCGCCAAGGCCACCTCGATCCAGGCCACGCCCGAGCTGATCAACAACCCGGAGGCCTTCAAGAAGTTCTCCGAGGCGCAAGGCGAGCTCAGCTCCGCTCTGTCGCGCCTGCTGGTGACGGTGGAGCGCTACCCGGACCTCAAGTCCAATGCCGGCTTCCAGGAACTGCGTACCCAGCTCGAAGGCACCGAGAACCGCATCGGCATCGCCCGCAACCGCTACATCAAGACGGTGCAGGACTTCAACGGCTTCATCCGCCAGTTCCCCGAGAACATCACCGCGATGATCTTCGGCTACAAGCCGCTCGCGCAGTTCGCGGTCGAGAATGAGAAGGCGATCAGCGCGCCGCCCACGGTGGACTTCGGCGGCCAGAAGAAGTGATCCGGCGCCGCACGTCGCCCAACCCGTGACCCACCCCACGAGCTTCGCTCCCGCGGGCGCGCGGTGGTGGCTGCGCGCGTCGCGGGCCTGGCCGCAGGCCGTGGCGGCGCTGCTGCTCGCGCTCGCCGGCCTGTCGGTGGCCGCGCAGCAACTGCTGCCGGTTCCTCCGCTGGCGCGCGTGACCGACTCTGCCGGTGCGCTCGCACCCGAGGCGAAGCTCGCGATGGAAGAGAAGCTCGCGAACTTCGAGAAGGCGCACGGCTCGCAGGTGGCGGTGGTGATCGTGCCGAGCACGCAGCCCGAGCCCATCGAGGACTACGCGCACCGTGTGGGCGAGGCCTGGAAGATCGGCCGCAAGGGCGTCGGCGACGGGCTGCTGATCGTGGTGGCCAAGGACGACCGCCGCGTGCGCATCGACGTGGCGCGCGCGCTCGAGGGCGCGATTCCCGACGCGGCTGCCAAGCGCGTGATCCGCGAGCACATTGCGCCGGCATTCCAGCGCGGCGACTACGCGGGCGGCATCAACGCCGGGCTCGACCGCCTGTTCGGGCTGATCGAGGGCGAGGGTCTGCCGGCGCCCGCAGGCGTGCCCCAGCACAAGGTCGATGCGGGCGAAGACATGCTCGCCATGCTGCTGCCCTTCGTGCTGGTCGGCGCCGCGGTCGGGGCGATGCTGCGGCGGGCGATGGGCGTGCCCGGCGCGATGCTCGCCGGGGCGGGCGCTGGCGCGGTCGGCGGCTGGCTGCTGGCGTCGATCGGACTGGGCGTGCTCGTGGCCCTGGCGGTGATGATCTTCTCGCTCGGCGCGGGCAGGTCCGGCGGCCGCGTGCTTGGCGGCCGACGCGGCGGACCGATCTTCGTTCCCGGCGGCTGGTCGGGCGGCGCGGGCCGCGGAGGCGGCTGGGGCGGGGGCGGTGGCGGGGGCTGGTCCTCGGGCGGGGGCGGCGATTTTTCTGGCGGCGGCGCCAGCGGAGGCTGGTGATGGGCCTGTCACGCAGCCTCAGGCACTGGATGGCCAGCCCGCGCGCGGTGGAGCGCGCCTTCCCGGCCGCTGCGCGCGAGCGCATTGGCGAGGCGATCGCGCGCGCCGAGGCATCCCACAGCGGCGAGATCCGCTTCGCCGTCGAAGGTGCGCTGCCCTGGAGCTACCTCAAGCGCGACGCGCCGCCGCGCGAGCGCGCCTGGATGGTGTTCGCCAAGCTGCACGTGTGGGACACCGAACACAACAACGGCGTGCTGCTCTACGTGGAGCTCGCCGACCGCGACGTCGAGATCATTGCCGACCGCGCCGCGGCGCGCGTCATCGCCAAGGCCGAGTGGCAGGCGATTGCCGATCTCGCGCGCGAGCGTTACCGCGCCGGCGAGTTCGAGGCGGGCACGGTGCAGGCGGTCGAGGCGATCGGCGCCCTGCTGGCGCGTCACTTTCCGCTTGCCGAGGGCGCAGCCAACCGCAACGAGTTGTCCAACCGTCCCATCGTGCTCTGAGGCAACATGTCGATCGCCCGCCCCCTCGCTGCCGCACCCCGCACTGGTAACGAGTTCGCCACTCTGGGCGGCGGCTGCTTCTGGTGCCTCGAATCGGTCTTCGACGAGGTCGAAGGGGTGGTCGATGTGGAGTCGGGCTACGCCGGAGGGCACGCCCGCGAGCCCGGCTACCGTCAGGTCTGCGAGGGCACGACCGGGCACGCCGAGGTGGTGCGCATCGAGTTCGACCCGACGCGGGTGAGCTACCGCGACCTGCTCGAGATCTTCTTCACCATCCACGATCCCACCACGCGCGACCGCCAGGGCAACGACGTGGGCACGCAGTATCGCTCGGTGATCTTCTTCCACTCCGACGCCCAGCAGGGCGTGGCGCGGGAGGTGATGGCCGAGCTCGCGCCGCATCTGCGCTCACCCATCGTCACCGAGCTGCTGCCGGCGCCCGACTACTGGCGCGCCGAGACCTATCACCAGGAATACTTCCGCCACAACCCGGCGCAGGGCTACTGCATGGCGGTGGTCGCGCCCAAGCTCGAGAAGTTCCGCAAGACCTGGGCGGCGCGGCGCAAGACCCGCGCCTAGCGCACCACCGCGCGCGCCAGCTCGATCATCGACAGCGGCGCACTGCCCTCGGCCTTGTTGTTGGCGATCACGTAGCTCGCCTGCCCGCTCTTGATGGCCACGTGCACGAGGTGCGCCAGCGTGCCGCGCGTGGGAATGTCGGGATCGATCAGCCGGTCGAAGGGCGCGTAGCGCGAGCGCGCCTGCTCATAGCGCAGGCCGGCATGCAGGCTCCAGCGCACCACCAGCGGGCCCTTCATGCGCCAGTCGTCGCCCTCGTCGGGGTCGCCGTCCATGGCGCGCAGCGCGGCACTCTGGCGTGCCGCCTCGGGCATGCGCGCGTGCAGGCCCAGGCACAGGCGCACGCCGCAGTCGCGCAACATGCGCACGAAGCGCCGCGTGAGCAGCTCGGGGTTGCGCAGTTCCACGGCGTAGAGCGGGGTGAGTTCGCCCACCTGCCGCGGCAAGGCGTCGAGAAACTCGGCGAGGCGGTCGATGAAGGCGTGCGCCGCCTCGGGCGTGCGGCTCATCTCGGCCGGCAGGGGAGACAGCTGGAACACCAGCGGACCGGCCTTTGCGCCCAGACCTTCAAGGGTCGGTGCCACGAAATGCTCGGCAGCGGACTGCGCGTCGAGGAAGTGCGGATTCGGCGCGGCAGGCGCGCCGCGCTCGCCGCGGATCAAGGCGTCGGTCACGCGCGCCGGCGCCTTGACCACGAAGCGGAACGACTCGGGCACCTGCGCCGCGTAGCGCGCGAACTCGGCGCTCGCCAGCGGCGCGTAGAAGCTGCGGTCGATGCCCACCGCGCGCAGCACCGGGTGCGCGGCGTAAGCCGCCAACCCTTGGCGCGCGAGCACGGCCTCGGTGTGCTCGCCGGCCCACACCAGACCGCGCCAGCCCGGGAAGCTCCAGGACGAGGTGCCCAGGTGCACGCTGGCGGGCAGCAGCCGGCCGATGCGCTGGCACTCCTCGCCCGGGTCGACGGCGTGCACCGCCGCGCGCGGGGCCTGGGGCGTGGCCGGCTCGTCGAACAGCGAGGTCGGGCGGGACTCGGGCATGACGGCAGTCTAGGTCGTGGCTCGTGCCCGGGCGAGGTGGCCCTGCCCTAAGGGACCGCACGCGCCCGGCCCGCCGCTCGATCGACTTCCGCGGGGCCGAAAAAAAGCGCCGCCTGAAGGCGGCGCAAGTCTCGCGGGGGAAATTCGGATCGGCAGTCTCAGCCCTTGGCTGCCCCGGCCGGAGCAGGGCCAGGGCCGGGGCCGCGACCAGGACCGTAGCCCGGGCCGTAGCCGGGGCCATGGCCGCCGGGACCACCGGCCCACGCGCCACGGGCGGCGTCGAGCTTGGTCTTCTGTTCGGGGGTGAGCACGGCCACGAGTGCGGCACGCGCGCGGGCCAGATCGCTCAACGCGTCGGCATTGCGCCGCATGGTGTCAGCGCGGAACTCGAGCATCTTCTGCGGATCGCCGCGCAGCGCCTGCATTTCGGTGAACTGCTTGGTGTGGGCTTCACGCAGGGCGAGCATGCGTGACTCGACCGCGTCCCAGGCGGGCTTCTGCGCGGGCTGCAGTTGCAGCGAGGCTTCGAGCGCGTCGATGCGCGCCTGCGCACGCGCCGGGTCGACCGCGCCGGGGCCGCGGTGATGGCCGCGCATGCCGGAGCCCGGGCCACCCATGCCCGGTCCGGGGCCACCCATGGGGCAGTCGGCGTAGCGCGGGCCGGCTCCGGGGGGAGCGGCAGCCGGCGCCGGGGCAGTCTGGGCCACGGCGGCGGCGGTGAGCAGCGAGGCGGCAGCAAGGCCGGCGAGCTTGATCGGGAACTTCATGGTGGACTCCTTCGTGCGGCGACTGGGAATGAGTGCACCTTACGCGCCGCGGCCCGCCCGAGGAGGCGGACCTGTAAGCGCCGATTGCGCGCCCGAGCGCGCGCTTACAGATGCTTACCGAAGGGGAGAAGTGCCGCCGCGTTCAGGCGGGCGGCGGGGCGGTCTCGGCGAACGAGGGCCGGGCGAGGAGCTTGTCGTAGAGTCGGCCGAGGTTGGGATGCGCCTCGCGCCAGGCGATCTCGGGAAAGCGGAAGTCCAGGTAGCCCAGGGCACAGCCCGCCGCGATGTCGGCCAGGGTCATGGCGTGGCCGTTGCACCAGGGCTTGTCGCCCAGGCCCGCGCCCATGGCGGCAATCGCGGCGTGGACCTTGCCCATCTGCCGGTCGATCCACGCCTGGCTGCGTTGCCCTTCGGCGCGCTGGGTGAGTTCGAGGCGCACCAGGATCGAGGCGTCGATCAGGCCGTCGGCCAGCGCCTCCCAGGTGCGCACCTCGGCGCGCTCGCGGCCGTTGCCGGGGATGAGCTTGCCCACCGGCGAGATCGCGTCGAGGTACTCGACGATCACGCGCGAGTCGAACACCGCGCCGCCGTCTTCCATGATCAGGCAGGGCACCTTGCCCAGCGGATTGGAGGCCTGGATCGTGGTGTCGGCGGCCCAGACGTTCTCGAGCTCGAGCTTGAACTCGATCTTCTTCTCGGCCATCACCACGCGCACCTTGCGCACGTAGGGGCTGGTCAGGGAACCGATGAGGCGGATGGACTTCACTGCGCGATCCTGGAAAGTTGCGAGCGAGTATACGCAGCGCCAAGCGCCGCCCGAGCCGAGGGCTGATGCGCCGCTGCTACACTTTTTCATCCTCTCGCATCACCGTGCGCCCGACTTGTGCGGGCTGTTCTCGCTCGCCTGGCAGGACCATCCCGTGGAATTGCTCGCCCTCACCGCCCTTTCGCCCCTCGACGGCCGCTATGGCCGCCAGACCGCCCCGCTGCGCGCGGTGTTTTCGGAGTTCGCCTTCATGCGCAACCGCCTGCGCGTGGAGGTGGAGTGGCTGATCGGGCTGTCCCAACTTGGGCTGGCCGAACTGCCTGCTCTGCCCGAGCCAGCGCAGGCCCGCCTGCGCGCCCTGGTGGCCGAGTTCTCGATCGAGGACTGCACCGAGATCAAGGTCATCGAGGCCGAGACCAACCACGACGTCAAGGCCGTCGAGTACTGGATCAAGCGCCGGGTGGCAGACGTGCCGGCCCTGGCGGCAGCCTCGGAGTTCATCCACTTTGCCTGCACTTCCGAGGACATCAACAACACCTCGCACGCCCTGATGCTCGCCGAGGGCCGCGCCCTGCTCGCCCAGGCGCTGCGCGGCGTGCACACCCAGTTGCGCGAGTACGCGCACCGCTGGGCCGAGCTGCCCATGCTCTCGCGCACTCATGGCCAGCCGGCCAGCCCCACCACGGTGGGCAAGGAACTCGCCAACGTGGCGGTGCGCCTGGCCGCGGCGATCGAGGCGATTGCCCGCGTGCCCTTGCTGGCCAAGATGAACGGCGCGGTGGGCAACTACAACGCGCACCTGGCGGCGTATCCGCAGGTGGACTGGGAGCGCTTCGCGCGCTCGGTGGTCGAGCGCCTGGGGCTCGCCTTCAATGCCCACACCATCCAGATCGAGCCGCATGACTACATGGCCGAGCTCTTCGACGCCGTGGCGCGCGCCAACACCATCCTGCTCGACCTGGACCGCGACGTCTGGGGCTACATCTCGCTGGGCTACTTCAGGCAGAAGCTGCGGGAGGGCGAGATCGGCTCCTCGACCATGCCGCACAAGGTCAACCCGATCGACTTCGAGAACTCGGAAGGCAACCTGGGCCTGGCCAACGCCGTGCTGCGCCACCTGGCCGAGAAGCTGCCGGTGTCGCGCTGGCAGCGCGACCTGACCGACTCGACCGTGCTGCGCAACCTGGGCGTGGCCTTTGGCTACTGCCTGGTGGGCTATGAGGCGCTGGCGCGCGGCCTGCGCAAGCTCGAGGTCAACGAGGCGCGACTCGCCGCCGATCTGGACGAGGCCTGGGAGGTGCTGGCCGAGCCGGTGCAGACCGTGATGCGCCGCCACGGCGTACCCAACCCCTACGAGCAACTCAAGGCCCTGACGCGCGGCAAGGGCATCACTGCCGAGGCCCTGCGCGAGTTCGTGCGCACCCTGCCCATCCCCGAGGCCGACCGCGAGCGCCTGCTGGCGCTCACCCCGGCGGGCTACGTGGGCAAGGCAGCCGAACTGGCGCGGCGCTGCTAGGGTCGCAACCGGCGTTTCCGATCAGGGGCCAAGCGACTTGGCTGGAATAGCCACGCGACTACCAATGTTCTTATCAAGCGTCGACCGATCCTGCGTCCGGCGCCTTCTACGGAGAGAAGATCCCATGTCGAAAACCCTGCTTAGCGTGATCCTCGGCGCCCTCGCCGCGACCAGCGTCCCTGCTCATGCGCAGTTTTCCAAGCCCGAAGATGCGATCAAGTATCGGCAATCGGCGTACACCATCATGGGGGCGCAGATGTCGCGGATATTCGCCGAGCTCAAGTCCCCGACGCCCAACATCCAGGCCATCCAGCGCAGCGCTGGCATTGTTGATTTCGTCTCGGCGCTTCCCGGAGAAGGCTACATCCCGGGCTCCGACAAGGGCGGCAATCCGCCCACCCGGGCCAAGCCGGAGATCTTTACCGATCCGAAGGTGCGTGAACTCGGCCGCGAAATGCGCACTCAAGTGACGAAGCTGAATGAGGTCGCGAAGACCGGCGATGTTGCTGCGATCCGCACTCAGTTCCAGGCAACGGCCAAGACCTGCGACAACTGCCACGACGACTTCCGCAACAAGTAGGCGACCAGCGGCGGCCGTCGCCCTTGGGGGGCGGCCGCTAGAGCGCGACCACGTAAGCGACCAGCGCGGCCGAGACCGCCAGCAGAATCACCGCCCGTGCCCACAGGCGCGGTGTGTCCTCGATGGGATGAGCCCTCAGGCCGACCTTGTCGCCCGTCACCATGGGCGCGACGAGATTCTGTTTCCGCACCACGTGGTAGTAGACGATCGCCACGACATGCAGTCCGACCAGAGCCCAGAGCGCCGATTCTCCCCAGCGGTGAATGGTGGACAGCCGTTCGCCAAGCGCGCTGCTCACCAGGGGAGCTAGCGGCCCTTCAGTGAAGCTCCCGTCGTTGGTGAACAGCCCCGTGGCCGCCTGAACGAGAAGCAGCAGCAGCATGGCCACTACCGAGACAGCACCCAGAGGATTGTGGCCCGCCCCCGCGTCACTCAGCCGACCGCGCAGATACGCCAGCACGACGCGCGGCCCGCGAACAAAGTGTCCGAGGCGCGCGTAACGGCTGCCGGCGAAGCCCCACAGCAAACGAAAGATCACCAGGGTCAGGATGCTGTAGCCACTACGCATGTGCCAGTCCATCCAGAAGCCGCCTATCTGCGCGCTGACGACCGAGAAGACCACAAGCACCATGAGCGCCCAGTGGAACACGCGCGTGGGGAGATCCCAGACGCGCACCCGCGCCAGGGGATCCGCAGCGTGCGGATCCGCTTGGCTCAGGGCACGATCTCCTGGGTCTCGTCCTTGCGGGCGGGCTTGACCAGATCTTCGCGCTTGACGCCGAGGTACATGGCGATCGCCGCGGCGACGAACACCGACGAGTAGATGCCGAAGATGATGCCGATGGTCAGCGCCAGCGCGAAGTAGTGCAGCGCCGGGCCGCCGAAAAAGAACATCGCCAGCGTCATGCACAGCGTCGAGCCGTGGGTGATCATGGTGCGCGAGATCGTGGCCGTGATCGCGGAGTTGATCACCTCCTGGGTGTCGGCGCGGCGCATCTTCTTGAAGTGCTCGCGCACCCGGTCGAAGATGATCACGGACTCGTTGACCGAGTAGCCCAGCACCGCCAGCACCGCCGCCAGCACCGGCAGCGAGAACTCCCAGCGGAAGATGGCGAACACGCCCAGCACGAGAATCACGTCGTGCAGGTTGGCGACGATCGCGGCCACCGAGAACTTCCACTCGAAGCGCAGGGCCAGGTAGATCATGATGCCCACGATCACGAGCAGCAGCGCCAGGCCGCCGTCGTGGGCCAGTTCCTCGCCCACCTGCGGCCCGACGAATTCGACCCGCTGCAGCTTGGCGCTCGCGTCCAGCGCTTGCAGCACCTCCATGATCTGCTGCGCCTGCTGGCCGGAGTTGCCTCCGTCGCGCAGCGGCAGGCGGATGAGCACGTCACGCGCGGTGCCGAAGTTCTGCACCGAGAACTCGCCCTCCACCTTGGGCGTGATCGCACCGCGGATCTTCTCGAGCTCGGCGGCCTGCGCGTAGCTCACCTCCATCACCGTGCCGCCGGTGAACTCGATCGACAGCGCGAGGCCGCGGGTGACGAGGAAGAACACGGCGACCAGGAACGAGATCAGCGAGATCGCGTTCAGGATCAGCGAGTAGCGCATGAAGGGAATCGTGCGCTTGATGCGGAAGAACTCCATTTACTTCTCCTGGCGCGAGGCGTTCACTTGGCCGCGGCGGTGTCGGGCCGCCAGACCTGGCCCACCGAGATGGCCGCGAGCTTCTTGCGGCTGCCGTAGACCAGGTTGACCAGCGCGCGCGACACGAACACGGCGGTGAAGATCGAGGTGAGGATGCCCAGGCAGTGCACCACCGCGAAGCCGCGCACCGGACCCGAGCCGAAGATCAGCAGGGCCACGCCCGCGATCAGCGTGGTGATGTTCGAGTCCAGGATGGTGGCGAAGGCCTTGTCGTAGCCCTCGGTGATCGCCTGCTGCGGCGGCCGGCCGTTGCGCAGTTCCTCGCGCACGCGTTCGTTGATCAGCACGTTCGCGTCGATGGCCATGCCCAGCGCCAGCGCGATGGCGGCAATGCCGGGCAGGGTCAGCGTGGCCTGCAGCAGCGACAGCAGCGCGATCAGCATCATCACGTTGCACGCCAGCGCCACCACCGAGATCAGGCCGAAGACGCGGTAGTACAGGATCATGAACACCGCGATCGCCGCGAAGCCGTAGAGCGTGGAGTAGAAGCCGCGTTTGATGTTCTCGGCTCCCAGGCTGGGGCCGACCAGGCGCTCCTCGATGATCTCCATGGGCGCGGCCAGCGAGCCCGAGCGGATCAGCAGCGCCAGGTCGGTGGTCTCCTGCACGCTGAAGTTGCCGGTGATCTGGAACTGGTTGCCGAACTCGCCCTGGATCGTGGCCACCGAGATCGCCTCGCCCTTGCCCTTCTCGTAGAGCACGATGGCCATGGGCTTGCCGATGTTGTCGCGGGTGATCGCGCGCATCGCGCGCCCGCCGGCCTCGTCGAGCCGCACCGACACCGCCGGACGCTGGTTCTGGTCCATGGTGGCGGCGGCGTTGTTGAGCTGGTTGCCCGTGACCACCACCTCGCGCTTGAGGCCGACCTGGCCGGTGCCGCCGTTGGCGCGGCGCTCGGGCACCGTCAGCGCCGCCGAGCCGGGCTGCGCCGCGGTATCCACCATGCGGATCTCGAGCGTGGCCGTGCGGCCGATCAGTTGCTTGGCGCGCGCCACGTCCTGCACGCCGGGCAACTGCACCACGATGCGGTCGGCGCCCTGCTGCTGGATCACCGGCTCGGCCACGCCGAGCTCGTTGATGCGGTTGTGCAGGGTGCTGATGTTCTGCTTGAGCGCGCTGTCCTGCACCTCCTTGCGCGTGGCCGGCGTCAGGCTCACCACCAGGCTCAGATCAGAGCCCGTGCCTTCCTCGCGGAACTGCAACTCGCGCAGGGAGTCGCGCAGCAGGTCCTCGGCGCGGGCGCGCGCCTCGGGTTCGCGGAAGGCGATCACCAGGGTGTCGCCGTCGCGCCGGATGCCGGCATGGCGGATGTTCTTGTCGCGCAGCAGGGTGCGCATGTCGCTGGTGAAGGTCTCGAGCCGCTTGTCCACCGCGGCGCGCATGTCGACCTGCATCAGGAAGTGCACGCCGCCGCGCAGGTCCAGGCCCAGGTACATCGGCAGCGCGTGGATCGCGCGCAGCCAGGCCGGCGTGTTGGGCACCAGGTTGAGCGCCACGGTGTAGCCGGCATCGGCGGGGTCGGGGTTGAGCGCGCGCTCGAGCGCCTCGCGGCCCTTGAGCTGCAACTCCGCCTCGGTGGGGCGGAAGCGCACGCGCACGCTGCTGCTCTGCGCGCCGGCGTCGAAGTAGACGTTCTCGGGCTTGATCCCGGCCGAGCTCAGGATGGACTCGACCCGGCCCATCAGGGCGGGGTCGACCTTCACCGTGGACTTGGCGCCCGAGACCTGCAGCGCGGGCGACTCGCCGAAGAAGTTCGGCAGCGTGTACACCAGGCCGAACAGCAGGGCGATGCCGATCGCGACGTACTTCCAGAGGGGATATCGATTCATGGCGAGAACCCTGGCGGGTTGCCCGGTGGGACAGGCGAGGCGCCTGGACGGCGGGGTGTGAAACGGATCCGGGCGCCCTCGCGGGCGCCCGGTGCAGACATCAGATCGACTTGAGCGTGCCCTTGGGCAACAGGGTCTGGATCGCCATGCGCTGCATGGAGATCTCGACCGGCTTGCCGTCCACGGCGGCGATCTGCAGGGTCACGTACTGGTCCGAGAGCTCGGTGATCTTGCCGGTGATGCCGCCGGCGGAGACCACCTCGTCGCCCTTGTTCAGGCCGTCGATCAGCGCCTTGTGCTCCTTCTGGCGCTTGACCTGCGGACGGATCAGCAGGAAGTAGAAGACCACGAAAATCAGCACCATGAAGCCCAGCGAGGTCAGCATGGACTCGGGGCCGGCCTGCGCGGCGGGCGCGGCCTGGGCGTAGGCGTCGGAAATCAGGAACACGGGCATCTCCAGTCGTTCGGTCGGGCGGCGAGACCCACGGGGCCCCGCCGCAAAGCCGCGCGATTATAGCCAGCCGCCCGCACCCGCCCCGGCACCGGGATTACGCGATCCCGCGCGCCCGATCGGCGGCGAATTCGGCACGGAAGGCGGCAAAGCGGCCCGCCTCCAGCGCCTCGCGCGCCTGGCGCATCAGGTCCAGGTAGAAGTGCAGGTTGTGGATGGTGTTGAGGCGCGCGCCCAGGATCTCGTTGACCCGCTGCAGGTGGTGCAGGTAGGCGCGGCTGAAGTGGCGGCAGGTGTGGCAGGCGCAGCTCTCGTCCAGCGGGCGCGTGTCCGCGCGGTAGCGGCTGTTGCGCAGCTTGACGTCGCCGTAGCGCGTGAAGAGCCAGCCGTTGCGCGCGTTGCGGGTGGGCATGACGCAGTCGAACATGTCCACACCGTGGCCGATGCCGTCGAGCAGGTCCTCGGGCGTACCCACCCCCATCAGGTAGCGCGGGCGCTCGGCGGGAAGGCGGTGGGCCAGGTGATCGAGGATGCGCATCATCTCGGGCTTGGGCTCCCCCACCGACAGGCCGCCGATGGCGTAGCCGTGAAAGCCGATCTCGGTCAGGCCGGCGAGCGACTCATCGCGCAGTTGCTCGAACATGCCGCCCTGCACGATGCCGAAGAGCGCGTTGCGGTTGCCCGTGCGGTCGAACTCGTCGCGCGAGCGCTGCGCCCAGCGCAGCGACAGGCGCATCGAGTCCGCGGCTTCCTTCTCGGTCGCGGGGCGGCCGTCGATCTCGTAGGGGGTGCACTCGTCGAACACCATCACCACGTCGGAGTCGAGCACCTTCTGGATGCGCATCGACTCCTCGGGAGTGAGCAGCAGCCGATCGCCGTTGATCGGCGAGGCAAAGCGCACGCCCTCCTCGCTGATCTTGCGCAGCTTGCCCAGAGAAAAGACCTGGAAGCCGCCGGAATCCGTGAGGATGGGCCGCTCCCAGCCCATGAAGCGGTGCAGCCCCTGGTGGGCCTCGATCACGTCGAGCCCCGGCCTCAGCCAGAGGTGGAAGGTGTTGCCCAGCACGATCTGTGCGCCGTCGGCCTCGAGCTCGTGCGGCGCCATCGCCTTGACCGTGCCGTAGGTGCCCACGGGCATGAAGATCGGGGTCTCGACCACGCCGTGGTTGAGCCTGAGCCGGCCGCGGCGGGCGCGGCCTTCGGTGGCCAGGACTTCGAAGCTCAGGGCCATCAGGCTTTCCTCTCGATGAGCATGGCGTCGCCGTAGCTGAAGAAGCGGTAGCCCCGTGCGACGGCGTGCGCATATGCGGCCAGGATGCGCTCGCGCCCGGCCAGCGCCGACACCAGCATCAGCAGGGTGGACTTGGGCAGGTGGAAGTTGGTGATCAGCGCATCGACCAGGCGGAAGTCGTAGCCCGGGGTGATGAAGAGCGCGGTATCGCGCGCGCCGGCCTCCACCTGGCCGGGTGCGGACGCGGCGGACTCGAGCGTGCGCAGGCTGGTCGTGCCCACCGCTACCACGCGCCGCCCCGCGGCCTTGGCGGCGGCGATGCGCGCCGCGGCCTCGTCGGTGACGCAGCACCACTCGGCGTGCATCCTGTGCTCGGCAAGGTTTTCCACCCGTACCGGCTGGAAGGTGCCCGCGCCCACGTGCAGGGTCACGAACACGCGCTCGATGCCGCGCGCCGCCAGGCGTTCGATCATCTCGGGCGTGAAGTGCAGGCCGGCCGTGGGCGCGGCCACCGCGCCGGGCTTGGCCGCATAGACCGTCTGGTAGCGACGCTCGTCCTGCGCGTCGGCCGCGTGGGTGATGTACGGCGGCAACGGCACCTCGCCCAGGCGATCGAGCGTGGCGAGCACGGGCTCGTCGAACTCGAGCGCATAGAACTCGCCGTCGCGACCGCTGACCGTGGCGCCCACCGTGGCCGCGCCGCTGCCGAAGGAAAGGCGCGTGCCGGCCCTGGGCGACTTGCTCGCCCGCAGCAAGGCAAGCGCAGTGCACGGCCCGGTCACGCGTTCGACGAGCGCCTCGACCTTCCCGCCCGTGGCCTTCTCGCCGTGCAGCCGCGCCTTGATCACCCGCGTGTCGTTGAACACCAGCAGGTCGTCGGGCCGCAGCAGGGTCTCGAGTTCAGCGAAGCGCCGGTCCGCCAGCCCGTCGGGCGCGAGGTGCAGCAGGCGCGAGTCGCCGCGGCGCTCGGGCGGGCTCTGAGCAATCAGCTCGGACGGCAGTTCGAAATCGAAGTCGGAGAGTTTCAGATCGGCGTTCATGGCTTGACCGGCCAGGAGTGAGGGAATCGCAGACCGCTCCCCGTCCGGAGCCCGAGGAAAGCGAAGGTTCTGGCTTGAGCAGGCCTCGCGCAGCGAGGTCTGCAGCACCTTGGATGCGAGTGCGCTCCCGCAGGGCTCGCGTGCCTTCAAAGTGAGTCTGGTGCCCGGGGAGGGATTCGAACCCTCACGCTGTTTAGGCGGCGGATTTTGAATCCGCTGTGTCTACCGTTCCACCACCCGGGCGCGATCGCGATTATCGCCTGCGCGGCTTCAGCCCTGCTGCACCGGCACGTGGTGGCGCAGTTCCTTCTGCCGGTTGCGCTCGTCCACGAACACCAGGCGCGGCTGATGGCTGCGCGCCTCGTCTTCCGTGTAGTCGGCGAAGGTGGCGATGATCACCAGGTCGCCCACCTGCGCCTGGCGCGCCGCCGAGCCGTTGAGCGAGATCGTGCCCGAGCCGCGCTCGGCCACGATGGCGTAGGTGTTCAGGCGCGCGCCGTTGGACACGTTCCAGATCTCCACCCGCTCGAACTCGCGGATGTCGGCGGCCTCGAGCAGGTCGAGGTCGATCGCGCAGGAGCCTTCGTAGTGCAGCTCGGCGGCAGTGACGGTGGCGCGGTGGATCTTGGACTTGAGCAGGTTGCGTTGCACGCCGGCTCCTAGATCTCGAGGTTGTCGATCAGGCGCGTGGGGCCGATCTTCGCGGCGGCCAGCACCACCAGCGGCGTGCCCGCGGCGATCTGCTCGGTGCTGGGCGCGGTGAGCGAGTCCTGGCGGCGCAGCGCCACGTAGTCCACCTTCCAGCCGCGCGCGCCGAGCTCGCGCACGGCCTCGGCCTCGATCGCGGCGCGGTCGGTGGCGCCGGCCTTGAGCTTGGCCTGCACTTCGCGCAGCACGGCGTGCAGGCGCGGCGCCTCGGCGCGCTCGGCGACGCTGAGGTAGCGGTTGCGCGAGGACAGGGCCAGGCCGTCGGCGTCGCGCACCGTCTCGTGCGGCACGATCTCGGTGGGCAGGGCGAACTGACGGCACATGTTGCGCACGATCATCAGCTGCTGGTAGTCCTTCTTGCCGAACACGGCCACGCGCGGCTGCACGCAGGAGAAGAGCTTCATCACCACGGTCGACACGCCGGTGAAGAAGCCCGGCCGAAACTCGCCCTCGAGGATGTCGCCCAGGTCGTTGGGCGGCTGCACGCGGTAGCTCTGCGGCTCGGGGTACATCTCGCCCTCGTTGGGCGCGAACAGCGCGTACACCCGGTTCTGGGCCTGCAGCTTGGCGATGTCGTCGGCCAGGGTGCGCGGGTACTTGTCGAAGTCCTCGTTGGGGCCGAACTGCAGCCGGTTCACGAAGATCGAGGCCACCACCGGGTCGCCGTGGCGGTGCGCCATCTCCATCAGCGCCAGGTGGCCGGCATGGAGGTTGCCCATGGTCGGCACGAAGGCGATGCGGTTCTGGCCGCGCAGCTGGTCGCGCAGTTCCTCAATGGTGTGAACGACTTTCATGGGCCTCGGCGCCGGGTGGACGGCGCGCGGGCGGACTAGAAGCTGTGCTCGAGCGCCGGAAAGGCGCGCGATTGTACGGCAGCCACATAGGCCTCGATGGCCGCGCGGATGCCGGGCGCGCCGTCCATGAAGTTCTTCGCGAACTTGGGCACGCGCCCCGGATAGACCCCGAGCAGGTCGTGCAACACCAGCACCTGGCCGGCGCAGTCCTTGCCGGCGCCGATGCCGATGGTGGGCATGGTGAGCATCTCGGTCAGCTCGGCAGCCAGCGCGGCGGGCACCATCTCCAGCACCAGCATGCTGGCACCCGCGGCCTGCAGCGCCAGCGCGTCGGCCTTGAGGCGCTCGGCCGCGGCCTCGGTCTTGCCCTGCACGCGGTAGCCGCCCAGGGCGTGGACCGACTGCGGCGTGAGCCCCAGGTGCGCGCACACCGGGATGCCGCGCGAGGCCATCATCTCGACGGCCGGCACCAGCCAGTCGCCGCCCTCGACCTTCACCATCTGCGCCCCGGCCTGCATCAGGCGCGCGGCGTTGTCGTAGGCGGCGCGCGCGTCCGACTGGAAGGTGCCGAAGGGCAGGTCGGCGATCACCCAGGCGCTGCGGTTGCCGCGCGCCACCGCGGCGGTGTGGTACGCCATCTGCTCGAGCGTGACCGGCAGCGTGGAACCGTGCCCCTGCACCACCATGCCGAGCGAATCGCCCACCAGCAGGCAGTGCACGCCGGCGGCGTCGAGCAGCGCGGCGAACGAGGCGTCGTAGCAGGTGAGCACGGCGATGGGCTGGCCCTCGGCGCGCATCCTGGCCAGCGTGTGCAGCGTCACGGGCTTGCGGGCGGCCTCGGCGGGCGCGTTGGCATACATGGCGGTCTCCGTGGGACTCGGGTGGGCTGGCCTCAGGCGGCCAGGTTGAAATGCTCGCGCCGGCCGCGCATCCCCGCAACGCGGGTCAACAGCAGGTCCAGGTCGGCCGGCGCATCGGCCAAATCGAGATGCTCGGTATTGACCTCGAGCACCGGCGCGGCCTCGTAGCGGTGGAAGAACTCGGCATAGGCCGCGCTCAGGCGCTCCAGATAGGCACGCGACAGGCCCGACTCGGCAGGATCGGCGCGGCGCGCCACGCGCGCCGCCAGAGTCGCCGGCTCGGCGCGCAGGTAGATCACCAGGTCGGGCACCACCGCGTCCAGCGCCATGCGAGCAGCCAGCGCCTCGTACAGGGCGAGTTCGTCGGGCGCGAGCGTGAGCCGCGCGAACAGCGCGTCCTTCTCGAACAGGAAGTCGGCCACCAGGGGCCGCGCGGCGCGCCGCCCGGCGAGCACCCGGTGCTGCGCCGCGCGCTGCACGAGGAAGGCCAGCTGGGTGGCCAGCGCGTGGCGCGCGCCCTCGCGGTAGTAGCGCGCCAGGAAGGGGTTGTCGTGGGGCGCCTCGAGCAGCAGCTCCGCGCCCAGGCGCTGCGCCAGACGGCGCGCGAGCGTGGTCTTGCCCACCCCGATCGGCCCTTCGATCACCACGTGCGCGGGCAAGGGCTTCATGGGGAACGGAAGATGAAGTAGACCGCGCCCACCATGCACAGCCCCGCCCAGAGGTAGTCGAGCTTGAGCGGCTCGCGCATGTAGAACACCGCGAAGGGCACGAACACCGACAGGGTGATGACCTCCTGCAGGATCTTGAGCTGCCCCAGGCTCATCGCCGTGTAGCCGATGCGGTTCGCAGGCACCTGCAGCAGGTACTCGAACAGCGCAATCCCCCAGCTCACCAGCGCGGCGATCCACCACGGGCGGTCGTTGAGGTTCTTGAGGTGTGCGTACCACGCGAAGGTCATGAAGACGTTCGAGGCGATCAGCAACCCCGTGGTCTGGACGACGACCGGAATCGCGGGCACGGCGCCTCAGGCGGGGTGAGGACAGGGCTCGACGCGCTGGTCGGCCACGCCGGCCAGCAGGGACTCGACGCTGCCCTGCCCCGGCACGATCAGGCCGGGGGCCAGGTCAGCCAGCGGACGCAGCACGAAGGCCCGCTGGTGCATGCGCGGGTGCGGCAGCGTCAGCGGCGCCGACTGCAGGCTCAGTTCGTCGTAGAGCAGCAGATCCAGATCGACCGAGCGCGGCGCGTTGCGCTTGGCACCGCGGCGCTTGCGCCCGAGCATGAGCTCGAGGTCCAGCAGGTGCAGCAGCAGGGCGTAGGGCTCGAGTTCGGTGTCGAGCCGCGCCACCGCGTTCAGGTAGTCGGGGCCTTCGGCGTCGATCGGCGCGGTGAGGTAGTAGGGCGACACGGCGACGAGCTCGGACTTCTCGAGCACGCGCAGCGACTCGAGCGCCGCCTCGAGGGTCTCGCGCGCCTCGCCCTGGTTGGCCCCCAGGCCGACGTAGGCGGGCCGCCTCATGCTGCCTCGGGCGCAGGACGCGCGCGTCCGCTGCCGCCGCGCCGACGGCGGCGACGCGCGCCGGAAGCGGGCGCGCCGGGCGCCGAATCGGCGGCGGAAGCATCGGGCGCGCTGCGCGCCGCACGCTCGGCCGCGAGAACCTCGGCGCTGAGCCTGGCGCGCTCCTCCTCGCCGGCTTGCGCGTAGCGGCTCCACCAGTCGACCAGCGCGGGGTCGATCTCGCCGGCCTCGGCACGCAGGGCCAGGAAGTCGAAGCCCGCGCGGTAGCGCAGGTGCTCCGCCAGGCGCGCCGGCGCCTGCCCGGTGCGCCGCTCGAAGCGCGGTTGCAGCCCCCAGATCTCGCGCATGTCCGAGGCGTAGCGCTTCTGGATCGCGAGCTTCTCGGTCTGGGTGGCGAGCACCTCGTCGATCGCCGTGTTGAGCGCCGGGATGCGGTGCTCGCCACGCGCGCAGCGTGCGTTCCACTGCGCCAGCACCTCGTGCCACAGCAGCGTGGCGAACAGGAAGCTCGGGGCGATGTGGCGTCCCGCCTGCACGCGCTCGTCGGTGCGCGACAGCGCCAGCATCACGAAGCGCTCGCCCGCGGGCTGCTCGAGGATGATGTCGAGCAGCGGCAGCAGCCCGTGGTGCAGTCCCTCGACGCGCAGCCGGGTGATGCAAGCGACCGAATGGCCGCTGGTGAGCAGCTTGAGCATCTCGTCGAACAGCCGCGCCGCCGGGACGTTCTCGAGCAGGCCGCCAAGGCTGGCGATGGGCGCGCGCGTGGCCGGGTCGATCTCGAAGCCGAGCTTGGCCGCGAAGCGCACCGCGCGCAGCATGCGCACCGGGTCTTCGCGGTAGCGCGTGGCCGCGTCGCCGATCATGCGCAGGCGGCGCTTGCGAATGTCGCGCACGCCGTCGTGGTAGTCGAGCACCTCGCCGCTGGCCGGGTCGTAGTAGAGCGCGTTGATGCTGAAGTCGCGCCGCGTGGCGTCCTCGTACTGCTCGCCGAACACGTTGTCGGCCAGCACGCGGCCGTGCTCGTCGGTATCGACCTTGTCGCCGCCCAGGGCGCGGAAGGTCGAGACCTCGATCGTCTCGGAGCCGTGCATCACGTGCACCAGGCGGAAGCGGCGCCCGATGATGATCGCCCGGCGCGAGTGACGCTTGACCTCCTCGGGCGTGGCGTCGGTGGCCACGTCGAAGTCTTTGGGAATGATGCCCAGCAGCAGGTCGCGCACCGCGCCGCCCACGATGAAGGCCTTGTAGCCGGCCTTGTGCAGACTCTCGCAGGTGCGCAGCGCAGCACGCGAGACGCGCGCGGGATCGATCCCGTGCTCGGCCGCGGGGTAGCGCTTGGGCTCCTTGCGCAGGCGCGGCTTGCGGCTGAGCATGGTCTGCACGCGTTCGACCAGGCGCTTGATCAAGGCTGGCCTCCGGCGGCGGGGCGGCAGCGGGCGTCAGGCATGGGAGGGGACCAGTTCGAAGAGTTCGAGCAACTGCCAGCCGCGGCGTTGCGCCTGGGCGCGCAGCTGCGCGTCGGGATGGGTGGCCACCGCGCGGCCGCCGGCGGCGGCGACCCTCTCGAGCAGCGGCAGGTCATTGATCGAGTCGCTATAGAACACCAGCGACTCCAGGCCGTCCCAGCGTTCGCCGCGGGCGGCGAGGAACTCGTCCACCGCGCGCACCTTGCCCTCGAGGTAGGTATGCGTGCCGCTGTAGCGGCCGGTGAATTCGCCGTAGGCGTCCTCCTCGGGGCGCACCGCGAGCAGGTGCTCGATGCCGAAGGCCAGGGCCACCGGGCGCGTGACGAACTGGTGCGTGCCGGTCACCAGCGCCAGCACGTCGCCCGCGGCGCGGTGCCGCTCGACCAGGGCCAGCGCCTCGGGGCGCAGGGCCGGCTCGACGTGGGTGCGGAAGAACTCGGCGCGCCAAGTCTCGAGCCGGCGGCGCGGGAACTGGGCGAGCAGCCCCATCTGGAAGGCGAGGTAGGCCTCGACGTCGAAGCAGCCCGCCTTGTAGGTGCGGGCGAACTCGCGGATGCGCGCGCCGTAGTGCGCCTCGTCCAGCCCGGCGGCGCGCACCAGGAAGTGCGACCAGGTATCCGCGCTGTCGATCGGCAGCAGGGTGTGGTCGAGGTCGAAAAGGGCCAGTCGCATCGGCGCGGATTCTACGCGTCGCCCCGACCGCCCGCCGCGAGCCACTCGCGCAGCAGCGGCAGCGTGATGGGCCGCTTGCGCGCCAGGGCGTAGGCGTCGAGCGCGTCGAGCACCGCCACCTGGGTACGCATGTCGCGCGGCAGGTGCGCCAGCATCCAGGCGCGCACCTCGGGGGTGAGCACGATGCCGCGCGAGCCGGCGTGCGCCAGCAGGGCCTGCGCCTTCTCGACATCCGACAGGGCGTGGAGCTGATACACCAGCCCCCACGCGAGACGCGTGCGCACGTCCTCGCGCAGGTCCAGCCGCGCGGGCGGTGCCGCCCCGGCGCTGGCCAGGCGCGCGTCGGGCACGCCGCGAATCTCGTTGACCAGGCGAAAGAAGCGCGCCTGCCCCGCCTCATTCAGGGCGTCGGCGTCGTCCACCAGATAGAGCCGCGCCGCGGGGGTGAACTCGGGCACCGCGCCGGCGCGGCCCAGGCAGCCACCCTCGGCCGCCAGCGCGGCCAGCAGGTGCGATCTGCCGCAGCCCGGCTCGCCCCAGAGGTAGACGAACTGCGCCCCCTGCCCTGCCGCGAGCGCGCGCAGGGCGGCCACGGCCTCGGCGTTGCGGCCGGGCACGAAGTTGTCGAGGCTCGGGGTCAGCGGCTGGATCAGGTCCAGCGCGAGCTGTGCGGGGGAGTTCATGCAGAGAAGGTGATGCGCCGGTTGCGCCGCGGCCGCGGACGGGGGGCGGCAGGCATCGAATAAAATGGCGGCCTGCTCCCGCGCGCCGCGCAGTCTAGCGCGGCCCCACCGCCCACCTCCCTGCCCAAACATGAGCCCATCCCTGTCCTATGCCGCCGCCGGTGTCTCCATCGACGCTGGCGACGCGCTCGTCGAGCGCATCAAGCCGCTGGCCAAGCGCACGCTCATCCCCGGCGTGCTGGCGGGCATCGGCGGCTTTGGCGCCTTGTTCGAGGTACCCAAGGGCTATGCCGAGCCGGTGCTGGTGACGGGCACCGACGGCGTGGGCACCAAGCTCAAGCTCGCCTTCACGCTCGACCGCCACGACACGGTGGGCCAGGACCTCGTGGCCATGAGCGTCAACGACATCCTGGTGCAGGGCGCGAGGTCGCTCTTCTTCCTCGACTACTACGCCTGCGGCAAGCTCGACGTGGAGGTCGCCGCGCGGGTGGTGGGCGGCATCGCCCGCGGCTGCGAGCTCGCCGGCTGCGCGCTGATCGGCGGCGAGACCGCCGAGATGCCCGGCATGTACCCCGAGGGCGAGTACGACCTCGCCGGCTTCGCGGTGGGTGTGGTCGAGAAGAGCCGGATCATCGACGGCCGCAGCATCGCGCCCGGCGACGTGGTGCTGGGGCTCGCCTCGAGCGGCCCGCACTCCAACGGCTACTCGCTGATCCGCAAGGTCGTCGAGGTGAGCGGCGCGGCCTGGGACACGCCGCTCGAGGGCCGCGCGCTGGTGGACCACGTGATGGAGCCCACCCGGATCTACGTCAAGTCGGTGCTCGCGGTGCTCGAGCAGGTGGGCATCAAGGGGCTGGCCCACATCACGGGAGGCGGGCTCACCGAGAACGTGCCGCGCGTGCTGCCTTCGGCGGTGCAGGCGCGCATCTCGCGCGGCGCGTGGACGCGCCCCGCGATCTTCGACTGGCTGCAGCGCACCGGCGGGATCGCCGAGGACGAGATGCACCGCGTCTTCAACTGCGGCATCGGCATGGTGGTGGTCGTGGCCGAGGCCGACGCACCGGCCGCGCTGGCCGCCTTTGCCGCCCAGGGCGAGACCGCGTGGCGCATCGGCGAGATCGTCGCCCGCCCCGCGGGTGCCCACGGCTGCCTGGTCGTCTAGACGCCGCGCTCGCTTGGCGCGTCGTGGCCGCGCGGCGCGTGCAAGCGCGCGCGCGCCAGGGCCGGGGCGACGATGTCTTCGGCCAGCGGATCGAGCCGCAGCGCCTCGGGCATGGAGCGCAGCCAGGTCAGCTGGCGCTTGGCCAGCTGGCGCGTGGCGGCGATGCCAGCCGCGCGAAACGCCGCGTAATCCGTCTCGCCGGCCAGATGCGCCCAGGCCTGGCGATATCCCACCGAGCGCAGCGCGGGCAGGTCGGCATGCAGGTCACCGCGCGCGCGCAGCTGGCGCACTTCATCCAGCAATCCGCCAGCCAGCATGGCGTCGAAGCGCTGTTCGATGCGCGCGTGCAGAAGCGCGCGGTCCGCGGGCATGAGTGCGATCGCGTCCAGACGCATGGGCGGCGCCGCGGCGGCACCCAGTTGCGCCGAGTAAGGACGGCCGGTGAGTTCGATCACCTCGAGCGCGCGGCCGATGCGCTGACGGTCCAGGGGCGCCAGGCGCGCCGCGGTGGCGGCATCCAGACGAGCGAGGCGCGAGTGCAAGGCCGGCCAGCCGAGTTGCGCGGCCTCGGCCTCGAGCCGCGCCCGCAGCGCGGGGTCGGCTGCCGGCAGGGCCGAGAGGCCGTGGCGCAGGGCGTGGGCGTAGAGCATGGTCCCGCCCACGATCAGCGGCAGCCGGCCGCGCGCGCGGATGGCGCGCACTGCGTCCACCGCGTCGCTCACGAACTCGGCGGCGGAGTACGGCTCGGACGGATCGCGAATGTCGATCAGGTGATGGGCCACCCGGGCGCGTTCGGCGCGGCTGGGCTTGGCCGAGCCGATGTCCAGACCCCGGTAGACCTGCGCCGAGTCGATCGACACGATCTCGATCGGCAAGGCATCGGCCAGACGCATGGCCAGCGCGCTCTTGCCGCTGGCGGTGGGGCCGAGCAGCAGCAGAGCTTCGGCGCCGCGGACTTGAGGGGACGAAGGTGGCATGGACTAGGTGGCCGGCGCGTGCGCTGTAGCAAGGCCTCGCGGCGCGGAGCGCCTATTGTAGGAAGGCGCTTCACCCGAGGAGTCCGCCATGAGCCAGACACCTGACAACAGCGAGCAGCAGCACTACAAACGCCAGTTTGGCGAGATCGACGCCGAGATCATGAAGATGGCCTCGCTGTGCGGCATCGACATCCTGGAGCCCGAGAACCTCGCCCGCGTGGTCCGCGCCGATGCGAGCGTGTGCACCAAGGACAACCCGATCGCCTGGAACAAGCTGGTGTCCCTGCTGCGCATGCACTACGTGGTGCGCTCCCGCGCCACGGAAGGCTTGGGCCAGGAAGAAGCCCAGCGCCTGATCTACCAGACGGTGAACGAGTTGCTCGCGCGCTGGAAGCCCGCGCCGGGCTAGCGGGCGGCAGGCGGCTCAGCGGCCACGCAGGAAGAGCCGGTCGAGGTCGGCGAGGCTCAGCTGCACCCAGGTGGGCCGGCCGTGGTTGCACTGGTCGGCGCGCTCGGTGGCCTCCATCTGGCGCAGCAGGGCGTCCATCTCTTCGAGCGTCAGGCGGCGATTGGCGCGCACCGCACCGTGGCAGGCGAGCGTGGCGAGGATCTGGTTGCGCTGCTCGTCGATCACCCGCGAGCCGCCGAGCTCGCGCAGCTCGGCCAGCACCTCGCGCACCATTTGCGGCCCCGAGGCGTCGACGCCCACCGCCAGCACGGCCGGCACGGCTCGCAGCGCCAGTTGCGTGGGCGAAGCCGGCGAGAGCTCCAGGCCGAGCTCGGCCAGCGTCCCGGCCTGTTCCTCGGCGGTGATCATGTCGGCCGCCTCGACCGAGAAGACCTGCGGAATCAGCAGGCGCTGCTGGGGCACGGCGCGGGCGTCGTACTGCCGCTTCAAGCGTTCGTAGACGATGCGCTCGTGCGCGGCGTGCATGTCCACCAGCACCAGGCCGCGCGCGTTCTCGGCCAGCACGAAGACCCCGCCGATCTGCGCGATGGCGCGCCCCAGGGGCTGGGCTTCATCGGCGGCGGGCGGCAGGGCGGGCCGCGCGCCGTGCATCACCACGCTCGCCGATCCTTGTGCGTCGCGCGCCGCAAAGGCCATGTAGTCGGCCAGGGGCTGCGCCACGCCCAGAGTCGCCTGGCGTGGCCAGGCGCCCGGCGCAGGCGGTGCCACGGCCGCCGGCCAGGCCGCCGTGGAGTGTTCGGCAGGCGCCGCGGCGGCGGACTGCGCGGCCGGCGCGAGCGCAGCCAGCACCGCGCGCATCACCAGCTGGTGCACGGCCTGCGAGTCGCGGAAGCGCACCTCGCTCTTGGTCGGGTGGACGTTCACGTCGACGCGCTGTGGATCGATCTCGAGGAACACGCAGTACATCGGCTGCGACGATCCGTGCAGCACGTCGGCGTAGGCGGCGCGCATCGCGTGCGCGAGCAGCTTGTCGCGCACGTAGCGGCCGTTGACGTAGAAGTACTGCTGGTCGGCGCGCGCGCGCGCCGCGGTAGGCAGCCCCACCCAGCCCCACAGGCGCACGCCCGGCACTTCGGCATGGACCTCGCGGCAGGCCGCCGCGAACTCCTCGGGCATGAGGCGCAGCACGCGCTCTCGCGCCGGCTCGGCCGGCAGGGCGCGAACCGTGCGTCCGTTGGCCACGACCACGAACTCGATGGCCGGATGCGCGGCCGCCACGCGCTCCACCTGGGTGAGGCAGTGCGCCTGCTCGGTGGCCTCGGAGCGCAGGAACTTGCGCCGCGCCGGCGTGCGGAAGAACAGGTCCGCCACCTCGACGCGCGTGCCCACCGTACCGGGCGCCGGCGAGATGCCCGCGGCGTCGATGCGCCAGGCCGAGTCCGCCTGCGCGGTGCGCGAACTCATCGCCAGTTCGGCCACCGAGGCGATCGCCGCGAGTGCCTCGCCCCGAAAGCCCAGGCTCAGCACCGACTCCAGTTCCTCGAGGCTGGCGATCTTGCTGGTGGCGTGGCGCGTGAGCGCGAGCGCAAGTTCGTCGCGCTCGATGCCACGGCCGTTGTCAGCCACAAGGATGCGCTTGACGCCCCCCGCCTCCAGGCGCAGCTCGATGCGCGTGGCGCCGGCGTCGATGGCGTTCTCGACCAGTTCCTTGACCACCGAGGCCGGGCGCTCGACCACCTCGCCCGCGGCAATCTGGCTGACCAGTTGGTCTGGCAGGGCGCGGATCGGTCGGTGCGGCGCGGTGAGCGGAGCGTTCATCGGATCAGTATACGAAGGGGCGCCCGGCAGGCGCCTGCGCCTGAGGCGGCGCGATGGCTCCGCTAAGATGACTGCACTCGTCGCCCGCCGCCCGCTCGCGGCGGCCTTCCCAGGAAAGCTCGCATGGATCTCCTGCAGATGTTCGCGGATCTGTTCACGCACGCGGACAAGTTCCTGATCCACGTGGCGCAGAACTACGGCGTGCTGATCTACCTCACGCTGTTCGCGATCTTCTTTTCCGAGACCGGGCTGGTCTTCATGGCCTTCCTGCCAGGCGACTCGCTGCTCTTCGTGGCGGGTGCCGTGGCGGCCGCGGGCGCGATGAACGTCTGGATCCTCATGCCCGTGGTGATCCTCGGGGCGATCCTCGGCAACACCCTCAATTTCTACATCGGCGTGTGGCTGGGCCGGAAGATCTACGACGGCAGCATCGGCTGGATCGACCAGGGGGCATTGCGCCGCACCCACGACTTCTACGACAAGCATGGCGGCAAGACCATCGTGATCGCGCGCTTCGTGCCGGTGGTGCGCAGCTTCGCGCCACTGGTGGCCGGCGCTGCGGGCATGCCCGCGGCACGCTTCCAGCTCTTCAGCATCGCGGGCGCCGTGCTGTGGATCGTCTCGCTGGTGGGCGGGGGTTATCTGTTCGGGAACATCCCGGTGATCCGGGACAACCTGAGCATGATCCTCATCCTCGGCATCCTCGCGGCCGCCGGCCCGATCACGCTGGCCGCCGGCTTGCGATGGTGGAAGCTGCGGCGCACGGCCCGCGCCTGAGCGCAGACCCGTGCTATCCCGGGCGGTTGGAGAGAGCAATCTCCCGTAAAGTCAGGGGTTTGCCGACGGGTTGACCAACGGTTGACCAAGCACCGCCCCGACATGAACGATCCCGCCCTGCGCGACGAGCAGGTGCGCGCGCGCTCGATCGCCAAGTATCGAAGGCGCGCCGCCCGCTACGACGCCTCCTGCGGCCCCACCTGGCCGATCCGCCTGCATGCCATCGCCGCGCTGCGCCTGCGCGCCGGTGAGCGCGTGCTGGACGTCGGCTGCGGCACCGGCCTGAGCCTGCCCCTGCTGCACCAGGCCGTGGGCCCCCACGGCACGGTCTACGGTTTCGACCAGAGCCCCGAGATGATTGCCCAGGCGCGTGCGCGCGCCGCCGCTGCGGGCTGGACCAACGTGCACCTGTTCGAGGCGAGCGCCCAGACGCTTGCTCTGGGCGAGCCGGTCGACGCCCTGCTGTTCCACTACACCCACGACATCCTGCGCTCGCCGCAGGCGCTGGACCACCTGCTTGCGCTGGCGCGGCCCGGAGCGCGCGTGGCGATCGCCGGGATCAAGTTCTTCCCGCGCTGGCTCGAGCCCCTGAATCTGTGGGTCTACCTCAAGAACCACGGATACAACGGCGCGCCAGGCGAACTGCGCTCACCCTGGGACCGCATCGCGCCGCGCCTCACAGACTGGCACCTCGAGCCAACGCAATGGGGCATGGGCTATCTGGCCCACGGCTGCCTGCCCGCCGGCGCGCAGCGCGCCCAGACCGCGCGCAGTGCGGTGAGCACGCCCGCCCGCGCGACCCGGGGCGCGCCATGAGTGCAGTGAGTTACGCCCCGCAGGCGCCCGCGCGCCCCTGGCGGCGCACCCTGGTCGCGCTGGCGGCCCTGCTGCTGCTCAACGGCCTGCTCAGCTTCAGCACCTGGTGGCCGACGCCGGGCATCGTGCCCGACCACCGGCTCGCGCCGGAGTTCGTGTGGCTGTGGGTGGCGCTGCTCGCGATCGTCGGCCTGCGCGGCGCGCTTTCCGTGCGCGCCGCGGGCGTGCTTGCCGTGGCTTACCTGGCGCTGGTGCTGGGCCGCTATCTGGACGTGACCGCGCCCGCGCTCTTCGGCCGCGCGATCAACCTTTTCTGGGACGCGCCCCAGGTGCCGCGCTTTCTCTGGGTGAGCGCTCAGGAGCTGCCTTGGGCGCTGAGCCTGGCGATCGCCGCCGCGGTGCTCGCCGCCTTCTGGGCGCTGTACCGGCTGCTGCGCTGGGCGATCCTCACCACCGCACGCGAGGCCGTGCCCTACGCGCTGCGCACCCCCTGGACCTGGGCGCTCAGCGCGCTGGCCGTAGCCCTGGTGGTCGCCAACTACGCGGGGGTGCGCGCCACCTGGCCGCTGGTGTCCAAGCCGGTGCTGCCCACCTACCTCAAGCAGGCCGAGCTGATCGCCACCGCGCAGTCGGCCGAGCGCATGACCCAGCTCCTGCCGCCCTCGACCCGGCTCGACGCGGCGCTCGCGGCGCCCGACGCGCTGGACGGCCTGGCGGGGCGCGACGTGTATCTGCTCTTTCTCGAGTCCTACGGCGCGATGGTCTTCGACGATGCGCAGGCCGCGCCGGCACTGGCCGAGGCACGCGGGCGCTTCGCCGCCGAACTGGCCGCCAGCGGCCGCGGCGTGGTCTCGGCGCGCGTGGGCTCGCCCACCATCGGCGGCGCCTCGGACCTCGCGCACCTGTCGCTGCTCTCGGGCATCGACCTGGCCGACCCGCGCCGCCACGACCTGCTGCTCACCACCGGCCGGCCCACGCTCATCTCGCTGTTCAAGGCCCGCGGCTACCAGACCTTCGGGCTCTATCCCGCGGTGTTCTGGGAGTGGCCGGAGCGCGCCTACTACGGCTTCGACGTGTATCTCGAGGGGCGCTCGCTCGACTACCGCGGCCCGGCGATGGGCTACTGGAAGATCCCCGACCAGGCGGCGTTCGCGCGCTTCGAGCAACGCCACCCGCGCGCGCCGGACGCTGCGCCGCGCTTCGTGTTCTTCCCGACGATCAGCAGCCACTTCCCGTTCAGTCCCGTCCCGCCCTACCAGCCCGACTGGGAACGGGTGCTCGAGGCCCAGCCCTTCGATCCCGAGGCCACGCAGCGCGCGCTGGCGGCCTCGCCCAACTGGCTCGACATGCGGCCCGACTATCTGCGCACGATCGAGTACACGTGGCGCTGGCTGGGCGGCTTCATGCTGCGGCCCGAGCCGCGCGAGACCGTGTTCGTGCTGCTCGGCGATCACCAGCCGACCACCAACGTGAGCGGCGCGGGCGTCTCCTGGGACGTGCCGGTGCACATCGTCTCGAGCGACCAGCGCCTGCTGGCGCGCTTCGAGGCCCTGGGCTTTGCGCGCGGGCTCGACCCGGGAACGCGGCGCCTGGGCAACATGAACGATCTCACCGGCTTGCTGCTCGACGGCTTCGGGCCGGG
>ENA-UOWG01000812-UOWG01000812.1-activated-sludge-metagenome-genome-assembly--contig:-NODE-812-length-36437-cov-11.036447_pt1 | contig 36437 bp, 30 predicted proteins | sample MGYA00238147_ERZ761563 | MGnify/ENA primary metagenome ERZ761563 (study PRJEB28884, sample SAMN05720216) | anaerobic digester metagenome | isolation source: active sludge of municipal...
CCCTGGATCGTCAGATTCCTGCGTATCGGAAGCAGCAAGGTTTATGAGGAGGACCTGGATTCGTCGCATCCGATGCCAAACCGCGATCGCGAGTGAAGCCGCTTGGCTGTGGGGGTTCCGAGCCGCCGATACTGCGTGGGATTCCGGGCGAAGTCACCACGCTTTACGGCGAGCGTGCCGCTTTCGGTGACGCCCGAAGCATCCGTGGCCGAGTCGTCCCGGCGAGTTCCACGTCGGAATCCCGTAAGATAGGTGAGGAATGCAGGAATACAGAAGCCTGAGCCTGGGCGCCAAGGGGGGACGCTGTACAATGGCCGACCACGGCCCGGCGGCGTATCCGGGTGCTGGTTAGTCGGGCAGTCTTGGATCACTGATCAGGAGACCGAAGATGAGAAGTTCTGCGAGAACGTTCGCACTTTTGGCTGGTCTGGGACTGCTGAGCACCATAGCTCGAGCCGAGCCGGCGGATCACCCAGCACCACACCTTCCGTTGGGCAAGAAACTCATTGAGTACGGTTGGGATGTGCCAACAGTGGCCCAGATGCACGACCGGCTTGCGGCCATGGAGAAGCGGCCGTTCGACGGGGTCATCTTCCGGTTCAGCGGAGGCCACAACGCGTTCGTGACCAGGCCGCTCGAACCGGCCGGATTCACGGAGGAGGAGCGCATTCTTCGCGAATTGAACTTCGCTCGTTTCACCAGTAACTTCGTGCTCATCTGGGGCTCGCCGCCGGCCGACTTCGACTGGTTCGACGACACCCAGTGGGCTGCCATCGAAGGCAACGCCAAACTGCTGGCTGGGGTTGCTCAGGCGGGGCGCGTCCAGGGCATCTGCTTTGACCCCGAGCCGTATGATTTCAGCCTGTGGGACTACGCCAAGCAGCCCCAGACCAAGATGCGCACATTTGCCGACTACCGGGCCAAGGTGCGGGAGCGCGGGGCACAACTCATGCGTGCATTCGAGAAATCGATGCCCGGTGCCACCATTCTCACGTTCTTTCACCTCAGCCTCTATGACCGCTTCGCCACACTGCCCGAACGCGAGCGAGCCGAGCGGCTAGCCCGCGAGGCATGGGGGCTGATGCCAGACTTCTTCATCGGCATGCTGGATAGCGCGAGTCCCAAGGCCCGATTCATCGACGGCAACGAGAACGCCTACTATTACACCTCGCGCGAGCAGTATTTCCGCGCCTACCACGCGATCCACGAGCGAGCCCGCGGCCTAGTGCCACCCGAACTCAGGGAGAAGTACGAACGGCAGGTCCAGGCCGGGCAAGCGCTTTACGTGGACCAGAACTTCGCACTCCGAGAGCCAGTCAAAGACTACCTGAGCTCCCGCATGACCCCTGAAGAGCGGACCAGGTGGTTTGAGCACAACACATATTGGGCGCTGTATACGACGGACGAATATGTGTGGTGTTACAGCGAGAAGATGAACTGGTGGAAAGACCAGACGCCGCCCGGTCTCGAGCAGGCCATCGTGAATGCCCGGCAGAAGATCGCCGAGGGCACGCCCCTGGGGTTCGACATCGAGCCGGTCCTCGAGGCCGCCGGGAAGCGCTAACCAGTCACGGCATGGTACGGCCCAGTCGTTGAACGCATGACGGTCACGCATGCCATCAGAGCATGCCGGCGGCAAGTGGCATCTACATTACGCATCGGCCGTCCATGAGACAGCCATGTTGGCTGTGGAGGCCAACTTCATGTTTCGCGTTCCTCTTTGGCCTGCGGTACCGTGCGACTCACGCCGCTTGGGCTCGCATCAGGCCCGGGGCATGTACCGGCGATCATACGCCGACTGCTACCACCGCAGCTCCCGCTCTTCATAGAACAGCGTGTTGCCGACGTCCCCCGGGCCCACGCCTTCCACGTACCCGCTCAGCAACGTGTGCCCCAACGCCAGCAGCGATGACCACAAGCCGCGCTCCACCTGATCGATCGGCCGGCCATCTTTGGCTGCCTTGCGTGTTGATTGAGTGTGACGGTTGAGCTCATTGCTTACGACGGGCCAGAGCCAGGCCACCCAGGCCGAGCAGGGCCAGGGTCGCCGGTTCGGGGACCGCCGAGCCGAAGTCGGTGGCGACGACGAGATTGTCCCACTGGGTCTTGCCGCCGGAGGCCAAACGAACGGCGGTGTTCCAATTCGTGCCGGTGTAGCCGCGGACGATATCGGCGGAATTATTGCCGGCGCCGTTGTCAAAGTCGCTCTGATCGGGATTGACCCACATGCGGACCTGATCGCCGTCAAAGTCAATGACTGACAGAAGGCGATATGACCGGTTGAACTCGACGGGAATCGTGCTGATCTCAGTGCCGACGCCGGACTCATCAATGCCGAAGCGGCCGGTTTGCCAGGGCATGCCCATGAACAGCCGTTCGGTCGGGAAGTCATAGCCGCTCATGCCAGCCCAGCCACCGTCGGTGAGAAAGGTCACGGTCACGCCGTAGTAGACGGACCCGGTGCCGCGGAACGCGCCGACCCGTTCGTCGGTTTCGGGATTCTCATACCACATCTCCGACGGCCCGTTGTATTGACGCATCGCGCCGCCATTGTCGGTGATGAGAGAGCCGTTCTGGATGTAGGTGCTGCCCCAGACGCAATCCCAGTCGGACACCGTGCCGGTATGGATCTTGTTGATATTATCCCAATCCCAGCCCTGTCCGCCGGTCAGTCCGGTGGCGTCGGCCACATCGTACTGATTGACAAACGCGCCGTCGGCATAATCGAAGTTGTCCGAACCAATCACTTCGGCGTGGACGGAGCCGGCGGCCAGCATCACGGCAATTGCGACTACCAATGTCGTTGTTTTGCTCATTTCCCTGATCTCCTCATTCTGGATACACTATCATTTCCTGCAACCGTTCAGACCCCTGTGGCCAAATACACCTAGAGTCTACCTCACCCCCCTGCAAACACTCAAGAGAAAAATGGCTTGGTCGCTGCCTTTCTTTCGGCTGTAACCATCGTCCGATAAGGATCCCAGGTGCCGAACATGGTTTTTCTTCTCCTCCGGAGCGTGCTCTCGCTTTCTCAGGGACTTCGGATCACCATATTTGACCGTCGTCCCGGGTACCGGGGTGTAGTCCGGCACCGCTGGGGCTCCGCCCCAACCCCCACGGTTTCTGGAGGCATGGCTATGGTGTTCCTGGGGTTGAGAAGGAAGAGCCCCGCAGCTTACTGGGGAGCAGCCTGCGGAGCTGGAGCCTCGGACGCCCCGTCGGCTTGGCTATCCCTCGCCGGGTTGTGTGCCCGTAGAGCCTGACTCCGTTTCACCAAGCATGTCACCACCGCCATCGGCTGTGGGCGGATACCCGGCTCCAGAACATCAGGTTCCTGTACTGTGGTATTGCCGTGTTCAGCCATGTCTGCTTCCACATTTGTTCATATCGTTCAAGGACACCACACGACCGCCCAAGCCAAAGGCAAGTACAAACTCATTCAACACGCTCACGGGCTCGCCTTGTGATCATAACTTATTTCTGCAGCTTGCATTAGGCTGAGATGGGTGCTGGACTATCCTGGGACAAGACTTGGGAGGGCTTGCCGGTCATGGAGCTTCGATGTAGAATCATTCAAATCGTTCAGGACGCTGAATCATGAAGGATCTCCTCACGCCCAAACAGGTCGCCCGGTGCATCGGGGTAAGCGAGGCCTCGCTCAAACGCTGGTGCGACAAAGGCACTGTCCCCTCAATTCGAACCGCAGGCGGGCACCGTCGCCTCCCCCTCAATGGCGTCATGCAGTTCCTCCGGCAGACGGGCTACCCGATTGTCCGGCCCGAGATACTCGGTCTGCCCGCGACCACGGGCCGAGGCAAGGAGACCATCGAGCGGGCCAGGTCGCAGATGCGGTCCGCCCTTGAGACCGGGGACGAACCACAGGTTGCGCGGATGGTCTTTGACCTGTACCTCGCCAGGCATGCCGCGAGCGACATCTGCGATCAGGTGATCGCTCCTGCTTTCCTCGACATCGGGGCGCGATGGCAGCACGGAGAAATCGAGGTGTACGAGGAGCGACGCGGCTGTGAGGTCTGCATGCGTGTCCTCTATCAACTGCGACGGTTGTTGCCGTCGCTTTCGGACTCGGCGCCGCAGGCCATCGGGGGCACACTCGAAAGCGACCCCTATACCATTCCCACGCTGATGGTGGAGATTGCATTGCGCGAGGCAGGCTGGCGGGCCGACTCCTACGGAATCGGGCTTCCGTTCCCAACGCTGTGCGCGGCGATCCGCGCCGTCCGACCGCGTCTCTTCTGGCTGAGCGTCTCGACGATTGCGTCGACGCCGGACTTCCTGCCTGCCTATTCGAAGCTGTACGACACCGCCGTCGAGTGCGGCGTGCCCGTCGTTGTCGGCGGGAGGGCGCTGACGGAAGAAATTCGCAGAGCAATCCAATACTCGGCCCACGGCGACACACTCCGGCATCTGATTTCGTTCGCACAGACAATGAATCACCGGGCATGACGCAATGAGCCACGCGACCCCCGAGACACCTACATCCAAGCCCATGCTCGTCACGGGGGCCACCGGCTACATCGGCGGGCGTTTGACCCCCCGTCTCCTGGAGGCAGGCTATCGAATCCGGTGTCTCGCGCGTGAGCCGCGCAAGCTCAGCGACCGGCCGTGGGCCAATAGCCCGAACCTCGAGATCGTACGCTGTGACATCGATGATCCCGATAGGCTCCGCGCGGCAATGAAAGGCTGCTGCGCAGCATACTACCTGGTGCACTCGATGATGGTGGCTGGTACCGATTATCGTGAACGGGACCGTGTCCTGGCCCGGGGCTTTGCGAAGGCGGCGGAGGCGGCCGGCCTTGAAAGGATCATCTATCTCGGAGGCCTGGGGGAGATTGGCGACAAGCTGAGTGAGCATCTCGCTTCACGACGGGAGGTTGAGACAGCCCTGGCCTCGGGGTGTGTGCCACTCACGACACTTCGGGCGGCCATGATCATCGGGTCGGGCTCCGCGTCGTTCGAGATCCTGCGATATCTGGTGGAGCGGTTGCCGATCATGATCACCCCGCGATGGGTGTCAACAGAGGCACAGCCCATCGCCGTTCGAAACGTTCTCCACTACCTGGTCGCCTGCCTCAGCGAGCCCGCGACTGTCGGGAAGACGCTCGACATCGGCGGTCCGGACATCATGACCTATCGCCAGATCATGCAGACCATGGCCCAGGCCCTGGGCCTGCGGAGGCGATGGGTCATTCCCGTTCCCGTGCTCACGCCACGGCTGAGTTCCCTTTGGATTCAACTGGTGACGCCCCTCAGCCACCGCATTGCGCGACCCCTGGCGGAGGGCCTTCGCAACCGAGTCGTCTGTCGCGACAACCAAGCCCACCGACTGATGCCGCAAAGACTGCTGACCGTGCGCGAGTCGATCGACGCCGCCCTGGGCAAGCTGGAATCGCATGAGGTTGAGACGACCTGGTCCGACGCAGGTCCCATGCCGGGGGACCCGGACTGGTCGGGCGGCAAGGTGTTCGTCGACCGCCGGACCATCCAGGCGAGTGCCGGCGCCGATACCGTCTTTCGCGCGATTTGTCGCATCGGCGGCAGGCAAGGCTACTACGCTGCGGATTGGCTTTGGCACTTGCGCGGTGCGTTAGACCGCCTGTTCGGCGGCCCCGGCCTGAGACGCGGCCGACGCGACCCCGAGAAGGTCGGATACGGAGAAGCTCTTGACTTCTGGCGCGTGACTGGAATCGAACCCAACCGGCGTCTGGAGCTTCGTGCCGAGATGAAGCTCCCCGGCGAGGCGTCGCTGGAGTTCGAGGTCCAGCCGCACCCGCAAGACCATGGCCGCTGCATGGTCGTCCAGACGGCCCGTTTCAAGCCGAGAGGGCTGTTGGGGCTCGCATATTGGTATGCGGTGCTGCCGTTGCACAGCTTCGTTTTCAGCGGGATGCTGAAAGGCATCAGGCGTGCAGCGGAGGCCATCGGCCGGGCGACGCCGACAGGTCAAGCGGCACCCGGCGGGCGCCCAGCGGAACCGAACGGGTCACCCACGTTACGATGACGTCGAGGTACGCAACCGATGCCGAGTGGTCCCTGCAGGTCATACAGCCATGAGACTCAAATTGACCCGTCACCTGCGTGACTGCATGCCGAAACTCGCTGTGCGCGGGCCCGTCCGCCGCCTGGCGATCGTTCTCGGGGACCAGCTCGATCCAGATGCGGACCCGCTCAAGGGGCTTGACAAGTCGCCGGACGCGGTTTTGATGATGGAGGTCAGCGAGGAATCGACGCACGTTCCGAGTCACAAGCAGCGGACCGTCCTGTTCCTCTCGGCGATGCGCCATTTCGCGAAGGATCTCGCCCGAAGCGGCTATCGCGTCCGTTACGTTCGCCTCGAAGACCCGGATAACACGCATTCGTTCACTGGCGAAATCGATCGTGCCGTCCATGAGCTCAAGCCGGAGCGCATCCTCTGCACGCATCCGGGCGAGTGGCGGTTCAAGAACCTGATCGAGGAGGTAACGAAGGCAGCGAAAGTTCCCCTGGAGACGCGGCCGGACCGGCACTTCCTGGTCGACCTGGAGCATTTCGACCACTGGATGGCTGGCCGCAAGCAACCGGTTATGGAGCACTTCTACCGGGAGCAGCGTCGTCGGCTCGGCGTTCTGATGGACCAGAGCAGCCGACCGATCGGCGGAGTCTGGAACTTCGATGAAGAAAACCGCCGGGCCTTCAGAAGGGCACCGAAGGTACCCAAGCCGTACTCATCTCGGCCGGATGCCATCACAAAGGCTGTGATTCAGCTCGTCGAGGAGCGATTCCCTGATAACCCAGGCTCGCTCCAGAGCTTTCGATGGCCAGTCACGCGCACGCAAGCTCTCAAGGCTCTCGATGACTTCGTGGAAAGTCGGCTGGCCGAGTTCGGCACCTACCAGGATGCGATGTGGGCAGATGAACCGTTCCTGTATCACTCTCTGCTCTCCGCCTCGCTCAACCTGAAGTTACTTGACCCCCGCGAGTGCATCGCCAAGGCGTTGACAGCTTGCGAAAGCGGCCAGGCTCCGCTGAACTCCGTCGAGGGATTTACTCGACAGATCATCGGCTGGCGCGAGTTCATCCGCGGAATCTACTGGCATGAGGGCCCACACTATGGCTCGCGAAACGAGTTGGACCAGCACGGAACGCTGCCGGAGTTCTACTGGACGGGACGGACGGACATGGTCTGCATGAGGCAGGCCATCGGCCAAGTCCTGGCCTGCGGCTACGGCCATCACATCCAGCGGTTGATGGTGACCGGCAACTTCGCCCTCATTGCCGGCGTGGATCCCCGTCTGATCAGCGACTGGTACCTGGCGATGTACGCCGACGCCGTGGAATGGGTGACCCTGCCCAATACGCTCGGCATGGTCATGCACGCCGACGGCGGCGTGGTCGGAACGAAACCCTACGCCGCGAGCGGCAAGTACATCGAACGGATGAGCAACTACTGCCGCAACTGCTCCTTCGATCCGGCAAAACGCGTCGGGACTGCGGCATGCCCCTTCAGCACCTTCTACTGGGACTTCCTGATTCGAAACCGTCGGCGATTCCGCAGCCACCGCCGAATGAGTATGATGCTGCGAAATGTCGATCGCATGACGGAAGAGGAATGTGCGGCCGTTTCCGCCTGGGCGAATCGACGTCGCCGGGAGTTCGGAATCCGAGGTGTCCTTTCCCCCAGCAGCAGGTGATGACATGCGAGCGCTCATGTGGTTTCGATCCGACCTGCGAATCAGCGATAACACGGCGCTTCATCATGCGTGCAGGTCCGCCGACGAGGGGGTCATCGCGGTCTTCGCCCTGTGCCCCGGGCAGTGGTCCGACCAAGGCTGAGATTCAGTTCCGCGCCTTTTGCGAGGGGCGCACGGGCGTGCCGATCGTCGATGCCGGCATGCGCCAGCTTGCGCAAACCGGCTGGACGCACAACCGCGTGCGGAGGATCGTGGCGATGTTCCTGACCAAGGATCTTCTGATCGATTGGCGTTGGGGCGAGCGGTACTTCATGTAGCACCTGGTGGACGGGGACTTCGCGAGCCACAACGGCGGCTGGCAGTGGTCCGCCTCGACGGGCACGGACGCGGCCCCGTATTTCCGCATCTTCAACCCGTTCAACCAGAGCAAGCGATACGATTCCGACGGCGAGTACATCCGACGGTTCGTGCCGGAACTGGTGGATGCACCCACCGGCGCCTTGCATGACGCCGAAGGCATCAAGTCACTTGGTTCCAAGTACTCGGGCCTGAGTCTCGACCGTGCGGCATGCCGGTCAAGAGTCCTGGACGCTTTCAAGAACTTGAGGCAGCGGACGTCGGCAAGAAGCAAATGAGCCGGTGTGGCCAGAAGGCATACTCAGTCAGGGAGATCAAGCTGTAAGCAGGCGCGCACCAACCGACCACCCGATCCACGAGATACTCGCACAACGCTGGAGCCCCTGCGGTTTCGCAGAGACGCCCGTGTTGCCGGAACACCTGAAGTCGCTGTTCAGGGCCGCCCGCTGGGCCGCATCATCGTACAACGAGCAACCTTGGCGCCACATCGTGGCGACCCGTGACGATCCCGAGGTGTTCGACCAGCTGCTGTCCTACCCGGTTGAGGCCAACCAGGCTTGGGCTCGCTTCGCGCCAGTGCTCGCAGTGGGAATCGCCAAGCGAACGTTCGCGCGCAACGGGGCCCCGAACCGGGTCGCCCTGCACGACCTGGGGGCGGCGACGGCGCGACGGCGCTCCCCCTTACTGTCCCTTGACCTGAGAACCTCTCGACTTTAGTATCTCTTAGCTCGTGAAGGAGGCGCAAGTCAATGGTGACGCGCCCCTCACAAGGCGATCCTCATGCTGCGGCGAGCATGGGCGATTGTGACCCGGAAGCGGTCGGAAGGCGCGGAAAGCTTGGATCCGGCGCCTCAGCCGGTGTGCGAGCGTCCGAATGAACGCCCAAGCGCCGAAAAACGCCCGAGACCCGCGATTCCCGGTCGTTTCAACGCCGCTAGCGCGCGGAAAACTCTCGAATCCGGCCTTGAGAAGGCCGAAACCAGGATTCATGCAGCGCTCGTGTGGCCAGTGGACGGTCCACTGACGTTCGGAACGGCGGGATGACTCCGCAAAATGGGCCAAAGGCGCCTGATCACCGGTGGGAATGGACACCCTGGCGGGCCAGCAGGGGTCCCCCAACGACCCCCGCGCCCCAACCCCCACCCCCGTGGCTACGCCGCCGCCCCTCGCGGAATCAAATCTCCTATGAGTCTATCAGTCAACCTCGGTCGGCCGCTCCGTTTCAATACTAGGTTAAGGGGTGCGCGAAGAGCACCGTGGTTCATGACCCCGCCCCTCTGTTCCCCAGGGTGTGCCGTGAGAGGCACCACGATACCGAGCGACGTGTGCTCGGAATTCAGCGAGCGTTGCTCAGTCTGCGCTCGGATCACGTCCCGAGAACTGGGCCAGCCCCATGAGTGATTACATCGTCCTCATCAAGCAGGTTCCGGACATCTCCCAGATCACCGACAACGCGTTCAACCCGGAGACAGGCACCCTGGTGCGCAGCCGTCTTGAGAACGTCATCAACGAGCTCGACGCTCAGGCGCTGGCCTTCGCCGCACACATGAAGCGAATGAGCAACGACGAGAAGGGCCGCGTCATCGTGCTCACCATGGGGCCACCGATGGCCGAGGAAATCCTCAGGTATGCCCTGAGCCGTCGCGCGGACTCGGCAATCCTGCTCACCGACCGCGCCCTGAGCGGTGCCGATACCGTCGCGACGGCCAACCCCCTCGCCTTCGCCATCCGCCGGATCGAATCGGAGGTCCTCCAGGGCAGCCGCGACTACTTCATCGTGGCCGGAATGCAGTCCGTCGACGGCGACACGGCACAGGTGCCGGCCCAGATCGCCGAGGAACTCGGCATCGGCTGCATCCCCTACCTTACCCACGCCGAGTACGGGGACGGCCGGTTCCACTTCACCCGGATCCTCAGCGGCGGCAACCAAGTGGTCACCGCCCGGGGGCTGCCCATCGTGCTCACCGTGGCAAAGTACGAGCATACGCTGTACGCGGGCTTCGCGGCCACGCGGGGGGCCAGTCGCGTCCCGGTCATCCGCTGGGGCGCCAGCGACGTCAAGGCCAGCCTCATCGGCGGCAAGGGATCCAAGACCCAGGTCACCCGGGTGTTCCCGCCGGGCAAGACCAGCCGCAAGTGCCAGCATCTGACCGAGGTCCGCGACCTCGCCCGCGTAATCGTCGAGTCCATGGGCCAGGGCGATGGCCACGGCGGCGCCCAGCGCTCCAGCGCCCGGCACTACGTGCTGCCCGGCCGGCGGCCCTCGCCGTTCGACCGTTCCTACGAGGCCGTTGCCGCCGACGTCGAGAGCTTCCGCCTGCTCTCCAATGCGATCGAGACCCGCGGCATCAAGGACCTCTACGACATGGACGACGAGACCCGCGAGAAGATCGCCTCCGACCTTTCCGACCGGCTGCCCGGCAAGTCGATGGACGAGATGATCGAGGGCATGAGGAACTTCCAGCCCAGCTACCAGGGCGAGGTCTGGGTGGTCGCCGAGCACAGCCAGGGCAAGCTCCTGCCCGCCGCCTTCGAGCTCGTGGGCAAGGCCCGCGACCTCGCCGAATCACTCGAACAGAAGGTCGGCGTGGCCCTGGTGGGCAAGAACGTCGCTCCGCTCACGAAGGAGCTGTTCGAAGCCGGGGCCGACCGCGTCTACCTGGCCGAGCACGACCTGCTCGAACAGTTCGACCCCCTGGCTTACCGCAAGGCGGTCTCGGCACTCGTCGAGCGGCACTGGCCCCAGATCGTGCTGTTCGCGGCGACCCCGGCCGGCCGCGTCCTGGCACCCATGGTCTCGTACCGCCTGGGCTGTGGCCTGACGGCCGACTGCACCTCGCTCGATATCCGCGATCGCACCCGCAAGGGCGAGATCGCCATCCTGCTCCAGACGCGGCCCGCCCTGGGCGGCAACGTCATGGCCACCATCTGCACCAAGGACTCCCGCGTCCAGATGGCCACCATGCGCCCGGGCGTCGCCATGCAGCTTCCCCGCGATCCCACCCGCACGGGCGAGGTCGTCCGGGAAGACGTCGAGATCGTCCCCGAGGATATCGGCATGGACGTCCTCAGCACCGAGTACGCGTCCGAGAGCGTCGACCTGGGCGTCGACGTCATCGTCAGCGGCGGCCACGGCCTCCAGAACCGCGATAACTACCACCAGCTCCTGGACTCGCTCCGCGATGCCCTGGCAACTCGGCTCGGCATCCGCGTCGAGGAGGGCGCCACCCGCTCCGCCGTCGAGCGCGGCTTCGCCGAACGCGGCCGCCAGGTCGGCCAGACCGGCACCGCCGTCAGCCCCCGCCTCTACATCGCCCTGGGTATCAGCGGCGCCATCCAGCACATGATCGGCGTCGCCAACACCGAGACGATCATCGCCGTCAACAACGATCCCAACGCACCGATCCTCAAGCAGTGCGATTACTACGTCATTGGCAACGTCGAACACGTGGTTCCCGATCTCGTCTCGGCACTGGAAGGGACCTCGAAATGAGCGGCAACAACGGCTTCCACAAGACCCCGGTGCTGATCGTGGGCGCCGGCCCCGCTGGCCTCGCCGCCGCCATCGCCCTCAAGAAGGCCCGGCCCCAGACCGACGTCTGTGTCATCGACAAGGCCGCCGAGCTGGGCAACCACAACCTTTCCGGCGCCGTCCTCGAGGCCGAGGCCCTCCACCGCCTGCTCAACATGACCGGCCTCAACTGGAAGGAAATGCCCGAGGCCGACCAACTCCTGGCCCACCGCATCGATCACGACCAGATCCTGTTCCTCAACGGCCGGCACCTGACCCTGCCCATCACCGCCTTCATCCGGCTGGCCAAGGCGCTCAACCTGAGCCTGGCCCAGATGTCCCACCAGGGCGACTACATCATCTCCGTCTCCAAGCTGACGCGCTGGCTGGGGCGCATCGCCCGCGAGCTTGGCATCGAGGTTTACAACGGCTTCGCCGCCGTCGGTATCGATTGGGATGCCGCGAAGGCTCGCGCAACCGGCGTCCGCCTCATCGCCCAGGGCCTTGACCGCGAGGGACGCCCCCAACCCAACTACCTCCCCGAGGAAACGGTCGAGGCCGACGTCATCATCCTGGCCGAGGGCTGCGATGGACTCCTCACCGAGCAGTTCGTCCAGATCGCCGGCCTCCAGCGCACCGGCGTGCCCCTCTACTCCGTCGGCGTCAAGGAGCTCATCCGCGTTTCGCCCGATCAGTACGCCCGCTTCGGCGATCACCGCGTCATCCACGCCATGGGCTACCCCCTCTGGACACCCTTGGTCGGGCCCAGCATGTTCGGCGGCGGCATCGCCTACTCCTTCGGCGACAACTCCATCGCCGTGGGCATGATCGTCGGTCTCGACTGGCGCGAAAAGGACTTCAACCCCCAGGACGCCCTGACCCACTTCAAGAACCACCCCGCCATCCGCAAGTACATCGAGGGCGGCAAGGTCATCGAGGCCGGCGCCAAGATGATCCCCGAGGGCGGCGACCGCGCCATCCCGCACGATCCGGCCACGGGCTCCATCGGGAAGTCGAACGTGCTCGTCGTGGGCGACTCCGCCGGCTTCGTCAACATGCTCAAGATCAAGGGCCTGCACAACGCCATCGACACCGGCATCCTCGCCGGCCAGGCCGCCGCCCAGTCGCTCACAACCCCCGACAAGACCGCCCAGAAGTACACCGAGATGGTCGGCGAGTCGCCCGTCTTCCGCGAGATGAAGTTGGCCCGTAACTTCCGCCACACCATCTCCCGCTTCGGCAACACCCTGGGCCTGCCCCTGTCCGTCTTCTCGAGCAAGCTGCCCGAGTACCAGATCGAACGCGACAGCCAGACCATGACCAGTAAGCACTACCGCTACAAGGGCAACAAGGAATTCGACAAGATGACCTTCATCGCGCTGGCGCACACCCGCCACCGCGAGGACCAGCCCTGCCACCTCCAGATCCGCGACGCCTCGCTCTGCGAGAACCGCTGCCGCCCCGAGTTCGGCCAGCCCTGCGTCACCTTCTGCCCGGCCGGCGTCTACGAGTGCATCCACGGCCACCTCTCGCCCGTCAATGCCTCGAACTGCCTGCACTGCAAGACCTGCCAGCGCAAGTGCCCCCTGGACAACATCCACTGGACCGCGCCCGAGGGCGGCGGCGGCCCACGCTACAAGAACATGTGAAGCCAGCCGTTGACGCAACACGTCCAGGTCCAGGGCCTCGATCAACACCGACGTGACCTGATGCAAAACCTCGCCGGCCCGGTCGTCCTTGGCGAACAGCTTCAGGTACCTCTCCACGGTCGCGTGCGACAAGCTCGCTTCCATCGGACCGACGTTCAAGATACATTGCCAGGCGGCATCGGTCAGATAGCACTCCATCGTCTGCGGGATGGTCAAATTGGAGAACTCGTTCAGGAAGATCGCCCCGGTCAAGAGTCCTGGACGCTTTCAAGAACTTGAGGCAGCGGACGCCGGCAAGAAGCAAATGAGCCGGTGTGGCCAGAAGGTATACTCAGTCAGGGAGATCAAGCTGTGAGCAGGCGCGCAAGAACCGACCACCCGATCCACGAGATACTCGCACAACGCTGGAGCCCCTGCGGTTTCGCAGAGACGCCCGTGTTGCCGGAACACCTGAAGTCGCTGTTCAGGGCCGCCCGCTGGGCCGCATCATCGTACAACGAGCAACCTTGGCGCCACATCGTGGCGACCCGTGACGATCCCGAGGTGTTCGACCAGCTGCTGTCCTACCCGGTTGAGGCCAACCAGGCTTGGGCTCGCTTCGCGCCAGTGCTCGCAGTGGGAATCGCCAAGCGAACGTTCGCGCGCAACGGGGCCCCGAACCGGGTCGCCCTGCACGACCTGGGGGCGGCGTCAGCGAGTCTGACCTTCGAGGCCGGGGCCCGCGGATTGATGGTCCACCAGATGGGTGGCATTCATCCGGAAAAGGCCCGCGCGGCCTACAGGATACCGGACGACTTCGAGGTCGCGACGGCTCTAGCGATCGGGTATCCGGGTACACCATCGGGGCTGCCCGCCGAATGCAGGCAACGCGATTCCGCCCCGCGTCAGCGAAGGCCGCTGCAAGAACTGGTCTTCGCAAGAAGCTGGGGTCAAGCATGCGACCGTATTGCCGGCAGTCATTCGGATGGCCACAATAGATGAGTTGATCATGCGGAAGCCCCGTGGCCCTGTTGTGAGCAAGAGGCACAGCCGAGGACATGTGTAACAGGAGATGAACAATGGGAACCCGTGCACGAGAGATCATCGGGATGGACGTGGACAAGCTGTTGAAGCTGCTGAACGCCGCGTACGCCAGCGAATGGCTTGCGTACTATCAGTACTGGCTCGGCGCAAAGGTCATCAAAGGGCCGCCGTCCAGCGGGAAAGCCGGGATCATGTTGAACAGGACCAAGGCGATACTGGCCGCCGGGACCTGCATCGATTGGACACACGCTCGGGGAATAGCTAACTTGTCCGGCGGCTGCTCCGTGGCAGCTCGATGAGGTGACAGGAGTCAGAGATCATGGCGCAATCGCTTCGGAATCTCGATTCTCACGATCTAACCAACCCGGACATTCCTCTTCCACCCGAGCCGTTGGCCCGGATTCTGCGCGAAGCCGTCGATCAAGGCGCGACCGACATTCACGTGGACACCTGGGGCAATCACGCCGTCGCGCGATACCGAATCGATGGCGTGGCCCGCGAACTCGATCCTCTTGATCTGGATCAAGCGCGCCGGCTGATCAATCAGGTGAAGGTGAGCGCCAAGCTGAACATCGAGGCTACACTCCAGCCGCTGGAGGGCCAGTTCCGCTGGCAGCAGGGAGAGCAGGTGCGCGACATTCGGGTCACGATCATTCCCGAAGCGCCGCGCAACGAGGCGGCGCACCTGCGCTTGCTCACCCGGCCCGAAGACTGGCGCCACATGGAGCAGCTGGGCATGCGTCCGGAACAACTCGCGACCGTGCGTGGCGTGATGCAGCGGCCGCACGGCCTGGTTCTGGTTGCAGGACCGACGGGCTCGGGCAAGACGACCACGCTTTACGCTTTGACTGAGCTTGAGGACCTGCGTCACCTCATCGCCGCGTCGATCGAGGATCCGATCGAGTTCGACTTGCCGTACGTCCGACAGTTGGAGGTGGACAAGAGACACGGCATCACCATGAGGGAAGGTCTGCGCACCCTGCTACGTATGGACGCCGACCTGCTGATGGTCGGAGAGATCCGAGACGGCGAATCGGCCATTGTCGCTGCACAAGCGGCCCTGGCCGGCCGGCTGGTGCTCGCCACGATTCACGCTCGCGACGCAGCCAGCGTCATCTCGACCATGCGCCACCTGGGTGTTCCGCCGTATGTGCTGGCCTCCTCGTTGCGGATGGTGATCGCCCAGACCCTGGTGAGGAAACTTTGCGGCGAGTGCACGGCGGCATACTCGACCCGCAACGCGGAACGAAAGCTGTTTGAACAGGCCCGGCTGCCGGTGCCTGATACGGTCCGCGTGGCGAAAGGCTGTTCACCTTGCGGCCAGACCGGCTTCAAGGGCCGGACGGGCGTATTCCAAGTTGCCGTGTTCGACGAGTCCCACGGTGCGTGGTTGGCCGATGGCCCGCCCGAACACGAGGTGCGGGAGCGGCTCGTCCAGGAAGGTACTCAGTCGCTAAACAGCGAAGTCCTGCAGCGGGCTGCCGATGGGACGATCTCCCTGAGCGAGGCGGCGCGCGTAGTAGGAGCCGCCGGAAATGGTCCCGGGACCGCAATTGAGCAGAAAGTGTGAACAGGCAACGACGCGCGGCTACAACCTCATGCTGCGAAGGGGCGGATGATAGCGCACTCAACAGTATCTGTCCATGGATCGGCCAGCGTACCGCCGGCCATGGTGGGCCGGATGACGCCGGCCAAAGGAGAATGGCAATGACCGAGCGAAGCGGCGAGATTACGTTCCAGGGCAAGCCTTTGACGCTCATCGGATCGGCGCTCAAGGTGGGCAGCGAGGCCCCGCACTTCACGCTGACGGCCAATGACTTGTCGGACCTGCGGTGTGATGCGTACCACGGCAAGATCCTGGTACTCAGCGTGGTCCCAAGCCTGGACACACCGGTCTGCGCGACGCAGACACGGACGTTCAACCAGCGGGCCACGCAACTCGCCAAGGACGTGATTGTCCTCACGGTAAGCATGGATCTGCCGTTTGCACAGAGGCGGTTCTGCGGCTCCGAGGGGATCGATCGCGTCATTACGGCGAGCGACTACAAGCACCACGCCTTCGGCCAGGCGTTCGGCGTGCTGATCAGGGAGTTGGGCCTGTTGGCCCGAGCCGTGTTCGTGCTTGACCGCAAGGGCAAGGTGGTCTATGCGGAATATGTGCCCGAAGTTACCCAGGAGCCAAACTACGACGCGGCTCTGGCCGCCGTCAAGGCGGCGATGTAGGTAGTGATTCGCAAGCATGCTTGCCGACCACGCCTCGTCACGCCGGCGTCCACCCCGGCCCAATCGCGGTCGCAGTCGGGCGCCGGCTCCGGCGACGCGGGATTATGAAAGGAAGCCGCACGACGGGCGCGGTTCAGCGTCCTCGCCTCCCCTCCAGGACTACAGGCGGGCGTGGGGGGCTGCGGGCCGCCGGACGGCTTGAAACAGCGAGTTCGCCCAGCAATGTTGCCCACGGGAGCGGCTGTTCGTTCGGCGAGTCCGGCGAAGGCCCCGGGGGCGTATCCCCTCTCCAATTGTCTTGCCGGGACTCGAAGGGTAGGATCTTTGCGCGTCGTCCGGAGGCTGCGAGTGTTTCAGCGGCAAGCAGCCTCACTGTGCGGCTGCGACCGACCTTAGAGGGTTTTCCGCCATGCCGACCGCGAAAGAACTCCTGTCCGAAAAGAAGGCAAAGGAGGTCATCACCGTGAGCGCCGACATGAGCGTGCAGGATGCCTGTAAGCTCATGCGCACCCATCGCATCGGGTGTCTGGTGGTTACCCGCGGAGACCAGATGATCGAGGGCATCTTCACCGAGCGCGACGTAGTCAACCGACTGGTTGCCGAGGACAAGGACGCATCGGACACCAAGGTCGGTGAGCTCATGACGCGCGAGGTGATCGTTGTCGAGCCCGACCGCCCCATCGCGGAGATCGAGGCGATCATGAAGCAGAATCGCATCCGCCACCTGCCGGTCGCCGGCGACAAGGAGCCGCTCGGCCTGCTCTCGATCGGCGATGTGATGGCACACGACGCCTCGAAGAACAAGCAAATGGTGCACTACCTCACCGAGTACATATACGGTCGGCACTAAGCGTGAACCGACGTGGACCCTGCGAACCGGCTTGTTCTCGGTTCGCAGCAGGAATCTCAGTAAGCAGCCACGAATATGAAGCTTGTTAAGAAGATCCTGGCTGCGGCCACCGATGTCCACGCTGATCTGATCGTCATGGGATCGGTGGGGCGAACGGGGCTCCGGTGAAGGGTGCCATTCGCCCGGAGAATCGCAGACTGAGGGAACAAGCATGCAGACGCTACTCGGCCACCATTGGCATCACCTTCCAATTGAGGAAGTCCTTGAACTACTAAAAACTGATGAGGCCAGCGGGCTGGACCGCTTCGCGGTCGAGACACGGCAGGCGCACTTCGGGCCAAATGTCATTTCGGAGAAGCCCCGAGAGGGCCCGCTGCGCCGCTTCTTGCTCCAATTCCATCAGCCGCTCATCTACATCCTTCTCCTGGCCGCCGTGGTGACCGGCGTATTCAAGGAATGGGTCGACGCGCTTGTGATTCTCGGGGTCGTCGTCATCAATGCCATCGTCGGTTTCATACAGGAAGCGAAGGCGTTGGGAGCCATAGCTGCGCTGGCCAAGTCGATTGCCAGTGAGGCCACGGTGGTGCGAAGCGGACAGAAGATCCGTGTGCCCGCCGCCTCGTTGGTGCCCGGTGACATCGTGCTGCTGCAATCGGGCGACAAGGCGCCGGCCGACCTGCGCCTCACGCGCACGCGCGACCTTCAGATCGACGAATCCGCGCTGACGGGAGAATCGGTTCCTGCACAAAAGAGCCACGGGCTATTGCCGAAGGATACCGGCCTGGCGGATCGCAGGAACATGGCCTACTGTTCAACCCTCGTGACGTTTGGAACCGGAACAGGCGTCGTGGTGGCGACCGGCGACCGCACCGAGATCGGGCAGATCTCCGACATGATCTCCTCGACCGAAGTTCTCGATACGCCGCTGGTGCAGAAAATCAAGCAGTTCAGTCACTATTTGTTGGTGGTGATTCTCGCTTTGACGGCGGCCACTTTCTTCATCGAAATCCTGCGAGGCAAGGATTGGCTGTTCACCTTCAAGGTCGCGGTGGCCCTGGCCGTCGGGGCGATTCCCGAGGGCTTGCCTGCCGCAATGACCATCATGCTGGCGATCGGCGTGTCGCGCATGGCCCGGCGGAATGCCATCATCCGCCGACTACCCGCAGTGGAAACGCTCGGCAGTGTCACGGTCATCTGTTCCGACAAGACAGGCACCCTCACCAAGAACCAGATGACCGTGCAGGAGATCGTGTCAGGCGGCCTGCACTACGAAGTGGATGGTACCGGCTACGATCCCGACGGGCGAATCCGCCTGAGCGCCCCCGGAGAACTCGATGGGGCATCCACCTTGCGCGAATGCTTGCGGGCAGGGCTTCTCTGCAACGACGCCGCCTTGGTTCACAAGGAGGGGCTCTGGCAGATTCAAGGCGACCCGACTGAAGGCGCGCTTCTCGTTGCCGCCCTCAAGGGTGGATTGAAGCAGGAAGCCGAACAAGCCGCGTTTCCTCGAATCGACGCCATTCCCTTCGAGTCCCAGCACCAGTACATGGCCACGCTCCACGATGCAGGGTCCGGAAAAGCGTCGCTGGCGTACTTGAAGGGCTCCGTGGAATCCATCCTGCCGAAATGCCAAACCAGGCTGTTGCCGGAAGGCGACGAGGGATCGATCGAGCCTGCGGAAATCCGGCGCGAGACGGATGCGCTGGCCGCCAAAGGCCTACGCGTGTTGGCTTTGGCGAGAAAGACGCTTGCGCCGGATGCCAAGTCCATCGGGCACGACGATGTCGCCGAAGGTCTTGTGTTCCTGGGCCTCCAGGGGATGATCGACCCGCCACGCCCCGAAGCCGCCGAGGCGGTTGCCACTTGCCAGAGGGCCGGAATCTGCGTGAAGATGATCACCGGAGACCACGCCAAGACCGCAGGGGCCGTCGCACGGAGTCTGAGCATCGCAGGCGTGGATGGGACCGACGGATCGGAGAATATCGTCACCGGCCAGCAGTTGGCTGCCCTCTCCGACGACCAGTTGACTGACCTGGTCCCGCGAACGGCGGTTTTTGCGCGGGTCAGCCCGGAGCACAAGCTGCGGCTCGTCCAGGCGTTGCAGGCCCGGGGCGACGTCGTTGCAATGACCGGTGACGGAGTCAACGACGCTCCGGCGCTGCGCCGTGCCGATATCGGGGTGGCCATGGCCCTCGGGGGCACCGAGGTGGCCAGGGAAGCGGCGGACATGATTCTGACCGACGATAACTTCGCCTCGATCGAGTCGGCGGTCGAGGAGGGCCGGGGGATCTTCGATACCCTCCTGAAGTTCATTGTGTGGACCCTCCCCACCAACGGCGGAGAGGCTTTGGTCCTGCTGTTGGCGGTATTCCTGAACACCGCCTTGCCACTGCAGCCGGTCCAGTTGCTGTGGATCAACATGACCACCGCGGTCTTCCTCGGACTGATGCTCGCTTTCGAGCGCCCCGAGCCGGGGATCATGCTGCGTCCGCCGCGCGATCCCACGGTCTCGCTCCTTACCGGCAGCCTTCTCCGGCGGATTGTCCTCGTTTCCGCGCTTCTCTGCGGCGGCGCCTTTGGACTGTTCGAGTTTGAACTCGCCAACGGAGCCCAAAAGGAACAGGCGTGGACCGTCGTCACTGCCGTGTTTGTCGTTGGAGAGGCATTCTATCTTCTCAATTCCCGCTCGCTGACTCGATCCGCATTCTTTCTGGGCCTCTTCTCGAATCCTTGGATTTGGTTCGGCATCGCGGCCATGACGCTCTTGCAGCTTGCGTTCACCTATGTCCCGACGATGAATGTGCTTTTCGCCTCATCGCCGATAGGAATGGGGGCCTGGCTTCGGATCTTGGGAGTTGGGCTTGTGATCTATACCGCGGTCGGTATTGAGAAGTGGCTTGTTGTGCGCCTGGGAAGACAGACCTGATGATGAAGCGAATACTGGTTGGGCTTGGCGGAACACCGAATCGGTGGCTGCGGAGTCTGAGCGGCCGACAGCGGAGCTGACTTCACTCCGCGACAAGTCACTCCGGAGGTGCGACAGCGATGACTTACGAAACGAGTCGGCTTCTGCTTGCCTTCGGTCTAACCGCATTGGCTGGTCTGTCGACGGGCGTCGGAAGTGCCCTGGCGTTCTTTACCCAGCGGAGCCACGGCAGCTTCTTGTCCTGGGCGTTGGGCTTTTCCGGCGGAGTCATGGTCTATGTGTCCTTCGTTGAAATTCTGAGCAAGGCACGCGAGGCCTTGACCGCCGATTTTGGCGACGGCGTCGCAGGTTGGGCTACGGGCGCGGGCTTCTTCGCCGGCATGCTCCTGATTGCGGGGATTGACCGGCTGGTGCCTTCGTTTGAGAACCCCCACGAAGCTCGTCGTGTCGAAGAAATGTCCCAAGACATGAAGCAGCGGAAACTGATGCGGATGGGTTTGCTGTCTGCGGCGGCAATCGCGATCCACAACTTCCCCGAAGGACTTGCTACCTTCATGGCTGCTTTGCAGGAGCCACGGCTGGCCCTGTCGATCACGTTGGCGATCGCGATTCACAACATCCCCGAGGGAATCGCGGTGTCCGTGCCCATCTTCTATGCCACGGGCAGCCGTCGGCGGGCGTTCGGCTACTCACTCCTGTCCGGCCTGGCGGAGCCGGCTGGGGCAGTGCTTGGCTATTTGCTCGTGATAGCCTTCATGAGCCCTCGTGTGATGGGCTTCCTGTTCGCGGGGGTGGCCGGCATCATGGTCTTCATTTCTTTGGATGAGCTGCTTCCAACGGCCCGGGAATACGGCAAGCCGCACCAGGTGATCTATGGAGTCATGGCGGGCATGGTCGTCATGGCCGTAAGTCTGCTGTTGCTGTGATTGCAGTGCCCGCTCCGCACATTCTTCGACGAATGCGACGACGCGGCCTCATGTTGGCGGGAGGAGCATGGCTACCGATGATCGAGAACGGCGAAGATCCGGTCATGCGGTACGACCCCACGTTCAGCAAGCAACACCCTGCCGTCACGATCGATTACATACACGGTACGCTTCGTGAACAGCATGCCGCCTGCGCCATAGGCCGCGGCGATCCGCGAGTCCTGATCGACCAACACGGGGAACGGAAAACCGTGTTTCGAGGCGAAGGCGGCGTGGGAATCCTTGCTCGCCGGGTTGATCCCCAGCACGACGACCTTGCGTTCCTGGAACTTCGACCAGTCGTCTCGCAGAGCACAGAGCTGCCGGGTGCAGACCGGGGTGTTGTCCCTGGGGTAGAACACCAGCACCACGCGGCCGCCCTTCAGGAGTTCGCCGAAACGCAGGTTCCGGCCTTGATGGTCCGTCGCCCCGAAGTCTGGAGCCACCTCGCCCACGGGAATCAGGCCACTTCGCTCCGGCAGTGCCGGTGCAGACGAAGTCGAAGGCATAGTGCCACTCTCCTTTCCAGACGAGCGAGCATCGCGCGAGCCGCATCCCCCCATGAGCGCTAAAACGAGGCTCGCCACGGCCTGGTAACTTCGGATGTCGCGTTTGCGCTTCACGGCGGCGCCTGGCGGTCAGCCCTCCTGGGCTCCGGTTTTGGGATATCACTATGCGGATTGTAGGCCCGTGATCAAGGCTGGACGAACCCCCTGGCTGCGGTCTGGACCACCTGTCGCGGAAGGGCTTCCGCATCGTTGCCGGCTATAAGCCGTTGGTTCGGCCTCGACGAGGTTTGCGGCAGAATCGGGCAGATTAGCATGCAGGATGGCCGTTCAAGGTCCTGATCGATGGTGAGTGTCTCCCAGCTCGCGGCATTCGTCCCGATGAGATGCTCATTTGTGGACAGACTCCCGACCACGCTATAATCGGTTCAAGTTCGTGAGCGGGGTATTGCCCATCAAGGAGTGACAGATGTTGAGGTCGATTCGTCCAGTATTAACACGTGCCGTAGTGATTGCCAGCTGCCTTCTCTTTGTTGGGTGTTCGAATCCGGTTGGATGTTCCAGTCCGCTGCCCTGGCCGGAAAGTCCGCTGTATGAAACGCCCACCAACGATCCGAATTGGGTCGCGCCCGCTAGCAAGGAAGAGGCCATGGCGGCCATGGCGGGACACTATGCCCACTACGACATCGTCGCCTACGAGGGCGAGACGCCCAATGGCCCGCTATCCGCGTTTATCGTCTCGTACGGCTTCACGGACCTGGTCATCGAAGACCGAGAGCTTGTCGCGTACGACCGCTTCTGCCATGCCGACTATATCGCCAACCAGCCCTTCGACACGGTCTTCTCGGATGCAGCCACACAGGCCATTCAGCCTCCTGGCGCAATCGTCGACGTGTATGAGGAGAATGGCATATGGAAACTCTACCGTCCCGCGACGCCGACACTTAACGGTATTGAGGGTGACCCGAGCGTGCCGCTTTCGATGGACCGCAATGATCCCTTGATAAGTGATGACGACAACGACGGGAAGCCGGGCGTGACCGTGTTCGTGAAGTTGTTCGGCTTGATTGAGGGCGAGATCTATATCGCCCGGCGCGAGATATTCCAGAACCACTTGACACTCTACTCCGATGGTAGCCTGCGGGGCAGCGTCATCGACGACTCGGAGCAGCTCGTGATTGGGGCATCACTCGCGATTCTGGACACGCCCAACAACCCGCCCCAGCGGCGCGATCCCGGCCTGAATCCGATCATCCTCGTTCCCGTTCCCGCCGACCTCGACACCTGTGAAGATCTCATGGCCAATCGTGATTCACTGTTTCCTCATGAGCCCGAATTCTAACAGACGTGTGGTGCAGAGGTGAACAAAACATATCTTGCCGCTTTCGTTCTTCTCATTCTGGCTTTGAGTCAAGGCTGCGTCCCCTTGCCCAACACCGACAATGCCGAAAACCCGGACATCGAACTGCTCACGTGTGGCCTGACGAGATGCACGTTACCAATGATCCTCTGTGTGCTGGAACCAGCTTGTCGTGAAACACTCGCATGTAACGCGGAATGCGGTTCCGCAGGAGCGCGGAGCGATCAACAAGCCTGCCACCTGGCCTGTCAACTCGCTCAAGGACAAGAGAGCGAGATATACGCTCATTTGGTTCAATGCTTCGCCGACAACGGTTGTTTGCCATCCTTGCCCGAGGGCACGGATGGCCAATGCCTGGTTACCAGCGAGAACATCCACAGAGTACATGTTCTCAAGGGTCTCGACGAGATCGAGGGAACATGGCGGGAGACACGGGGCCTGAACTGTGGTATCCCCGGGTCGAACTGGGAAGGCGGCTACGATTCCCTTCCATGTAGATCTGATTCCTGGGTCTATACTGCGCAGCACTGGTGGTATTATACGTCCTTCTGCGCTCCCACGGAGAACAGAAGATGCAACGCAAATGGTGCTGTCTATTTGATCGCGGAGTTCACAATAAGCGACCAGGAACCGGGCTTACTGGAAGTCTTCTACGCCAACCCACCCCTTCAACCTCAGCATGAACGCTGGTACATCCTTTCCAGGCCTGATCCGGATTGGATCATGTACACCTATTGCGGCTCAACTCCTATTGGCGAGTACGCCGGGGTGAATGTCATGACCCGCATACCCGAACCGTCCAACGCCGCAATGCCACCCGAAGTGGACGCTGCTTTTCGAGAAGCCGCCAGAGAATTCAGTTTCGCCTATGATGACATGTGTATCACGGATCAGTCCGAATGCCCTCCCGTAACGGCGGAAGAGGATGTGCAGGACTGGGTCGATGGGTTGTGAACGGCGGTGAAGACTGCGTGGATGCCTCAAGAGCCTCACCGGCTCGAGTGTCCCCCCTTTCGGCCATCGCCCTATCTCACTCCGCCTCAAATCTGGCGTTTTTCTGGCGGCATGGCTCACCCGAAACCGCTTTCGTCTGACCGGACGGTCCGGCGCTTGTGATTCCGGGCGCTGCCGGGTTCCATGATCGGCTTCGACCAGCAGCGCCTCCATCTCGCCTTGCGCAGGTCGGACCTCGATTCAGGCAATCTGACGCGTCCAAGGCCGGAGCAACAAGGTGGAATCGTCCGGCTCGCGGAAGTGACCGAGGACGCGGGCGCGAACGTTCTTCGCCTTTCCGATATAGAGCAGTCTCCCCTCGCCTTCGTAGAATGCGTAGGTGCCACAGCAGGTAGGGAGCAGTTTCGCTCGCCCGGCCTCCTGAACGAGGATCCGCCCCGGCGGCGCATCGAGCTGCAAGAAAGCCGAGGTCCCAGCTCCATGGGGAGTACGCCGGTCGAACATCATCAATTCAGATTCCAGATCGCCAGATTGAGCGCCACGGCAAAGCTCACCCATGCCAGGTACGGAAGCATCAGCCATCCCGCCGGCGCGGAGCGCCGCCAGAACGCGATCACCGTCCCCAGGATCGCGCACCACAACAGAACGATGTCAAGCAGCGCGGCCCCGGGACTTCGCAATCCAAAGAACAGCCCCGACCAGGCTGCGTTGAGAAGAAGCTGAATGCCGAACAGGGCCAGCGGCACAGTGGCCGCGCGGAGCCCGGTCCTGCGCCACACCTGCCAAGCGCTGATGCCCATCAGCAGATACAGAAGCGACCAGACCGGCCCAAATACCCAGCTCGGTGGGGTCCACGAAGGCTTGTTGAGGCTCGCGTACCAGCCGGGAACGCTCGGGCCTGTGACCGCCGCGCCGATCGCCGCGGCGGCGAAGCACACCACGACGCACAGTACAAGAACAGCGCCTTGATACAGGATGATTCTCATGTGCGGCCCTCGGGCGGCCGTGCGACGGCGCCCACAACTGCATCTGCCAGTCCCAGATCGAAGTCGGGCGTGCCCACCGTGACGATTCCCAGATAACCGTCCACGGTGACGATCTCGCCGTCGCGTAGCATCTCGATGACGCCGGCCACCCCGTTGACGCAAGGGATACCGAGTTCGCGGGCGATGATGGCTCCATGAATCAGCATCCCCCCGCGTTGCTCAACAACCGCGCAGGCGAGCGGAACGAGGTGGGTCATCATGGGTTGGATGGCGTCGCAGACCAGGACTTCGCCCGCCTGAAACTGCCCCAGACCCTCGGCCGTGCGAACCCGCCGCACCCGGCCGGTCTGCAGACCCGGGGCAGCCGGCTGGCCGACGAGCTGGCGAGGTGTTTCCGCGGATGGGGACGCTTTTGCCGAGACCGTGGTCTGTCGTGATTCCGCTGCGGCCAGCCCGGCCAGTTCGAGGATACCGTGCAGAGTAAGTTCGGGCCGATCGGAAAGGCGCTCCGCGCCGCATGCGACGTCGATGTGTTCCGCAAACAGCGCTGCCAGGCGGGCCGCCTTCCCGCCGACCAGCGGCTCGTCCCCATTCGTCACCTCGGCCAGGGGAATCACGAATCGCTGCCCGGCACCCACTGGCGGACCTCCTGGAAACGGCAGACGTGAGAGTACCGGACGACATCGACGCGGATCAGGGCTGAGGATTCTGCCTTGACGAACGGCGCAAGATGCGGATGGCGGGCGGTCAGCAGGCCGGCCCAACGGTCGAACTCCGTTCCCGGTGCGACGACCTGCGCGTGTCCGGTGGCCGTCACAGCTTCAATCCGCATCATGTCTTCGGACGAACCCGAACGGCTGTCGATCAGGAGCGCTACGTGCTCGCACTCAGTGAGAAGACGGTATTTCCGCGTCGTCACCGGGGTCGAGAAGATAAGCGTCTTGAGATCCTCGCTGGCCGCAAAGGCCACCAGCGAGCCATACGGTTGCGACTGGCTCTGCGTGCAAAGGACAGCGTAGGGCTGTTCGACGAGCAGCCCGCGAATTCGCTCCCGAATCGGGCGCTCCTGGTCCCGGAGGTCCCGCGGTCCCAAAGCATCTGGCGAACTCGAAATATCATCAGCCACGGTCATCTCGTTCCTCCTGGTCAGTCGCCAGGTCGCCGGCCGGGAACGGCACGGTTCAGCTTTCTACTTCAAGCTGGCTGGGGCGTCGGAATCGTCATTCCGGCCGGTTCCCCAGCGAGCGGCCCCATAGCGTATCTGCCCGGAAACGGTCATGCCAGCTCAGCAGCAGAATGGCCGTAGTCGCAAGCGGCGGCGTTGGTGTTGAACATGAAGAAGCTTGCGCCCGCGTCGGCGAACTGCCTGAAATACTGCTCCTTCGGCGCGTAAGTCTCGAACCCGGGAACCAGCAGCGGCTTGCCGTCCAGCACGAACGTGGGCACGCCGCCGATCCGTCTGACCTGCGCGACCGGACCCGGGACAGAAACAGCCGTCAACGTCGCTGGCCCGGATGTCGCCTTCCGGGAGCAGGCGATCGCCGCCGCCAAAGCGGTGAGGAACTCCCGCCGGCTGAGACGACATGGATGTATTGTGCTCTGCGGACGGCTTGGCATGAGATGTTCAATACTCAATCACCAGGATTTCATGAATGTCATTGACCGTTGCGACCACAACCTCATCCTGACGCTTGATATTGGTTGTGGGGTTCCAGGCGCGTACCTGCCTGAGCGGACGGCGGACCCGTATGCTTGCGCGGTAGAGCGGCGCGTCCTCGATCATGCTCGCCAGCACATAGGGCCGGTCCTTGGCCGGCGTGCAGGCTGGCGGCGAGAGGTAGCCCAGCAGGTGGACGCGCAGGGTGCGACCCGCGGCGTCTTCCGTGACCACGGCCTCGACGTGGGTCGGCGCCGTCACTTCGACGACGGGCGCAGGATTCAGCAGACGGACGGCGTGGCCCAGCAGCTTGCGGGCCTCGACGATGTGATGCTCGCTTGCGGTGGCGAAGTCCGGCGAGCAGGCGAACGTGACAACCCGGCCTTTCCCGAAGCGGTTGACCAGTACGGCCGGGCCGACCGGCGCGTCGGCGCTCATCGGCCATTCGGTACCTTCCTTGCCCTGCTTCTGCCGGACGGTTCTGTGCGGGCGCATCAATTCGCCGACGGCGGCGGCCGTTGTCGGCTTGTAGATCAGCGCCGGTCCCTTCACCAGCAAGGGCCAGCCGGCGGGAATCCCGCCCCGAAGGCGTCCAGCGTCTTCGTCGCCGCCTGCGGGCAAGCGAACGTGGTTGTCGAGCGAATCGAGCTTGCCAACCGGCGTCGCGCCGATCAGGTCGGCGAAGCTGGATTCCTTGAGCGGTCGGCCGAAGCGATCCAGCGAGCCGGTCAATCCGGTAATGAGCAGGTTGCCGCCGTCCTCCAGGTAGCGGCGGAACAGATCCGCCTCCACCAGTGAGACGATCCCTGTGTTGGCCAGGCAGACCACGGGGAACCGCCGCAGGCGTTCAACTGTGGCGTTCTCGTCGAGGATCACACCGCAAGGAATGTGCTCATACGTCAGCGCCTTGTGCATGCCGTTGAACGATTGCTGATAATCCGCCGGTTTCTCGCGTCCGTACCAGTCGCGGGTCCGGCTGGAATAATAGATGCCGACCTCCTGCACGGGCTTTTGGCCGAAATGGCCGCGCTTGGCGAGGGCCTCCTCGAATGCCGCCCCGATCCGCTCGTAGGCGACCGGATCGAGCCACCCGTCGTAGCCGGTCTTGTCCACCATCGTAACCCGCGCGCCGTGAGCCAGGAGCGTCAGCAGCTCCCAGCGGATGTCGTTCAGCGGGCGGGTGGTCTGGTCGTGGTACATGCGCACGCCGCGCTGCATGGCGACCTGAAAGATCGCCCCCGGCTTCGTCGCCGCCAGGAACTCGGCGCTGAGGCCGACGCCCAGTGCGCTGAAGCCCCAGACGCCGGTCTCGCCCGTTACGAAGTCTCCGATATGCGCGTGCTGGACTGGACGCTGGCCCGTCTCCCAGGAGAACGGGGGCGATCCGTGGTAATTGAAGTCCACCGTGGCTGAGGGGTTGACCGACCGGACGTACTCGCGAAGGCGCTTCTCGAACCCGGCACTGCTGTCGTACCGCAGCTCAAGCATCCGGTCCCAGTCCTCATCCCACGAAACACCTTTGGGCATCGGCCGGCCGTATTCCTTCTCGAACAGCCGGCGACAGTTGTCGCACCAGCAGCCGTATGGCGGGCCGAAACCCTGATCCACCATGTCGAGGTGGAATCCGTCGATTCCGTAGCCGAGCATCTCGGCCAGCATCTTCTCGACGTACGCGGCGTAGGGCGAGTTGAAACATACACGGGGGTGCATCCGCTTTCCCTCGGCGTCGAGCATCGTCCAATCGGGGTGCTCGCGAAGCGTCTGCGTGGGGTACTGCAGGACGCAGTAGGCGATCACCGGCAGGCGGCGTTGTCGCGCTTCCTCGATCGTCTCGCGGAGCACGTCGCGCGAGCCCAGGCCAGGGCACTTCGGCTGCACCCTGGAATCGTAGTACGCGTACTCGCCGTCGCGAGCCCAGATCACGAGGTATTCCGCATGAGCCGCGGCGGCATTGCGGACGACCTCGCGGCCGTCGAAGCGGGACGCGTAGCCCACGTCCGACGGATCGCTGCCGGACTGGGCCCCGGTCGGGCCGACCTCCATGCCGACCAGGCACCGCTCGAACCACGCGATCCGTGCTTGCCCGGTCCACGGCCCCGTCGCCGACGCGGTCTGCTCGCCAGGGGCGGCACGCAGGCAACCAGAGATCAGCACGACACCGGTCCAGAGTGTGCGATTCATCATCCGAAGCTCCGTGGATGGTTTACTCCACCAGCCCGACCGCAAACAGGTCGGCATTCTTCAACACAAACCGGATTCGAGTTCCGGAAGGATCGCTTTTCGGTACATAGGCCCCGCATGCCCAACGGAGCTCAAATTTGACGGCATCCCCGGTGAACTCGCGGAACTCTTCACAGGTAACCACCTTGCCGGCTTGAGAGACGATCTCGAACGAGTAGGCGTCACCCGGATGATTCAGGCGGCCGTACCGCTGCGGGTCCGCCTTCTTCAAGGGAGCGATCCGGGGATCGGCGGGCCCCGGGCCGCCTTCGATCCCGACCTTCTGGGCGGATACCGCGACGTAAGCGTGGCCGCGGCGGATGACCTCTCGATGGACCACGTTCCAGTCGACAGTCATGTCGAGGCCGCCGGTGACGTTCCGGTACCCAACCACCGCAATCGCCTTCGGGAAGTATACCTCATTCTGCTCTTCGGATCGCAACAACGGTGAGGTCGTCTGACTGAGGGCAGTCGGCAGCGTGACGACGGACCGCATCGAGAACAGCCGAGGCGGTTCTGTCGGCAGATTGGCCGGCTACTTTGCCGAGGCATTCGAGAAGCCGTGCTTCCTCGAACATGCTGCTCTCCGCGTTGAAGGCCTCAGTGACTCCGTCCGTATAGAGTACCAGCGTGTCACCTGGCCGGAGCTTCATCCTTGTAGTACCGATCTCGACACCCGACACGAGGCCGGACACCATCCCGGTCGTTGTCAGAGTCACGCAGGGTGCGGCACCCGGTCGAACAAGCACCGGTGGCGGGTGACCGGCATTGGCACACGTCAAAGTGCCGGTTACAGGCTCGACAATCAGGCATAGCAGCGTAACGAACATGTTGCGGGGGTTCTGTACGGCCAAGGCGTCGTTCACTGCACGCAAGATCTCCCCAGGCTCGCGGTGGTGGCGCACCATCGTCCGGAGCAACGTCGTCGTGACTGCCATGAACAAGGCCGCGGGAACACCCTTGCCGGAGACGTCGCCGACGGCGACGAGCACGCGGCCGTCGTCGAGGCGCAAGACCTCGTAGAGATCGCCGCCCACCTCGCGAGCCGGCTCCAGGATGGCACATACTTCCAGGTTCGTGTCCGCCACGCTCGCCGCGATGTTCGAGGGCAGGATACCGAGCTGGATATCACGGGCAATGGCCAGTTCCGCGGCGATCTTCTCCTTCTCGGCGTCAGAGTAGGCTTTTGCCTTGAGGAGCGAGCGCACGCGGGCCTTCACCTCCAGAATCTCGAAGGGTTTGGTCAGGTAGTCATTGCCGCCAACCTCGAAGCCGAGCGTCTTGTTTTTCACCTCCTCGAGGGAGCTGAGAAACATGACCGGAATGTCCTGAGTGGTGGGCATCGCGCGAAGCCGACGACATACTTCGTAGCCGTCGAGCCCGGGCATGACGATGTCCAGCAGCACGAGGTCGGGCGGGTTTTTCTCGACGCTGCGCAGCGCCGCCTGGCCGTCGAGGGCCACGCTGAGCTTGTGGTCCTCACGAAGCGCCTGGACCAGCACATCGACGTTGGCCTTGACGTCATCGACGATGAGCACACGACAGTCAGAGAGGTCCTTCACTTCGGGTCTCCACTAGGGGCAGGAGCTGTGCGACGATAGTAGCCGCCGCATCGTATTCGTATCCGTCCGCCAGTTCTCGCACCCGCGCCAGATCGCCGGCCATATCCGCCGGCATGCCGAGAGAAGCCAATTGCGTGAGGGCGTCGCTCGAGGCCGACGGGTCGCAGTTGCCTAGCGCCACCGCCAGTTGTTCCAGAGTCACTCGAAGTCTCACCGGGTCGAACGGCGAAGGCGCCCCTGCCGGACCACTCTCGGGCCGTTCGCGCAGCGAGTCGACGGAGCGAAAGACCGTATTCGCGCGTTCGTCCACGGCGCGCAGCAGATCCTCCAGGTCACGTCGGCCTTCGCGGCCGGCTTGCTCGAGCGCTTTCGCCGCTGCGCGCAAGTCGTCTGCACCGAGGTTTCCGGCCGCGCCGGCGATGGCGTGTGCATGTTGAGCGGCGGCGGCCCCGTCACCCGCGAGAACGGCGGCGCGCAATTGCCCCAGGGTGCCGCTCTGCCCATCGGCGAAGCGGATGAGCATCTTGCGGAGGCTCTCAAAACCCAGGCCCAGGCGAGTGAGCGTGTCCGCCACATTGACGCCTTCGAGGGCAGGGGGGACATCTTCGGCCGGCGTGGAGACCGGCTGGGGGGGAACGGCTGTCGAGCCGACGTTCGTTGTCATGCGCGGCAGCCACCGCCGCAATGTCGCCAGCAAGGCCCGCCGATCGATGGGTTTGGTGATGTGGTCGTTCATGCCGACGGCTAGGCACGCGTCGAGGTCCCGTTTCATGGCATTCGCGGTCATCGCGATAATCGGGACACGGTGGAAGACGGGATCGGCCCGCAGCACCCGAGTCGCTTCCAGCCCATCCATTTCCGGCATCTGCACGTCCATCAGAATGGCCTCGTACCGATCCGGTTGTCGACGCGCCATTTCGACAGCCTCCCGGCCATTGGCAGCCACCTCCAGCTCAATGCCCAATCGGGAGAGCAGTTCGAGGGCCACCATCTGGTTCGCCTCGTTGTCCTCGGCGAGCAGCGCCCGCACACCCTCGAATTCGCGTTCCAGCGGCACGTCGGGCGCCCGGCGGACGGCGTGAACCTTAGCACCCTCCACCTCAGCGAGCGAGTTGAACAACAATGATGCCGTGATCGGCTTTGAGAGAAACATGTTGACGCCGATATCCGCACAACGGGCTTCCTCTTCCTTTCCAGCATACGCACTGATCACCACGATAGGCAGCGACCGCGTCTCTGGCCGCCCTCGGATGCGGGCCGCGGCCTCGATGCCGTCCATGCCCGGCAGCATCCAATCCATGATCACCAGGCCGAAGGGATTCTCAGCGTCCTTGCGGTTGCGCTGTTCCAGAAGTGTGAGTGCCTCTTCCGCCGTTCCGACAGCCACGACGGGAATCGACCAGCCGGTTAGCAGCGTCTTCAGCAGCCCGCGGCTGGTTTCGCTGTCATCCACGACCAGGATAGGCCGTTCTCCAATGCCCGGAGGTGGCGTACGCAACGGTGCATCGCGTGTCTCTTCGCATCCGACGCGAGCGGTAAAGAAGAAAGTGGTGCCGAGTCCAGACTTGCTCTCGACGGTGATGTCGCCGCCCATCATGCGCGCCAGACGTCGGCTGATGGCTAGCCCCAGGCCGGTCCCGCCATACTTCCGTGTTGTCGAGGTATCAGCCTGGCTGAAGGCTTCGAAGAGCCGTGCTTGTTGTTCATCGGTCATCCCGATCCCGGTGTCTCGCACGCTGACGAGCAGGTCGACCTTGCCCGGCAGTGCGACATCGCCGGCCGGGAAAGTCGTCGCGGTCGCGACTTCGACCATGACCTCGCCCTGGTTGGTGAACTTGAAGGCGTTGCTGAGCAGGTTCGTCACAACCTGCCGGAACCGCAGTGCATCGCCGATGAGATGGTCCGGGACGCTGGCCGGGACATGCACAATGAGTTCCACGTGCTTCTCGATCACTTTCGCGCGGAAGGTCTCGGTGATCTGCTCCAATTCATCACGCAGGCTGAATGGCGATTCTTCCAGTTCAAGTCGGTCGGCCTCGATCTTCGAGAAATCGAGAATGTCGTTGATCAGGGCAAGCAGACTCCTGGCCGACCCATGCACGACACTGAGGTATTGCCGCTGCCTGGGGGTGAGTTCCGTATCGAGTGTCAGGCCGGTCATGTTGATGACGGCATTCATCGGTGTGCGGATCTCATGGCTCATGTTCGCCAGGAACATGGACTTCATCTCGGTGGCCTCTTCCGCCCTCCGCTTGGCAATCCGCAGCTCCTCCTCAAGGTCCTTGCGCTCGGTAATATCCACGAGCAGTCCGATGAGACCGCCCGGCCGGCCGTCCGCAAGATGGAAACCGTCCACGGAGTACAGAGTCACGTGTGTCTGCCCGTCTGCGTAGGTGATCGGCAGTTCGTAGCTCAGGCGGCTCGCGTCGCGGATGACCGCAGTATCCTCCGCGTGAAATCGTCGTCGTTCGTCCTCAGGAATGTACTCCAGGTCGAGCACCGTCTTGCCTCGCAGGCTGTCGCTCAGTATCCCGAAGGCCTTCTCGTAGGCGGTGTTGCAGCCCAGAAAGCGCGCCCCGGCATCCTTGACGAATATGGGGTAAGGGATGCTGTCCAGCAGCGCCTGCTGGAACATCAGGCGGTCCTGCAAGCCGTCCTCCGCGATTTTACGTTCGGTGAAGTCGTGCAGAATCTCGATCGCCCCGGCATACGCGCCGTTTTCGTCATTCAAGATGCGTGCACGGCCTTGCAGGTAAGCGCCCCCGCCGCCCAGCGGCAGGTAGGCCTCACCGATCAGCACCGGACCATCGCGCTTGATGCTGGCATATTCCTTCTCCAGATCCTCTTGGGATAACTGTACCAGATCGATGAGAATCGGTCTTCGCTTTCCGTAGAAGGGAAGGGCATATTCGTAATCGCCCTTGCCGAGTATGCTTGCTGCCGGGACACCGGTCAGCGCCTCGGTGGCTTTGTTCCATGCCACCACCCGGCGGTGGCGGTCAATAATGATGAGGGCATCCGGCATCAGGTCAATGATCGAAGCCAATCGCCGCTCGGATTCCCGGAGGGCATCCTCCACCCGCTTGCGGTCGGTGATGTCGGTGAACATGGCGAAAGCGCCGATCTTGACGCCGCGGTCGTCGAAGAGAGGCGTTGCGCTCACCTGGCACGGAACATGGGTCCCGTCAGGGCGGGTGAGTTCGATGTCGTAGGTGTCGGCTTCGCCGCGTGCGCGGCGCGCGGTCTCTTCCCTGAAAACCCGGGTGTTCTCCTCGTCGGTGAATTCGAAAATGCGGTGCCCAACGATCCCCTCGCGCGGGCGTCCCAAGATCTGGCACATGGCGGGGTTGACGTCGAGGGTGACCGAATCGTTATCGATCAGCCAGAAGCCTTCTTTCGACGTCTCCAGAATACGGTGGATCTTGCGTTCGCTAGCGGCCAAGGCGTCCTCCGCCCTTTTCCGCTCCGTCAGGTCGCGCAGGATGGCCACGGCTGCAGGTTTCCCACCCAGCGAGGTCAGGCTGAGAGAGACCTCCGTCGGAAAGACTTCGCCTGTACGCTTCTGGTGGAACCATTCGAAGCGCAGAGATCCCATCTGCCGGAGCTCCTGGACGATCTGCTCCTGCTTCTGACGGGAGGACAGGCCATCGGCCTGGAGTTCGGGCGAGAACTCGTGTGGCCAGCGGCCGACGAGATCGGAGGGACTCTCATAGCCCAACATTCGGAAGGCCGCCTCGTTCACGTCCCGGATGCCCGTCTCGTCGAAGAAGAAAACCGCATCCTGGGGTGCGTTGAATACGGCCCGGAACATCCGCTCACGGCGGACTCGCTCAGTGATGTCCGTGAAAGTAATCACCGCGCCCGTGATCCGTCCGTCCTCCATCATCGGCATGGCGCTGTACTCGACCGGGAAATCCGTACCGTCCTTGCGCCAGAGATGCTCGTCCTCCACCCGACAGGCCTCGCCGTGTCTGCAGACCGCAAGCATGGGACACTCTTCCGCCGGGTAAGGGCTGCCGTCAGGGCGGTGATGGTGAATGAGACTGTGTGTGGGCCGGCCGATGAGTTCCTCCATGGTGTACCCCAGCAGGCGGCAGGCCGAGGGGTTCACGAAGGTAATGCGGTCCTCGGTATCGACGCCGAAGATGCCCTCGGCGGCAGCATCGAGAATCCGGCGGGTCTGCTGCTCCTGCGCAGCCACCCGCTCTTTGCCGACGGTCGCCACCAGTTCGGCAAAACCGGCCAGGAATCCCAGGATGGCCGGGAGGCGGTCCTCGTGCACGATCGGGACTTCCCGGAGCGCCTGCAGGTACTCTTCCGTGTCGAACCCGTATGCTTCCGATTGCCTGCCGAAGGCCACCTCGTCCGGCGGCTTCAAGAGGAACTGGCCGACGAAAACATTGGCCACGTGCCGTCCGTGGATCAGGACAGGTGAGGCTGCGTTGGTCAAGCCTTGCGGGCATGTGTACAGGGAGAAGCGTTTGCCGGCCTCAAGGCGCGTGGCCAACACCGTATCACTCTCGATGCAACGGGCGAGTGTTTGCGGATGGACCCGATGAAACTGCGTGCATATCCGTTCCCATCGGGCACCGACAAACACGTTCCCTCTCATGTCCACGATGGAGGTTGCGATGCCGACGACATCGCAGAAATGCTCGAGCAGTGTCTGCATCTTCCCACGGTCAAGCAAATCGTCCAGTTCATGGCGGCGATTGCCTGTGGGTGCCGGGTGGTCACCTGGGATGCTGTGGGCCGAGGCACCTGACACATCATGACTCATGGCCGTTTACACCTCTCACGCCCGGTCATTCCCCCGACAGTCTTTCTCGCCCGGCCAATGGCGTCCACCGCCAGCATGGCATCGAGCACTCTGTCCGGAGTGATGACGCCGGCCTCATGATGGACGGACTGCCCGGGAGCACAGGTGTTTTGAGCCGCGGCCATCAGCTTCTCCCGGCTGGCCTTTCCCAGGCCGATGTCCTCAAGCGTCGTCGGCAGACCGACATCCTCGCAGAACGAGAAAACGGTTTCCGATTCCTGCGCAGATGCATCTGCGAGCTGAAGGCCGGCTAGGACGCCGAAGGCGACCTTCTCGCCGTGGTAAAACGAGTGGGTCTCCGCCAATGCAGTCAGGCCGTTGTGAATGGAATGCGCGGCAGCCAATCCGGCGCTTTCAAAACCGATCCCGCTTAACAGGATGTTGGCTTCGACTACGTGCTCCAAAGCCGGTGTAACGATATGCCGTTCACTGGCGAGTTTGGCCACCACACCATAAGCAAGCAGTGTTTCATAACAGAGTTTGGCAATGTGCAGTCCCGCCTCCAAGCTGTGTCCGCCGCACTCGTTCGCCGACTGCGTTCGGCTGCAGGACCTGGCTTCAAACCAGGTGGACAGCGCGTCCCCCATGCCCGCTACCAGAAAACGCGTCGGCGCCGCAGCGATGATCCCCACATCAACCAGAACCGCCGCCGGGTTCGTCTTCTGGTAGCAGACGGCCTCGAAAACCCCGTCCTGCGAGTAGATCACCGCGCACCCGCTGCACGGTGCATCAGTCGAAGCGATGGTGGGTACAACGATCACGGGGATGCCGGCCCGGTCGGCGACAATTTTAGCGGTGTCGATGGTCTTTCCTCCGCCCATGCCGACCAGGACATCCACGTGCCTTTGCGAAACAACACCGGACAGCCGAGTCAACTCCTTCTCGCAGCATTCGCCGCGGAATGACTCCACCGGGACGCCCTGCGCAAGGAAGTCGATGCCGCATGCGGGCAGGATCCTCTCGCTCACCGATGGGGAGGCCACGATCAGCCCCTGCTTCCCCAGCAGGCCGATCAGCGCGGGCAGTTCGCTTATCGCGCCGACCCCTTGGATGTACTTTCCAGGAAACACGGCCTTCTTGTACATGTGAACTCCTATCTGTTCGGCGCATTCTGTGAGCGTCCGGATTCCTCGGCTAGGTCGAAGATCAGCTCCATATGCCGCTGACTGTCGGTGGGCGTG
>ENA-UOWG01000815-UOWG01000815.1-activated-sludge-metagenome-genome-assembly--contig:-NODE-815-length-36385-cov-6.088852_pt1 | contig 36385 bp, 29 predicted proteins | sample MGYA00238147_ERZ761563 | MGnify/ENA primary metagenome ERZ761563 (study PRJEB28884, sample SAMN05720216) | anaerobic digester metagenome | isolation source: active sludge of municipal...
GTCCCCGGGGCGACCTGGGCGGTGAAGGTGGCCGAGTTGGCGACTCCGATCCGGGCGCCGTTCAGGAAGATCTCCGCCCCGGGCCGGAGGTTGTTGAGGACCAGGGGCACCATGGCGGGCTGGAGGTTGGCGGTGACGGTCACGGGGCCCGTTACGGAGACGGTCTGGTTGAAGTCCAGGTAGCCCGGAGCGGTGACCCGGATGGAGTAGGGCGCCCCGCCCATGGGCAGGTTGGCCGTGAAGGGGGCCTTGCCGCGCTGGGAGAAGGGCTGGCCCTCGTTGATGATCACGTCCGCGCCCTGCACGTTGGAGACGACCGTGACCGCCGCGAAGGCTCCCTGGAGGACCGCGTTGACCGTCCGGTTGCCGGAGATCACCAGGTTCTCCACGTAGTCCGTGTACCCCGGAGCGCGCACGACCAGGGTGTAGGACCCGGGGGCCAGGGAGGCCGAGAAGGGTACCCGGCCGGCGCTGACGTTGTTGAGGATGACCTCGGCCCCGGCCACGTTGGCGTTCACCAGGAGGTTGTAGTTCTGGGGAGGGGGAGGCGGCGGGGTGACGACCGCGCCGATCCGCTGGAGGGTCACGTTCAGGGTGATCGGGGAGGTCCCGGCCCGGACGACGGTCTCGAAGGTCTGGAACCCGTTCTTCTGGACCCGGACCTGGACGTTGCCCTGGGGCACCAGGAAGGAAAAGTTCGGGGTGGTCTTGCCGGCCAGGCGGCCGTTGATGTAGACCTCCGCGCCCACCTCGTTGCACTGGATGTTCAGGGACGTGCGGTTCTGGGCGAAGGCCAGGCCCGGGCCCAGGGTCAGAAGGACCAGGAGCACGGCTAATGTCTTTCTCATCGATTTCCTCCGTACGGTTTGGGGAAGCGCCCCCAGGGTGCAATCCCTAGTATACGACGCGGAGCTCGGAGTTTCCATCGGGGGCCGGAAAACCGGCACCGCTTTCTTCCGCTTCCGATAGAAAAGGAGCGAACCAGCCCCGGTGTTACGAAGATTGTGAAATCTCCATTTTGTCCCACATTCCATCTGGTTTTTTTTGCCCGATGCGCTATAGTATCTTCACGGAAGGCGCGGGCGCAGGAACCGGCCTTCCATCGTGGGCCGGAAGCGTCCACGGTATCGATCAGGAGGTTAAGGAATGAACAAGAGACTAATCGCGGTACTCGCGATCCTCACGGTCGCGGCCGCGGGCGCCTTCGCGCAGATAGGCCTGGGGCTCAACGCCGCCATCTACTCCGACACGAAGATGAGCTTCTCGGAGTTCGGGGACCGCCTCCGGAACGGCGAGGGCGTCTTCTACGGTCCCTTCATCGAGCTGGCCCTGGGCAAGACCGCCCTGGGACTCTCCGGGAACTTTTCCTTTTACGAAGAGGACTGGTCGTACGATCCAATGAATCCCTGGTATGTCCCCATGGTGGACTTCGATCTGAGCCTCTATGCCCAGGGCCACCTGATCAAGTACCGAGCCTTCCTTGACCCCTTCCTGGAGGTGGGACTGGGGATCATGGGCAAGGACTACGCGAACGAGATTGATGACCCGGATCTGGACAATCCCATCATGGCCACCACCTACTTCCAGGCCGGCGGAGGCTTCGGAATCAACCTAGGGGGCCTGGGGATCTTCATCAAGGGGCTCTACCTTTTCCCAATGGGTACCGTAAAGAGTTCGGTTTACGTCGATGATGACGGAGATCCTTTTACTCCACCGCTTGAGATTACCTACGACTTGGCCACCTACCCCCTCCGCCGCCTCAAGCTGATCGCGGGGGCGAAGATTATCCTGTAAACGTGAATGGGTGAATCGTGAATAGGTGAATAGGGAGGAGGGCCTTCTTGTTTACCTAAATCACGTTCCATGAGGGCTGCGGCGAAAGTCGCGGCCTTTTTTATGGAGGTGAATAGGTGAATGGGTGAATTAGTGAATGGGAAGAAGGGCTCCTATTCACCTATTTACCCACTCACCTATTCACGTTATCTGATTCTAGTGCAATCAAAAAGGCACTCCAGGCCGTATCTCCTGCATGCCGGAAGCTCCGATTCAAAGACTAAAAGTCTATCAGCTAGCTCATGCTCTCACGTTGGATCTATACAGAGCGACTCGAGGATTTCCAGCCGATGAAAAATTCGGCCTAACTTCCCAGATCCGTCGTGCCGCATCGTCTATTAACGCAAACCTTATGGAGGGATCCCATCGTCGATCCCGTTTGGATTTCGCGTCCTTCATCGGTATCGCGCGCGGTTCCTGTGCTGAACTTACGTATCATCTGATCCTGGCAAGAGATCTGGGGTATTTGAACGAGACGGATTTCCGGCGTTATTCCGAGCGGATGTACATTCTTGGTTCGATGCTTTGCGGATTGTATAAGAAGGTGAAGAAGTGAATCAGTGAATGGGTGAATAGTCAGTCCCCATTCTCCCATTCACCTATTCACATATTCACCTATTCACGGTACTTTCCCCGTATGCCCTCCACCAGCATCGACAAGGCGGTCCTCATCCTCAAGCAGCTGGCCGTGCCGCCCTACGAGTACAAGGCGGGGGAGCTGGCCCGGAAGCTGGGGATGAACCGGTCCTCGGTCTACCGGATCCTCCAGGTCCTGAAGGACTGCGACCTGGTGATCTCCGACAAGGCGGGGGACTACTACAAGGTCGGCCCGGAGATGTACCACATCGGGACCACCTACCTCTACAACAACAACTTCCACTCGAAGCTGATCGACATCCTCTCGGAGATCTCGGACATCATCAAGGAGTCCGTGGGCATGGCGGTGATGGACGGGGACAAGATCATGTCCCTGATCGAGATCGAGGTCCACCAGCCCATGAAGCTGAACGACGTCCCCGGGCGCTATTATCCGCCCAACAAGGGCAACTACGGCAAGGTCCTGATGGCTTACCAGGACCCGGAGTACATCGAGCGGACCCTCTCCGGCCGGGTCTTCGAGAAGACCTTCTACAACACCCTGACCACCAAGGAAGAGCTCCTGGCGGAGTACGCCCGGATCCGCGACCGGGGCTACTCCTTCAGCGTGGACGAGTTGGGGATCGACATCCTGGGGGTCGGGATCCCCATCTTCGGGGAGAAGGGCCGGATCAAGGCCTGCGTGGCCGTGGGCTTCTACCGCAGCGAGGGCTGGGAGGACAAACTCCACCGGGTCAAGGACATACTCCTGGGCTACCAGGGGCAGATCGAGCGGAACCTTCCCTAGCGGGGGCCGAAGTACTCGATTCGTTTCCCTCTCGACCGTCCGCGGTCGTTCCGCCCCGCCGCCGCGCCTCTCCGGAATAGTTGGTTCCCTTCACTTTACCGGTTGCGTATTCGTGAAAATAGTATATAATGTGATTGTATCTTGAACATCGTGTTTGCATGTTGAACAATATATAATAAAATATCGTAACTGGCCTTGATTCTGCCATGGGTTCAAGCGGGGAAGCCTTCCGCTCTCCCCGAAACGTTTCGATATCGTTTCCGTTTATAAGGAGGAACCTATGAGCCTCGGGTGCAAGTACGGTACGCACCGGGTGATCGAACCGGTCGGTGCGATGCCCCAGACCGCGCAGAAGATCAACAACGACATGTCGATCCTGTACGACAACGAGATCCTGGTGGACGTGATCGCCCTGAACGTCGACTCGGCCAGCTTCACCCAGATCGAGCAGGAAGCCGGCGGGGACGTGCAGAAGATCGGCGCCAAGATCCTGGAGATCGTCGCGGCCCGGGGCAAGCAGCAGAATCCCGTAACCGGATCCGGCGGGATGCTCATCGGCAAGGTGGCCAAGATCGGCTCGGCCCTGAAGGACCGGGACCTCAAGGTCGGGGACAAGATCGCCTCCCTCGTGTCCCTTTCCCTGACCCCCCTCAAGATCAACAAGATCCTCAAGGTCCACCCCGAGATCGACCGGGTCGAGATCGACGGCCAGGCCATCCTCTTCGAGAGCGGGATCTACGCCAAACTCCCCTCGGATATGGACGAAGGTCTGGCCCTGGCGGCCCTGGATGTGGCGGGCGCTCCGGCCCAGGCGGCCAAGCTGGTCAAGCCCGGGGACTCGGTACTGGTCCTGGGCGCGGGCGGCAAGTCCGGCCTCCTGTGCCTCTACGAGTCCATGAAGCGCGCGGGCCCCACGGGCCGCGTGGTGGCCAACATCCACTCCGAGCGGTCTCGGAAGGTCATCCAGGACCTCAAGATCGCCCACGAGATCGTGGTCGGCGACGCCACCAAGCCCGTGGACCTCATGAACGCGGTGCTCAAGGCCAACAAGGGCCGGGAGTTCGACATCGCCATCACCTGCGTGAACATCGCGGGCTGCGAGATGGCCAGCATCCTGCCGGTCCGGGACGGCGGCACGGTCTACTTCTTCAGCATGGCCACCAGCTTCACCCGGGCCGCCCTGGGCGCCGAGGGCATCGGCAAGGACGTGAACATGATCATCGGCAACGGCTACACCAAGGACCACGCCGAGATCACCCTCTGGGAGCTTCGGGAAAACCCGGCGCTGAGGAAGGTCTTTGAAGAAAACTACGTTAAGTAAGGTATTTGCAGGAACAAACCACGGAGAGCACGGAGAACACGGAGCAGAGATGAGGAATTAGATGATTTATCGAATCCCGCCTCGATTTCTCCGTGTCCTCTGTGTCCTCCGTGGTGAGTCCTAAAAACCTTTGCGAAGGAGCCAGCATGGCAGCCAGCGAATATCCGAAACTGAACCTCTCCAAGTCCATGTCCATGTTCGAGGAGGCCCAGCGGCTCTCCCCGGGCGGGGTCATGGGCATCCGACGGCCCTACAACTTCATCCAAGGGGAGTACCCCATCTTCATCGACCGGGGTTACGGGGGCCACATCGTCGACGTGGACGGCAACGACTACATCGACATGCTCTGCGCCTACGGCCCGGTCATCCTGGGCTACGACGAGAAGGAGATCAACGACGCGGTCAAGCGCCAGATGGACGAGCGGGGCTTTTGCTTCAGCCTCGTCCAGCCGGCGCAGAACCAGCTGGAGCGCGCCTTGATCGACATCATCCCCTGCGCCGAGAAGGTCATCCCCGTGAAGACGGGCTCCGACGCCACGACCCTGGCGGTCCGGATCGCCCGGGGCTACACGGACAGGGCGATGGTCCTGCGCTGCGGCTACCACGGCTGGCACGACTGGTGCGTGGAGAACCACGGCGGGGTGCCCGAGGAGACCCTGGAGCTCACGGACGAGTTCGAGTACGGGTCCCTGGAGGCCCTGGAGGCCAAGCTCAAGGAGCACGCGGGCAAGGTGGCCTGCGTGATCATCACTCCCGTGGGGCACCCCCTGGCCAAGCCGGTCATGGCCCCGCCCAAGGGATACCTGGAGGGCGTGAAGGAGCTCGTGAAGAAACACGGCGCCGTCCTCGTGTTCGACGAGATCCGTACCGGCTTCCGGGCCGCCCTCGGCGGCGCCCAGGAGCGCTACGGGGTCACCCCGGACCTGGGTACCTTCGGCAAGGCCCTGGCCAACGGCTACGCCATCTCCTGCGTGGCCGGCAAGGCCGAGATCATGGACGTCTGCCAGTCCAAGGTCTTCGTCTCCTCCACCTTCTTCCCGAACTCCCTGGAGATGGTGGCGGCCCTCAAGTGCCTGGAGATCCTCAAGCGCGAGGACGTCCCGAACTCGATCTGGGCACGGGGCACCAAATTCCTGGAGCGCCTGCGGAAGGTCGTCGCCGACTCGGGCTGTCCCGCCACGGTAAGCGGCATCCCCCCCATGCCCTTCGTGACCTTCGACAAGGCCCCGGGGGACGAGGAGAAAGCCTACAAGGCCCGGCGGGAGTATTTCTACACCCAGACCATCCGCCGGGGACTCTTCATCCAGCCCTTCCATCACTGGTACATCGCCCATCGCCATACGGACGCGGACCTGGACAAGGCCCTGTGGGCCATCGGCGAGGCCCTGGAGCTGACCATGAAGAAGTACCCGGTGGGGAAGGTTTAAAGAAGACGATAGGACACGGAGGGAAAGGGCCTTGGAACCATAGGACAGACAGGATGGACAAGATTGAGAACGGATTAACAAGATCAGGTTTGGGAAATTCGCAATTCCCCCCTCCTATCTTGTTCATCCGTCTTTCATCCTGTTAATCCTGTCTGGTTTCTGGTTCCACGCCCTTCTTCCCGCCTCTGTGGTTCAATCGTTAAAGGAGTGCGTATGCTCGATTCCAAGATCGTCATAACCTGCGCCTGCACGGGGGCGGAGACCACCAAGGCACACAACCCCGCCCTTCCGGTCACGCCCGAGGAGGTCGCGGACACCGCGGTGGCCTGCCGGGAGGCGGGGGCCGCCATCCTCCACCTCCACGTGCGGGACGAGAACGGCAAGCCCACCCAGGATCCCAAGGTCTTCCGGAAGGCCATCGACCTGATCCGCAAGCGCACGGACATCGTGGTGGAGATCACCACCGGAGGGGCCGTGGGGGACACCGCGGAGGAACGCCTGCGGCCGGTCACGGAGCTGGAGCCCGAGATGGCCTCCCTGGACTGCGGGACCGTCAACTTCGGGGACGACTACATCGTGAACACCCTGCCGGTCATGCGGAAGTTCGCCCAGGAGTTCCGCCGTCTCAAGGTGCGGCCCACCCTGGAGTGCTTCGACCTGGGCCACGTATTCTCCAGCCGCATCCTGATCAAGGAGGGGCTTCTGGAGCCGCCCTACCACTACGGCCTGGTGATGAACGTCCCCGGGGCGGTGCCCTTCACCCTGGACACGATGGAGTCCTTCGTCCGGGTCCTGCCGGAGGGGGCGGACTTCACTCTGATGGGCATCGGCCGGGCGTCCCTGCCGGCCCAGTACGCGGCCATCGCCCGGGGCGGCTGGATCCGGGTGGGCTTCGAGGACAACGTGTACTACTCCAAGGGCGTCCTGGCGGAGTCCAACGCCCAGTTCGTGGCCCGGGCCGCCCGGCTGGCCAAGGAAGCGGGCTTGACCCCCGCGACTCCGGCGGACGTGCGGAGTCATCTGAAACTCAGGACTTGATTTGGAATGAACCACGGAGTCGCGCGAGCCGGACGTAGGTCCGGCTCGCGGCAGCGAAACCCGTTGGGTTTCGCCGATTTTAGATGATTTTGGCATCGCCGAAGCTTGCTTCGGCGCCGTCAGGATGGCGTAGCCATCCTGACGCGTACTCTGTGGTTGAATCGTGAGGAGTCTGTATGAACGAGTACCGTACCAGCGACTACAAGCGCATCCCTCTCTACGCGAACGTGCCGGAGTCGGACTGGAACGACTGGCACTGGCAGATGAAGAACGACATCAAGGACGTGGAAACCCTGTCCAAGGTGGTGCCCCTCACGGAGGCGGAGAAGAAGGACATCGAGGCGGTCTTGAAGCGCTTCCGCATGGCCATCACCCCCTACTACGCCTCCCTGATCGACCCCGCGGACAAGCACTGTCCCGTGCGCCTCCAGGCCATCCCCCGCCTGCCGGAGACCTTCGAGGACCCCGCGGACGAGGACGATCCCCTCCACGAGGACGTGGACTCCCCGGTCCCCGGGCTGACCCACCGCTACCCGGACCGGGTCCTGCTGCTGGTCACGAACATCTGCTCCATGAACTGCCGCCACTGCACCCGGCGCCGACTGGTGGGCTTCGAAGACGTGCACATGTCCGACGCCAACATCGACGCGGCGGTGGAGTACATCCGGAAGACCCCGATCGTCCGGGACGTCCTCATCTCCGGGGGGGATCCCCTGGTGCTCTCGGACGAGAAACTGGAGCGGGTCATCCGGAAGCTCCGGGAGATCGAGCACGTGGAGGTGATCCGCATCGGGTCCCGGGTCCCCGTGGTGATGCCCCAGCGGATCACGGACAACCTGGTCTCCATGCTGGCCAAGTACCACCCGATCTACCTCAATACCCACTTCAACCATCCCAAGGAGATCACCGCGGAGGCCAAGGCGGCCTGCGAGAAGCTGGCCAACGCGGGCATTCCCCTGGGCAACCAGAGCGTCCTTCTGCGGGACGTGAACGACTGCCCCATGACCATGAAGAAGCTGGTCCAGAAGCTCCTGACCATCCGGGTCAAGCCCTACTATATCTACCAGTGCGACCTGTCCATGGGGATCAGCCACTTCCGGACCTCGGTGTCCAAGGGGATCGAGATCATCGAGAACCTCCGCGGCCACACCACGGGCATGGCGGTCCCCACCTTCGTGGTGGACGCCCCGGGGGGCGGCGGCAAGACCCCGGTCATGCCGAACTATCTGATCACCCAGAACGAGAAGCGCATCGTGATGCGCAACTACGAGGGCGTGATCACGACCTACACGGAGCCGGATACCTACGTGCCCCGCTGTCCCGAGGGCTGCGAGTTCTGCGAGGACGAGCTCCTGAAGCCCCAGGACGGGGTGGCCACACTGCTGGCGGGGCAGAGGCTCTCCCTGGAGCCCAAGGACCTCAAGCGCTTCCAGCGCGGCCACCGCCCCTAGGCCCGCCGTGCTGGACCGGGCGGAGGACTTCCTGGGCCGGGTCACCTTCGTGACCGGCCCGGAGAAGCACTGCGGAAAGACCACCTTCCTCAACCGGGCCCTGTCCCTGGTGCGGGCCGCGGGGGAGAGGCCCGCCTTCCTGTCCATCGGCTACGACGGGGAGGCCCGGGACTCCCTCTCGGCGGCCCGCAAGCCCTCGGTGCCCGTGTCCCCGGGGGACGTGGTGATCAGCGCCGAGCGCTTCCTGCGGGACGGGCGCATCCTCCCGGAGATCCTGGAAATCCTTCCCGGAAGCTCCGCCTTCGGCCGGATCTGCGCGGCCCGGGCGAGGCGGCCGGGCCGCATCGTCCTGGTGGGCCCCGAGGGCAACGAGGGCGTGGCCCGGGCCCTGGCCTTTCTCCGGGACGAAGGCGTCGCCCGGACGGTCCTGGTGGACGGGGCGATCAACCGGATCACCCAGGCAGCCTCCTGGCCGGGGGCGCGCTTCGTCTTCGTGCTCCGGGCCGACGCCGCCTCACTGGACAAGTCGGCCCGGCAGGCCCGACGCCTCTCGTCCCTGGCTTCCCTGCCCGCGGCGCCCCCGGGCTTCGGTTCGGGGGAGGGGGAGCACATCCTGGACGGCCCCCTCACCGCGGCGACCGCGGGGGCCCTGCCGGATACCGCCCGGGCTGTGGCGGTGGAGGACTTCACCAAGGTCTTCCTGGACGACGGGGAGCTCCGGTCCTTCCGGACCGGGAGGGAGCTTCTCGTCAAGGCGCCCGTCGAGTGCGCGGGGATCGTGGCGGTCCTGCGGGGGGTATCCCGCCCGGCCTTCCTGTCCCGGCTGGACGGGGAGACCGCGGCCCGGATCGCCTTCAACCCCTACGAGCTCTCCCCGGAGGCCGCGGCATGAGCGGCCGGCCCGCCGGCCTCCTGGCGCCCGAGGACCTCGCGGACGCCTGGTCCTTCTCCCGGGCCGAGGAGTTCTGGGACCTCTACCGTCCCTACACCCCCTACGGCAAGGACGAGCGGGACGAGCGGCGGGTCCATTCGGACCGGGCCGCGATCGAGGAACTCCTGGACCGGACCGAGGCCGCGGCGGCCTGGCTGGATTCGACCCGGGAGGACCCCGCGGCCCGGGACCGGGCGGGATACTACCTGAAGCGGATGCCCCGGCTCCCGTCTTCGGTCAAGGCCGAGTACGAGCTGGCGGAGATCTTCCAGGTGAAGAAATTTCTGGCCGATTACCAGGGTCTCCGTACGGCCCTGGACGAAACCGCCCGGGACGCCTTCGGCCTGGGGCTCGCGGCCCCGGACCTGGCCGCGGAGCTGGGCAAGGGAGGCTCGGACCCGGAGACCTTCTTCGTCTCCGACGCCTACGATCCCGCCCTGGCGGAGGTCCGGATGTCCATAGCCCGGACGGACGCGGACCTGGAGGCGGCCCGGTCGGCCGCGGAGACCCGGCTGGCCGCCCGGCACGGGGTACGCCTTTCCGGCCGGGACTTCGCCCTGGTCCCCCGGGCCCAGGCGGAGGCCCTGCTGGCGGACCGGGACCTGGCGGTGGTGGAGCCCTACGACGACCGCCTCTACCTGGTGCGGCCGGCGGCGGACGCCCGGATCCTGGGGCTCCGGGACCTCCGGGACGAGCTGGCCGCCCGGGAACGCAAACTGGAGGACGATGTCATCCGGCGCCTCTCGGGCCTCATCGCAAGTGCGCTCCCGGAGATCCGGGCCGCCTCGGAGCGGACCCGGGACTTCGACCTGGCCCTGGCCCGGGCCCGCCTTGCGCGGGACCTGGGACTCGTCCGGCCGGACCTCTCCGCCGAGGGTGACTGGGAACTCACGGCCGGCCGCTTCCTGCCCTGCGAGGTGGAGTGCGGGGATCTCGGCCTGGCGTATACGCCCCTGTCCGCCCGGTTCGGAAAGCCGGTGACCACGATCTTCGGGTCCAACATGGGGGGCAAGACCGTGGCCCTGAAGACGGTGCTCTTCTTCCAGGTCCTGGCCCAGGCGGGTTTCCACGTCCCCGCCGCCTCCTTCCGCACCCGGGTCTACGCCCGGCTCTCCTACGTGGGGGAGCTGGCGGGGGAGCGCCTGGCGGGGCTCTCGGGCTTCGGCTTCGAGATCCACCGCTTCATCCGGGCCTGGGAGGGGATGGGGGAAGGCGGCTGCCTGGCGGTCTTCGACGAGTTCGCCCGGACCACCAGTTCCCGGGAGGCGGAGGCCCTCCTGTCCGCGGCCCAGGCGGAGCTGGCGGCCCGGCCCGGGGTGAAGAGCTTCTTCGCCACCCACTTCCGGGGCCTGGTCCGGTCGCCGGGGGTGGACTACCTGCGGATGAGGGGCCTGGACCGGAAGGCGGCCTCGGAATGCCTGGAGGCGGACGCCCCCCGGGCGGAGCGCCTGGCCCGGATCAACCGGCACATGCGCTACGAACTGGAACCGGACGCGGAGGGCCCCGGCCCCGCGGACGCCCTGACCGTCGCGGCCCTGCTGGGCCTGCCGGGGGAGATCGTTAAGAAAGCGGAAGGAATGTTGAGGTAAACGTGAATGGGTGAATAGGTGAATGAGTGAATGGGGTTTCCTTCTATTCACCCATTCACTATTCACTTATTCACCTTCCACAAGGAGTTTTCATGCGCGCGAAACTAGGCTTATCCCAAGACAAGATCTCCGAAGCCCGCCAGCTCGCGACCAGGATCTGCGAGCCGGTGTCGAAATTCGTGGACGGCCACACCTCCGTAACGGTGGAGCGGGCCACTCTGCGCCTGGCGGGGGCGGACGACGCGGACGCCGACGGGGTGCCCGTGCCGAACCTGATCGTGGATCAGGCCCGGGACCGTTTGGCGGACGGTGCCTTCCGCCTCTACGCGAGCGCCCTGGCCCGCACGGGGGACAGCCCGGAGCGGCTGAACCGGAAGATCGCGGAGGGCTTGCGCCTGACCGACCTGCCCCCCGCGGACGAGTCCGCGACGGCCCGGAAGGCGGTCGAGTTGGTGAACCGGGCCGAGACCCGGGTCCGTGCCAATCGCGAGTACCGGGAATCCAAGCAGGCGGAGTGGAAGGACCGGAACCACCGGCCCCTCCTGTACCTCATCGTGGCCACGGGCAACATCTACGAGGACGTGAAGCAGGCCACGGCCGCGGCGGAGCAGGGGGCGGACGTGATCGCCGTGATCCGAACCACCGCGCAGAGCCTCCTCGATTATGTACCCTTCGGCCCGACCACCGAGGGCTTCGGGGGGACCTACGCCACCCAGGAGAACTTCCGCATCATGCGGGCCGCCCTGGACGAGGTATCCGAGCGCCAGAGGCGGTACATCCTCCTCACGAACTACGCCTCGGGGCTCTGCATGCCGGAGATCGCGGCCATGGGCGCCCTGGAGCGCCTGGACATGATGCTGAACGACTCGATGTACGGGATCCTCTTCCGGGACATCAACATGTACCGGACCTTCGTGGACCAGAAGTTCAGCCGCATGCTGGACGCCTGGGCGGGGATCATCATCAACACCGGGGAGGACAACTACCTCACCACCAGCGACGCCTACGAGAAGGCCTACACGGTCCTGGCCAGCCAGTTCCTGAACGAGCGCTTCGCCTACGCCGCGGGCCTGCCCGCCCGGCTCATGGGCCTGGGGCACGCATTCGAGATGGACCCGACCATCAAGGACGGCTTCCTGTACGAGCTGGCCCAGGCCCAGATGGCCCGGGAGATCTTCCCGGAGCATCCCCTGAAGTACATGCCCCCCACCAAGTTCATGTCCGGGGACATCTTCAAGGGACTGACGATGGACATGATGTTCAACTTCGTGTCCAAGGCCACGGACCAGGGCATCCACCTTTTGGGCATGCTGACCGAGGCCATCCACACCCCCTTCATGATGGACCGGTACCTGGCGGTGGACAACGCCCGGTACGTGATGAACAACATGGCCTCCTTCTACGAGGAAGTTGAGTTCCGGGAGGGCGGGATCGTCCGCACCCGGGCGGCGGAGGTCCTGGACAAGACCCTGGAGTTCCTGCGGCAGACCGAGGCGGCGGGCCTCTTCGACGCCATCGCCCAGGGGCACTTCGCGGACGTCAAGCGGCCCAAGGACGGGGGCAAGGGCCTGGAGGGCCTGGTCAAGAAGGGGCCGAGGTACTGGAATCCCTTCGAGGAACACCTGACCCGGACCCTGGGGCTGGGAAAGTGAGGAGGCTGACATGAATATCGTCCGACCGTACGGAGACACCCTGGACGACGGGAAGGTCCAGCTCTCCTTCACCCTGCCGGTCCCCGACGGGGCCAAGGGCCGCGAGGCCGCCCGGCAGCTGGTCCTCAAGTGGGGCTTCAAGGACTGCGACGTGGTCCACTCGGCCCCCCTGTCCGCGGGTTTCTCGTTCTACGTGGCCTACGGCAAGACCGAGTCCTCGGTGGACTACGACTCCTGCGTGGCCGACGAGCACTCCGCCGAGGCCTCCCTCAGCATGGACGAGGTGAACGAGTTCATCCGCCGGGAGATCCGCCGCAAGGTCGTGGTGGTGGGGGCCTGCACGGGTTTCGACGCCCACACGGTGGGGATCGACGCCATCATGAACATGAAGGGCTACAACCACCACTACGGGCTGGAGCGATACTCCGAGTTGGAGGCCTACAACCTGGGCGCCCAGGTCCCCAACGAGAAGCTCATCGAGTTCGCGGGCAAGGTGAAGGCGGACGCCATCCTGGTTTCCCAGGTGGTCACCCAGAAGGACGTTCACATCCACAACCTCACCCAATTGATCGAGCTGCTGGAGGCCCGGGGCGAACGGGGCCGCTACATCTGCGTGGCCGGGGGCCCCCGGATCGGCAACAAGCTGGCGGTGGAGTTGGGCTACGACGTGGGATTCGGCCGGGGCGCCTACGCGAACGACGTGGCGACCTTCATCGTGAAAAAGCTGGCGGAACGGAACTGATGCCCGCGTCCGTGCCCAAAACAAGAAATTACCGTTGCGTTTTCGGTTTTTCGGGTGCATCATGGGGCGGTATGTCCGTTCCATTCCATCAAAGGAGGCACTAGACCATGGAATTGACGCATTATGGGCTACTCTCCATCCTGCCGCCCCTCCTCACCATCGTCCTCGCGGTGGTGACGAAGGACGTCATCGTCTCCCTCTTCCTGGGCATCCTGTCCGGGACGCTGATCGCGGCGGGAGGGAACCCCTACACCGCCCTGATCAACCTGTCGGACCTGATCGCCGACACCTTGGCGGACGGGTGGAACATCCGCATCATGCTCTTCACGATCCTGCTGGGCCTCCTGGTCGGCCTGCTCGCCAAGTCCGGCGCGGCGTACGCCCTCGGGGACTGGGCCGGCAAGAAGATCAAGTCCCGGACCGGGGCCCTGATCTTCACCTGGTTCTTCGGCATCCTCATCTTCTTCGACGACTACTTCAATTCCCTGACCATCGGCACCTGCATGCGGCCCCTCTTCGACGCCAAGAAGATCTCCCGGGCCAAGCTGGCCTACATCCTGGACTCCACGGCGGCCCCGGTCTGCATCATCGCCCCCATCTCCGGATGGGTGGCCTTCGTGATCGGGACCTACAAGGCCATGCCCGAGTGGCAGGGCCTGGGCGTGGGCGAGCTGACCTTCTTCCTCCGGACCATCCCCTTCAATCTCTACGCGATCTTCGCGGTCTTCATGGTCCTGTTCATCAGCATCACCCACAAGGACTTCGGTCCCATGGCCCGGTCCGAGGCCCGGGCGGAGAAGGGGCTGGGGCTCTACGACGAGGAGAAGTACGGCGTCGTGGTCAGCCAGGTCGAGTCCAAGGCCCACACCTCCAACGCCAAGCCGATCGATTTCGTGATTCCCATCCTCTCGGTCATCGTGATCGCCCTCTTCTTCTTCCCGATGGTCACCTGGATGGGCGCCGTGGACGGCGAGGCCATCAAGAGCGTCGGACAGGCGATGGCGGAGATCCCCCTGGGACAGGCCTTCAACGACACGGATTCCTCCAAGGCCCTCATGTACGCCCTGATCTTCTCCACCTGCTTCAGCTACGTCTACATGATCGCCCGGAAGCTCCTGAACATCACCGCGGCCGGAGAGGCCCTGCTGGACGGGTTCCGCGCCATGGTACCCGCGGCCATGATCCTGACCCTGGCCTGGTCCATCGGCACGATCATCAAGACCCCCCGGGCCGACGGCGGCGTGGGTCTGGGCCTGTATGTCGCGGACGTGGTCGTGAACGGCAACTTCCCGATGTTCCTCTTCCCCGCGGTGGTCTTCGTGCTGGCGTGCATCATCTCCTTCGCCGCGGGTACCAGCTGGGGCACCATGGGCATCATGGTCCCCGTGGCCCTGCCCATCATCGTCCAGCTGTCCAAGATGGCCGGCCTCTCCCCGGCGGCCACGGTCAACGCAACGGCCTTGACCATCGGCGTGGTCCTGGGCGGTGCGGTGTTCGGGGACCACTGCTCCCCGATCTCGGACACCACGATCCTGTCCTCCACGGGCGCGGCTTCCCCGCACCTGGAGCACGTGGCCACCCAGCTGCCCTACGCCCTCTTCGTGGCGGCCTGCGCCCTCCTGGGCACCGTCGCGGGCGGGCTCACCTGGAATCCCTTCGTGGCCCTGATCGTGACGGCCATTCCCTTCGTGGCGGGCACCCTCCTGCTGCCCAACTGGTTCGGCCCCAAGAAGTACGGGCTGTAAGCCTTTCCGACCTTTCCGCCCGCCCCGCGATCGCGGGGCGGGCGCGCGGGCCGTTCCGGACACCGGCAAGGGGTTCGGGGCGGCCCGCGTTTCATTTCCCGAAGCCCGGGCCGCGGTCCTTGACGCCCCGGCGGCGATCCATGGAATAATGAAGCCCAGCGACGCCGGCCGCCCCCCCGGCGGCACGAAGCGACCGGAGGTTCCCGATGGCGGAAAAGATGTTCCGGATCCTGGCGATCAATCCCGGATCCACGTCCACGAAGATCGCGATCTACGAGAACGAGAAGGAAACCCGCCGGGAAAGCATCGAGCATCCCCGGTCGGAGATCGAGAAGTACAAGGCCATCGCGGACCAGTACCCGATGCGCAAGGACGCGGTCCTGGCCTTCCTGCGTTCCGCGGGCCTTGCCGAGAAGGATTTCGACGCCATCGTTGCCCGGGGCGGGACCCTGCCGCCCGTGCGCTCCGGAGCCTACCGGATCAACCGGCTCATGGTGGAGACCCTGCGGGACCGGCCCCAGGCGGAGCACGTCTCCAACCTGGCGGCCATGATCGCCTTCGAGATCGCCCAGGGCGCGGGCATCCCCTCCTTCATCTACGACTCCGTGGCGGTGGACGAGCTGGACGACGCGGCCCGGCTCACGGGGCTTGCGGAGATCAAGCGCCGGAGCCTCTCCCACGCCCTGAACATGCGGGCCGCCGCCATCCGGACCGCCGCCAGGCTCGGGCGGCCCTACGGGGAGCTCAACCTCGTCGTGGCCCACCTGGGCGGGGGCATCACGATCTCCGTCCACCGGAAAGGCCGGATGGCGGACATCGTCTCCGACGACGAGGGGCCCTTCTCCCCGGAGCGGGCGGGCCGCCTGCCCGCCCTGGCCCTGGTCGACCTGTGCTATTCGGGGAAGTACGAGAAGTCCGCCCTCAAGAAGCTGTGCCGGGGCGCAGGGGGCCTGGTATCCCTCCTGGGCACCGCGGACGCCCAGGAGGTTGAGCGCCGCATAGCCGCGGGGGACCGGGACGCCGAGCTGGCGTACCGCGCCCTGGCCTACCAGGTGGCCAAGGGCATCGGCGAACTGGCCACCGTGGTGGATGGCGAGGTGGACCGGGTCGTGCTGACCGGAGGCATCGCCCACTCGAAGCTCCTGACCGGCTGGATCGAGAAGAGCGTGAAGTTCATCGCCCCGGTGGAGCTGATGCCCGGGGAGAACGAGCTGGAGTCCCTGGCCCTGGGCGCCCTCCGGGTCCTCCGGGGCCAGGAGGCCGCCCTGGACTTCGACGTCCGGTGAGGGCGGAGACGCCGGAAGGTACCGGAATCGACATGGCGACACGACCCGGATCCCGGGCGGCCGGAGCGCCGGGAGTGCCCATCCTGATTCCCGCGGTCATCCTCCAGCTCTGCGTGGGGATTCTCTACATGTGGGGGGTCTTCCAGCCCCACGTGGTCCGGTACTTCGGATGGGATTTCCAGGTGGTCGCCCGGACCTCCTCCCTCATGCTCTTCGCCTTCGTGGCGGGCACCCTGACCGGCGGATTCCTCCTGGACCGCCTGGGCACCCGTCCCGTGGTCACCCTGGGATCCGCCGTCTTCTCGGCCGGCATCCTTGCCTCCTCCTTCCTGGGGGGCGGCGACCCCCGGCTCATCCACCTGACCTACGGCCTCGTGGCGGGGACCGGGACGGGACTGGTCTACGGGGGCGTGGTGTCCTGCGTCCAGAGATGGTATCCCCGGCGGAGAGGTTTTGCCGCGGGCATCGCCGCAGGGGCCTTCGGGTTTTCGGTGGTCCTTCTCAGCCCGATCGCGGAGGCCCTGATCTCCCGGGTCGGCCTGCCCGGGACCTTCCGGATCCTGGGCGCGGTCTTCCTGGCCGCTACCCTGAGCGCGTCCCGTTTCGTCTCGGATCCCCCGGAGACCTCCGCGCCTGCGGGCATCGCCTCCTCCTCCCCGGGCGGCCCTTCCGGGCCCTCGGCCCCCGGCGGCCCGGTCGGAACGGCGGGAGCGGCCGGAGGGCACGCTCCCGAGCCGCGGCAATACCGGCCCCGGGAAGTCCTGGCCAGCCCGATCTTCTGGTGCGCCTTTCTTTGCCTCTTCCTGGAGGTGGCCGCCTGGGTGGTGATCCTCCCGGTCATCAAGACCCTGGCCTTGGCCCGGGGGATGTCCCGGGAGCTGGCCCTGGCCTCGGTGATGGTGACCGGAATAGCCAACGCCTCGGGACGGATCGTCTCGGCCTGGATCTCGGACCGGATCGGCCGGACCCGGACCATCGTCGCCCTGTGCCTTCTGACCTGCGGGGCCTCCCTTTGGCTGGTCGGCGCGGTCGGGATCCCCTACATGGTCGCCGTCTTCCTCGTCGCCTTCGCCTACGGGGGCCCCTCCGGAGTCTTCCCGCCCCTGGTCCGGGAGGTCTTCGGCCAGCGCTACGCGGGCACCAACTTCGGGATGGTCCTGATGGCCCTGGGATTCTCCTCCCTGGTGTTCTCCCGGGTCTCCGGAATCCTTTCCGCGGGTGGAGCCGCCTCGGGGGATTACTCCGCCATCTTCTACCTGACCGCGGCCCTGGGGCTGGCGGCCGCGGGATTCATGTTGGCGGCGGAGAGGATGATCGGGCGGAGGTGAATGGGTGAATGGGTGAATGGGTGAATGGGTGAATGGGTCCTGCCTCTATTCACCTATTCACTAATTCACTTATTCACCAATGCTTCCCCGAATTTGCTTCACCGCGGATTCCATGGTACCCTATCTTCCCCGGGATCTCCCGGGCACTCGATAGAATCCTGGAGGTCTCTCCGTGATCGAGAAACCCGTGATCAACGCGGCCGAGGCCGCGAAGATGGTGAACGAGGGCGACGTGGTCCACGTCGGGGGATTCCTGGCCTGCGGGTCCCCCCTGGGAATCCTGGCGGCCCTGGCGGCTCGGGGCACGAAGAACCTGACCCTGGTCTGCAACGACACCGCCGTGCTGGACGAGAAGAACGGCCGCGTCACCGGGGTGGCCCCCCTGGTGAAGAACCGGCAGTTTCGGAAGATGATCATATCCCACATCGGCACCAACCCCGAGTCCCAGCGGCAGATGAACGCCGGGGAGACCGAGGTGGTCCTGGTCCCCCAGGGCACCCTGGCCGAGCGGGTGCGGGCCGCGGGCTGCGGCCTGGGCGGAATCCTGACCGCCACCGGACTGGGCACGGAGGTCCAGGAGGGAAAGCAGGTGGTCCAAGTCCAGGGCCGGACGTTCCTGGTCGAGGAAGCCCTCCCGGGGGATGTGGCCCTGATCAAGGCGAGGAAGGCCGACAAGGCGGGGAACCTCGTATATTCCAAGACCGCCCGGAACTTCAACCCCCTCATGGCCATGGCCTGCAAGACCGTCATCGTCGAGGCGGAGGAGATTGTGAACATCGGAGAGATCGATCCGGACCAGGTCCACACCCCCAGCATCCTCGTGGACTACCTGGTGAAGGCCTAGGAGGGCGCCATGATCGAATATGTCGAGAGCAAGGAGAACATAGCCCGCCGGATCGCCCGGATATTCAAGACCGGGGACGTAGTCAACCTCGGGATCGGCCTGCCCACCCTGGTGGCCAACTACGTCCCGCCGGAGGTCACGGTGATCCTCCAGAGCGAGAACGGCCTCATCGGCCTCGGACCCGCGCCGGAGAAGGGTCGGGAGGACAAGGACTTGACCAACGCCGGGGCCATGCCCGTGACCCTGCTGACCGGGGGGGCCTACTTCGACTCGGCCATGAGCTTCGGTATCATCCGGGGAGGACACGTGGACTGCACGGTCCTGGGGGTCCTGGAGGTCGATCAGGAAGGCAACCTGGCCAACTACAAAATACCGGGCAAGATGGTGCCCGGCATGGGAGGGGCCATGGATCTGGTGGCGGGCTCCCGGGTCGTGGTGGCCGCCACAACCCACCTGGAGAAGACCGGGGGATCCAAGCTCAAGCGCCGCTGTTCCCTTCCCCTTACCGCCGAGCACGGGGTGGACATCGTCGTGACCGACGTGGGGTATTTCGAGGTCAAGGGCAGCCACTTCGTGTTAAGGGAGTACTTCGAGCCCTACACCCCCGAATGGATCGTGGAACATACGGACGCGGACGTACAGGTTTCGCCGGACTGCAAGCCCTGGCGAGCCTAGGCCGACGGTCCCGCAAAGCAAGGAGGAAATTATGAAGGACGTATTCATCGTCGAGGCCGTTCGCACGGCCATCGGGAACTTCGGGGGAGCGTTCACGGCCACGGGCGCCGTGGACCTGGGTGCGGCGGTGGTGAAGGCCCTGCTGGAGCGCACCAGGGTCGGGGCGGCGGAGGTGGACGAGATCGTCCTGGGCTGTGTCCTCCAGGCGGGGCTGGGGCAGAACCCGGCCCGCCAGGTTCTGGTCAAGGCGGGGCTCCCGGTCGAGCGGACCGCGATGACGGTCAACATGGTCTGCGGCTCCGGTCTGCGGGCCGTGGCCGCGGCGGCCCAGGCGGTCAAGGCGGAGGACGCCGCCCTGGTCATCGCCGGTGGCACCGAGAACATGACCCAGGCTCCCTACCTCCTCAAGCAGGCCCGGTACGGCTACCGCATGGGCCACGGGGAGCTCGTGGACTCCATGATCTTCGAGGGGCTCACGGACATCTTCAACGGTTACCACATGGGCATCACCGCGGAGAACCTGGCCGCCAAGTACGGCCTGTCCCGGGAAGCCCAGGACGCCTTCGCCGCGGCCAGCCAGAACAAGACCGAGAAGGCCATCGCGGCCGGCCGCTTCAAGGACGAGATCGTCCCCGTGTACCTGCCCCAGAAGAAGGGGGATCCGATCGTCGTCGACAAGGACGAGTTCCCCCGGCCCGGGGTGACCGCGGAGGCCCTGGGCAAGCTCCGTCCCGCCTTCAAGCCCGACGGGACCGTGACCGCCGGCAACGCCTCGGGGATCAACGACGGGGCCGCGGCGGTGATGGTGGCGGACCAGGAGGAGATGGAGCGCCACGGCCTTGAACCCCTGGCCCGGATCGCTTCCTACGGCTGGCACGGCTGCGACCCCTCGATCATGGGGATCGGCCCCGTGGAGGCCGTGCGCCTGGCCCTCTCCCGGGCGGGCTGGACCCTGGCGGACGTGGACCTGATCGAGGCCAACGAGGCCTTCGCGGCCCAGTCCCTCTCGGTGGCCAAGGAGCTCGGCTTCGACCTGGAGAAGGTCAACGTGAACGGCGGGGCCATCTCCCTGGGCCACCCCATCGGAGCCTCGGGAGCGCGGATCCTGGTGACCCTCCTCCACGAAATGCGCCGCCGGAAGGCCAAGAAGGGCCTGGCGACCCTCTGCATCGGGGGAGGAATGGGCATAGCGATGTGCGTCGAGCGGCCGTAGTCGAAAAGACAGTCGAATCGCCGAAGCAAGCTTCGGCGCCGCCGGGCCGGCAACGCCGGCCCGGTGTAAACGAGGCCCCGGGTTCGACCCGGGGCCTCGCTACTTCAGCTAGAGCGTTCAGAACAGGGCGAACTGGGGATCCTCGATCAGCTCCTTGTACCGGGCCAGGAAGCGGGCCGCGTAGGCCCCGTCCACGGCGCGGTGGTCGGCGGTGACCGATATCTCCAGGTAGGGCAGGAAGCGGATGTCCCCGTCCTCGGTCTCCACGGGCTTTCGCTCCACGGCCCCCGCGGCCAGGATTGCCGTCTGGGGCGGGTTCACGATGGCCCGGAAGCGCTTGATCCCGAACATTCCGAGGTTGGAGAGGGTCACCGTCCCGCCCGACAGGTCGTCCGAGTAGAGGGTCCGGGTCTTGGCCCGCTCCGCGAGCCCGGCCAGTTCCCGGGCCAGTTCGGAAAAGCCCTTGATCCCGCAGTCCCGGAGGACCGGAACCACCAGGCCGTCCGGCCCGTCCACCGCTACCCCCACGTTCACGGCCCGGTAGGTCCGGACCCTGCCGTTCCCCTCCCAGGAGGCGTTGAGCCGGGGGAAGTCCCGGAGGGCCCGGGCTAGGAGCCCCGCCAACAGCACCGTGACCGAGGCCGGATTGCCGGCCTCCTTGCCCCGGGCATGGATGCGCAGGAGTTCGGATGCGCAGGCCTCCGCGTACAGGGTGAACTGGGGGATCTCCGCCCAGCTCTTGGCCATGCGTTCGGCGCCGACCTGGCCGACCCGGGGGAGGGTGACCAGCTCGGAGCCGCCGGGAAGCCCGGGCGCGGCCGCGAAGGTCCCCGGGCTCGGCGAGGCGGACGGCCGGGATGCGGCGGAAACGGCGCCGGCCCCCGGGTCCGCTGCCCGGGCGGAAACCGGCAGATCCCGCTCCACCACGGCCCCTCCGGGACCCGTGCCGGGGATCGAGCCCAGGTCCAGCCCGGCCGCCGAGGCCAGGTGCCGGGCCCGGGGAGACGCGAGGACGAAACCGTCCGTCGCCTTCTGAGTCGGCGACTCGGCGGTTTTCGGGACGGCCGCCGTGGTCGGAATCGGGGCCGCCGGGGCCGCCTCCCGGGAGGGGGCTTCGGCCGGGGCCGGAGCGGCCGTCGACCAGGCGGCCGGAACCGCCGGGGCCGCGGCCGGACGGGCGCCGCTGTCTGCCTGGGCCGACGTCGGGGCCGTTTCGCCCGCGGCCAGGATCAGGGCCACCGGGGTCCCCACGGGGACCACGTCCCCGGCCCGGGCGCTCACGTTCGCGAGGATCCCGTCCGCCTGGGACTCCACAGGGAGGACGGCCTTGTCATTCTCCACGCTGAATAGGAGGTCGCCCTTTCGGACCTCGTCCCCTTCCTTCTTCGACCATTCCGTGAGGAGCCCCTCCGTCATGGTCAGCCCCAGCTGGGGCATGAGCACCGGGATGGCCATGCTACGCCTCCCTGTGGAGGACCCGCAGGACCGCCCGCTCGATGTCGGACAGGTTCGCGGCCACGTACTTCTCCAGGGGCGGGCTGAAGGGTATGGGCACGTCCTTGGCCCCGACCCGAAGCACCGGGGCGTCCAGGTGGTAGAAGGCCTCGGCCTGGACCCGGGCGGCGATCTCCGCCCCGAGCCCGCCGTTCACGACGCCCTCGTGGACCACCACGCAGCGGTGGGTTTTCCGCACGGAGTCCAGGATGGTCGCGGTATCCATGGGCTTCAGGGTCAGGAGGTCCACGATCTCCACGGAGATACCCTTGGCCTCCAGGGCCTTGGCGGCCTCCTCGCACTTCTGGACCATGAGGGAATAGGTGACGACGGTGACGTCCGTGCCCGGGCGGCGGATCTCCGCCTTCCCGAGGGGGGTCAGGTACTCGCCTTCGGGGACGGGGCCCTTCTGGGGGTAGAGGACCTTGTGCTCGAAGAAGATGACCGGGTCGTTCTGCCGGATGGACGATTTCAGGAGGCCCTTGGCCGTGGCGGGGCTGGAGGGGGCCACCAGGATCAGGCCGGGCACGTTCATCAGCCAGCCCTCCACGGACTGGCTGTGCTGGGCCGCCGCCTGGTTGATGATCCCGTCCGGGGCGCGGACCACCAGGGGGATGTTGGCCTGGCCGCCGAACATGTAGCGGTTCTTGGCTATCTGGTTGACGAGCTCGTCGTAGGCTACGGAGATGAAATCCGCGAAGTGCATGTCCGCCACGGGGCGGGTCCCGGTGAGGGCCGCGCCCAGGGCCGCGCCGATGATGGCGGTCTCGCTGATGGGCACGTCCCGGATCCGGTCCCCGAACTCCTCGGGCAGGCCCTTGAACTGGCCGAAGATCCCGCCCTGCCGGACGATGTCTTCGCCGTACACGAAGACCGTGGGGTCCCGGCGCATCTCCTCCTTCATGGCCTCCAGGGTCGCGTCGCTGAAAGTAATGGTCCTCATCGTACAGCCTCCGGGAATTCGCTGGGGGAGAAGGAGAAGAGGTCGTCCAGGGCGTCCTCGGGATCCGGAAGGGGGCTGGACTCGGCGAAGGCCACGGCCTCGTCGATCTCCCGCTCCGCCTCGGCGCGCAGGGCCGAGAGGGTCGCCTCGTCGGCGGCCTTCTTCCCGGCCAGGAAGGCGAAGTACCGCTCGATGGGATCGTTCTCCCTCTGCTGGGCCTGGACCTCCTCCCGGGTCCGGTACTTCTCGGGGTCCCCGACGTAGTGGCCCTTGATCCGGTAGGTCAGACACTCCAGGATCGCGGGGCCCTTGCCCTTCCGGGCGTTCTCGATCAGGGTGGTGGCGGCGTCGTAGACCTCCACGACGTTGTTGCCGTCCACCGTGTAACCCTCGATCCCGTAGCCCTTGGCCCGGTCCGCCACCCGGGCGGAGGAGAGGTGGTACCCCGTGGGGGTCGTGGAGGCGTACCGGTTGTTCTCGTTGACGAAGAGGATCGGGAGTTTCCAGATGGAGGCGAGGTTCAGGGCCTCGTGGAAGGTGCCCCGGTTGGATGCCACGTCCCGAAGAAGCAGACCGCCACCTGGTCGGTCTTCTTGATCTGGGCGGACATGCCCGCGCCCACGGCGATGTTGTAGCCGCCGCCCACGACTCCGTTGGCCCCCAGCATCCCCACCGAGAAGTCGGCGATATGCATGGAGCCGCCCTTGCCCTTGCAGAACCCGGTCTTCTTCCCGAAGAGCTCCGCCATCATGCGCTTTGTGTCCGCCCCCTTGGCCAGGACGTGGCCGTGGCCCCGGTGGGTGGAGGTGATCCAGTCGTCCTTGCGCAGGTTGGCCATGACCCCGGTGGCGATGGCCTCCTCCCCGATGTACAGGTGCACGAATCCGGGGATCTTCTTGTTCATGAACAGCATTTCTGCCCGGGTCTCGAAGGCTCGTATCCGAACCATGGTGCGCAGGAGTCCGACCTTGTCCGAGGCCGGAAGCTCCGCGAAACGGTTCGGGAATTCTTTGATCCTTGACGGCATTTCGCTCCTCCTGGCTTCAACTATGCAATAACCGTGCCGAAAAAAACGTTTTTCGGTATTTTTATTTGCCTCTACCGCAAGGACTTATTCCGGACCCGGGTCGCCTCTTTCCGGTTGCCTGTCTCAGAATGTTGCACTATACTGCGATTTACTGTCACGGAATGGAGCAGCCGATATGATACAGTGGACCCACACCAGCCGGGTCGTGGACGTGGACTTCGAGGTGGACGGAGCGGACCTGTTCAAGAGTTCACCCGCCACCATCATGAAGACAATCATCGATTCCATCTCCGACGGGATCATCATCCTGGACAAGTCCGGTACCGTCCTGTATATGAACCAGGAAGGGGCCCGGATCCTGGGATTGAACCAGGAGGGGGTGATCGGGAAGAACGTGTCGGACATCGTGGATTTCCGGCCCGTGATCCTGGAGGTCCTGGAGAGCGGCAAGGGCTACATCGAGAAGGAATTCATCATCCACAGCCCCAGTCGGGGCCAGCTCCACTTCATCAAGTCCGCGGTGATCCTCCACGACAAGGCGGGGAATATGATCGGGGTCATCGACACCTTCCGGCAGGTGGAGAAGGTCCACACCATGATCGCCCGGATGACCGGGGCCAAGGCCAAGTTCACCTTCCAGGATATCGTGGGGGAGGATCCCTCCTTCCGGGAGGCGGTCAACCTCTCCCGGATGGCCGCCCAGAGCCGGGCCAACGTCCTGATCGAGGGGGAGAGCGGGACGGGCAAGGAGATGTTCGCCCACGCCATCCACCACGCCAGCGACCGCAGCGCGGGTCCTCTCATCATCGTGAACTGCGCGGCCCTGCCGAGGTCCCTGGTGGAGAGCGAGCTCTTCGGCTACGAGTCCGGGTCCTTCACGGGGGCCCGGAAGGAAGGCTTCGCCGGGAAGTTCGAGCAGGCCAACATGGGGACCCTCTTCCTGGACGAGATCGGGGAGCTGCCCCTGGACATGCAGGCCAAGCTCCTCCGGGTCCTCCAGGACCGGACCTTCTCCCGGATCGGCGGGAACAAGAGCATCACCGTGGACACCCGGGTCATCGCGGCGACCAACAAGAACCTCCTTTCGGAGATCCGGAACAACGCCTTCCGGGAGGACCTGTACTACCGCCTGAACGTAGTGAACATCCACTTCCCCAGCCTCCGGGAGCGGCCCGGGGACATTGCCCTCCTGGCCGCCCACTTCGCCCAGAAGAGCGCCGCGTACTACGGCAAGCCAGTCTACGAGATCGATTCCGAGGTCCTGCGCCTCTTCCGGGGCTACCCCTGGCCCGGGAACGTCCGGGAGCTGGAGAACGTGATCGAGCGGGCCATGATCGTGGCCAAGGGCCATCGCATCACCCCCGCGGACCTCCCGCCCCACGTCGCCGCCATGGAGTGCGCCCCCGGCACGAAGCCTTCCGCGTGCAGGGACCAGGAGGTCCTGAACCTGGACCGGGTGGAGCGGGACGAGATCCAGAGGGCCCTGCGGGTCTGCGAGGGGAACATCTCCTCCTGCGCCAAGCTCCTGGGCATCAGCCGGAACACCCTGTACCGGAAGATGAAAAAATACGAGATCTGAGCGATTTCAAGGCCGAGAAACCATAGATCCAACAAGATCAACAAGATGGATCAGGGTCAGCAAGACAGAGCATCGGAGGAAAGATCCACTTATATTTATTGATCTTGTAAATCGTTCTTGCATCTTGTCCATCATGTTGGAACTTTGGTTCCAAGGTCGGGTTTTCTCCGTGTCCTCCGCGCTCTCCGTGGTGAGTCCAGAAAGAATCGGCCGGCCCCGAGGGACCGGCCGTTGCATTTTCCGGAAAGGCCGTTACGGCGTGTAGAGCCCCGAGGCCACGGGCAGCCAGAGGGAGATCTGGGGGATCAGGGTCAGGAAGATCAGGGCCAGGACCGCGGACACCACCATCGGGATGACGAACTTCACCATCCGGTCGTTGATGTTGCTGCCGATCAGGTTGGCGGTCACGTAGAGGTTGACCGCCACGGGCGGGGTGATCTGGCCGATGGCCAGGGCCACCACGAAGACGATCCCGAAATACAGGGGGTCGATGCCCAGGGCCAGCAGGGCGGGCAGGATGATGGGCATGAAGACGTAGGTGATGGAGATGGCGTCCAGGAACATCCCGGCGATCAGGATCACCACGTTGCAGAGCATCACGAAGACCAGGGGATTCTTCGTGAGGCTGGACACCAGGTTGGCCGCCGCGTCGATCACCCCCAGGGTCGAGGCCGCCCAGGTGAAGATCCCCGCCATGGACACCACGAACATCACCACCGCGGAGCCCTGGACCGTGTCGATCAGGGCCTTCATGAGGACATCCAGGTTGATGGTCTTGTAGATGAACAGGCCCACGAAGAGGGCGTAGAAGACCCCCATGATGGCGGACTCCGTGGGGGTCGCGATGCCGGCGTAGATGGAGCCCAGGATGATGACCGGGGCCAGGAGGGCCCAGAAGGATTCCAGGAAGGCCGCGAGGATCTCCTTCGGGGTTCCCGAGGCCACGGAGCCGCGGAACCCGTGTTTCCGGGCGCCCAGATACACCGCCACGATCAGGAAGATGCCCACCACGATGCCCGGGAGGATGCCGCCCAGGAAGAGGGCTCCCACGGACACGTTGGTCAGGTTCCCGTACACGATGAAGGCGATGGACGGGGGAATGATGATGGACAGGCCCGCGCCCGCCGCGATCGTGGAAGCCGCGTAGTACTTGTCGTAGCCCTGCTTGACCATGGGGGCGATGAAGACCATGCCCAGGGCCGCGGCGGTGGCCGGGCCGGAGCCGGAGACGGCGCCCCAGAAGATACAGGTGATGACCCCCGCGATCGCCAGGCCCCCGGTCCGCTTGCCCGTAAGCAGGATCACGAACTTGGAGATGCCGTCCACGATCCGGGATTTCTCCATGAGGTTTCCCGCCAGGATGAAGAAGGGGATCGCGATGAGGGGGAACTTGGCGATGTTGGCCTCGATGTTGCGGGAGACCATGGCCACGCCCAGGTCGAAGTTCAGGATGGCCCCGATGCCCGCGGCTCCCAGGGCTATGCCGATGGGGGCGCCGAAGGCGATGAGCAGGACGAAGAGTCCGAAGACGATGAGTGCCGCCATCACGCGCCTCCCTCGGCCTTGTCGGCCTTGTTTCGGGGGAAGGTGGCGCGGAGGATCCGCCAGATCACCATGCCCGAGAAGATCGGGGTTCCCAGGCTGTAGATCCAGGTGGGGATCCCCAGGGCCTCCGAGGTGGTCCTGTAGAAGGTCATATTCTTCCAGATCTCCTGGCAGGAGTTCACGATGACGAAACCGAAGATCAGGATGCCGATCACCCCGGCGCCCACGGTGGCGGCTTTCTGCAGCTTCGGCCCGAAGCGGTCGAAGAGGTTCGTCATCCGGAGGTTGGCCCCCTTGCGGAAGGCCATGGCTATGCCGATCAGGGTGATCCAGACGAAGAGGTTCACGGTGATCTCTTCCGTGAAGGCGATGCTCCTCTTGAACACGTAGCGGTTGATCACGTTGAGGAAGGTCAGGACCGACATGCCGGCCAGGAGCACCGCCCCGATCACCTCTTCCGCGTGGTATTTCTTCTTTTCCATGGGTTGTCCCGGTCCTCCTGGATTGGATCTCGTGATGGTGCGGGCGGCTCGCCGGATGTCGTAGAAACCGCAAGGGGTGTCCCACGAGCGGACGGCTCATGGGGCACCCCGACACCGGTCATTACCGCGGCACCTTCGGCGAACATGCCGCCTTGAAGCGGTCCGGCGCTCCGGACCGCTCCTTCCGGACGGTCTTACTTATTCATGTCCTGGACGGCCAGGTCGTAGATGTTCTTGCCGATCTGGGGGATCCACTTGTCGTAGATCGGCTTGGTCGCGTCCTTGAAGGCCTGCATCTGGGCGGGGGTCAGGTTGGTGATGACCATCCCGTTGTCCACGGCCAGCTTGAAGGGCTCGATCGGCATCTCGGTGACCTTGTACTTGGTCTTGAGGATGTCCAGGGACTTGGTCCCGTCCAGGTGGGCGCGGGCCAGGGCCTTCTGGTATCCGGCGGCCTCGACCGCGGCTTCCTCGATGGCCTTCTGGATGTCCTTGGGGAAGGAGTTCCAGACCTTCATGTTCACGCCGAACACGAGGGGGTCGAGGACGTAGTTCCAATTGGTCATGTACTTGTGGTATTCCCAGATCTTGACGACCGTGAGGACGGACTTGGGGTTCTCCTGGCCGTCCACGACCTTCTGCTGGAAGCCGGTCACCGCGTCCGCCCAGTTCATGTTCACCGGGTCGGCACCGAACTGCTTGAAGATGTCCACGAAGATCGGGGAACCGACCACACGGAGCTTGAGGCCCGCCAGGTCCTGGGGAGTCTTGATCTCCCGCTTGCTGTTCGTCACCTGCCGGAAGCCGTTCTCGCCCCAGGCCAGGAACTTGATGCCGCCGCGCTCGAACTCCTTCACGATGGCGGCGCCCGCCTTGCCGGCCTGGATCTTGTCCACGTTCTCGTAGGTTCCCAGGAAGAAGGGCAGGTTGAAGAGGTTGAAGGCCCGGATGACCGTGGACGCGTTGATCGTGGACTCCACGACGAAGTCGATGGACCCGTCCGCCACGGCCTGGTACCAGTTGGTCTGCTTGCCCGCCAGGAGGGAGGAGCCGAAATACGGCTTCACGTTGACCCGGCCGCCGGTCTTTTCCTTCACGAGGTCCGCCCACCTCTGGGCGCCGATGCCCCAGTCGAAGGCCGGGCCCACGTTCACCTGCATGGTGTACTCGGCTTTCGGCTTGAAGGAGCCCTGGGCCGCGACCATGCCGGCGGCCAGGGAGAAGAGCGCCAGCGCCGCGAGCACGGTCAGGAATCTGGTTCGTTTCATGATAGCCTCCATCGGAGTGTGTAACCTATTTTCCCCCGAAGGTCAAAAAATTTCAGGGAACAGGTCGTTGAAAGTATTAATGCAATAAGCATGCCATGCCGGCTTGGGTGCCGAGGCGGATGTATTTCCTTTCCGGGCTAGGGCCGGACGGATCGCATTGTAGGGCACGACCCCGCGGGACTGTCCCGTTGTGTGTCATCTCTGCCTTGAGATGCTCAAAAACGGGACAGGATTGTGTCACTCCGCGAGGCACCCTCCCGGGTATCCTGAAAGGAACCGCTTGCGGCGATCCCGGATCCGTGGCTATAATCGGGACCATCATCCCGGACGAGGTGGAGCGATGGAAGACAAGACGTACGACGTGGCGATTCTAGGGGCGGGACCCGGAGGGTACGTGGCGGCGATCCGAGCCCGGCAGCTCGGGCTCTCCGCGGTGGTCATCGAGAAGGACAAGCCCGGGGGAGTCTGCCTGAACATCGGCTGCATCCCCTCCAAGGCCCTGATCCACCAGGCCCAGGTCTTCTCGTCCGCCGCGGGGCTCCGGGAGCTGGGGGCGACGGTGGACCTGTCCGGCTTCGATTACGGGAAAGTTTTCCGGAAATCCCGCATGGCTGCGGACCGCCTGTCCAAGGGGGTGGAGTTCCTCCTGCGGAAGAACAAGGTCGACTTCGTCGCGGGCACGGGAGCCTTCAAGTCCGCGGACCGGCTTATCGTGGACGGAAAGACCGAGATCGCCTTCAAGAACGCCATCGTGGCTACGGGGTCCCGGCCCCGGGAGATCCCGGGCTTCGCCTTCGACGGGAAGGTCGTCCTCTCCTCCACGGACGCCCTGATGCTGGAGAAGCTTCCCCGGCGCCTCGTGATCCTGGGGGCCGGGGCCATCGGCATGGAGTTCGCCTACGTCATGAACTCCTTCGGGGTCGAGGTCACCCTGGTGGAGATGCTGGACACCATCCTGCCCTTGGAAGACTCCGAGACCGTGGAGGTGGTGCGCCGGGACTTCGTCAAGAAGGGGGTCAAGATCCTGACCGGGACCCGGGCGGAGGGCCTTGAGAGGAAACCGGAAGGGGCCGTCGTCCGCCTGTCCGGGAAGGACGGGGCCAAGACCGAGGTCGAGGCGGACCAGGTCCTGGTGGCCGTGGGCCGGGCCCCCAACACGGAAAACCTGGGCCTGGAGGCCCTGGGCATCCGGACCGAAAAGGGCTTCATCCCCGTGGGGGACTACGGGCAGACCGCCGTCCCGAGTATCTACGCCATCGGGGACGTGGTCGCCACGCCCCTCCTGGCCCACGTCGCCTCCAAGGAGGGGGAGATCGCGGTGGAGAGGATGGCCGGCAAGGATCCCGAGCGCCGGGTGGCCCTGGACGAGATCCCCTCGGCGGTCTACTGCGAGCCCCAGGTCGGGAGCTTCGGCCTCACCGAGCGGGAGGCCGTCGAGCGGGGCGTCCGGTTCCAGAAGGCCGTCTTCCCCTACCGGGGGATCGGCAAGGCCGTGGCCGTCGAGGCGCTCGACGGGATCGTCAAGATCCTCCACGATCCCCAGACCGGGGAGATCCTGGGCGCCCACGTCGCCGGGGCGGAGGCCACGGAGCTCGTCCACGAGCTTTTGCTGGCCAAGAAGTCCGAGCTGACCGTCCAGGACATCGCGGGGATGATCCACGCCCATCCGACCCTCTCGGAGGGGGTGATGGAGGCCGCCCGCCTGGCCGAGGGCTGGGCCATCCACATTTAGGAGCGGCGGACTCCCGGCCGGACCGCCTCGGTCTAGGCCGGCTCCGCCGTCCGGCATGCCGCCCTCAGCGGTTCAGCTCGTTCAGCTTTCTTAGGGCCCCGTCCAGGTGGCGGCGCAGGGCGTCCTGCGCCGCCGCCGGATCCCGGGCCGCGATCGCCTCCACCAGGCGGCGATGCTCGTCCAGGATCTTCCCGGACCATCCCCCCAGGGCCAGGAGCTTGGACCGGCTCAGGACGATGTACTTCTCCATGGTCGACGACAGTCCCTCGTACATCCGGCTCAGCACGGGGTTGTGGGCGGCGTCCAGGACCAGGGTATGGAGGAGGGTGTCCCAGACCGCCCCCGAGGAGAGGCCTCCGTCGGGGTTGTCCTGCTCGGCTTCCAGGTGGGCCACGCAGTCCCTCATCCGGGCCAGCTCGGCGTCCGTCCTGCGCTCCGCGGCCAGCCCCGCCGCGGGCACCTCGATGACAAGCCGCATCTCCATCAGGTAGGACAGGAGGTCCTCGGGCCAGATGGACAGGAACTTCAGGCTGGCCGCGAAGTCCTCGGTCCCCGGGGGTGTGATGAAGGCCCCCTGGCGTTCCCGGATCTCCAGGAAGCCCAGGGCTTCCAGGGTGACGATGGCCTCCCGGAGGAGATTCCGGCTGACCCCCAGGCTCTCCGCCAGCTCCCGCTCCGGGGGCAGGCGTCCTTCGGGAAAGCGTCCGGGCTCCCGGATCAGGTTCGTCAGGGTGCGCACCAGCTCGGCCCGTTTCTTTTCCATGTTGACGGCAGTGTATACCGGTGCTATGATTCCGTCAATGCTGGTACTACCAAGGAAGTACCAAGAACAAGGAGACCGGAATGAGAAAAGTCGCGGCGATCATCTCCCTGGCGTGCCTGGCCGTTTCCGCCTTCGCCCTGGACATCAAGCTTGCCCACGTGGTGAACGAGCAGGATTCCTTCCACCTGGCGGCCGTCAAGTTCAAGGAGCTGACCGAGAAGTACACCAACGGTGCGGTCAAGGTCACGATCTTCCCGAACGCCACCCTGGGGGACGAGCGCACCCTCCTGGAGCGGATGAAGATGGGGATCGTGGACGCGGGGATCATCACGAACGGGCCGATCATCAACTTCGTGCCCCGCTTCGGGGTCATCGACCTGCCCTTCCTCTTCCGCAGCCCCGAGCACGCCTACAAGGTCCTGGACGGTTCCATCGGACAGAGCCTCTTCGCGGACCTGGAGGCCCAGGGCTGGAAGGGCCTGGCCTGGGCGGAGCGCGGCTTCCGGAACCTGACGAACAACCGCAAGCCCGTCCAGTCCCCCAAGGACATGGAGGGCCTCAAGATCCGGGTCATGCAGAACCCCGTGTACGTGGACTCCTTCAAGGCCCTGGGCGCCAACGCGGTCCCGATGGCCTGGACCGAGGCCCTGACGGCCCTCCAGCAGAAGACCATCGACGGCCAGGAGAACCCCCTGAACGTGATCGTGGCCTTCAAGCTGGACGAGAGCCAGAAGTACATGTCCATCACCCGCCACGCCTACGCCCCGGCCCCCATCCTGATGAGCATGATGACCTGGAAGAAGCTCTCCGCCCCCCAGCAGGAGGCGGTCCTGAAGGCGGCCCGGGAAGCGGCCCAGTTCGAGCGGGACTTCAACAACTCCAGCGAGGCCCAGTGGATGAAGGACCTGGCCGCCAAGGGCATGGTCATCAGCACCCCGGACCTCAAGCCCTTCCTGGATTCCGTGAAGCCCGTCTATGACTCCTACGCGGACAAGTTCGGCAAGGACCTGATCAACTCCATCCTGGCCGTCAAGTAAGGGGCGGGCATGTCTTCCGCAACCGAGCGGAGGGGGGCGCAAGCCCCCTTCCTTCATGCCGCAAGCGACGCGGTCAACCTGTGGAGCGAACGCTTCCTCTTCGTCCTGATGCTGGCCATGGTCGGGGTCACGACGGCGCAGGTCGTCTTCCGCTTCTTCTTCCAGGCCCTCACCTGGTCCGAGGAGCTCTCCTGCTTCCTCCTGGTCCTGGCCTCCCTGGTGGGATCCGCCGTCGCCTTCAAGAAGGGCAGCCACATCGCCGTCACCTTCATCGCGGATCGCCTGCCCGAGACGGGCCGCAGGCTGCTGGCCACCCTGGTGCACCTGCTCGGGCTGGTCTTCTTCCTGATCGTGGCGTACTACGGAGCCGTCCTCATGAAGTCCGAGGCGGGCCAGACGACCCCGGCCCTGCAGATCTCGATGAAGTGGGTATACCTGATGTACCCCGTCGCCGGCGCGGCCACGGCATTGCACCTTCTGGACGGCATGTTCAGGGTCTGGACGGGAGGCGAGTCATGATGGGCTGGATCATCTTCGGCTCCTTCTTCCTCCTGATGCTGATCGGAGTGCCCATCGGCCTGGCTATCGGCCTGGCCTCCCTGATCGTCTTCCTGGCCAGCGGCTTCCCCCTGCAGATGGTCCCCCAGACCCTGCTGGAGGGCAACAACTCCTTCGCCCTGGTGGCGGTGCCCTTCTTCATCCTGGCCGGGGACCTCCTGGCCAAGGGGGGCATCTCCGAGCGCATCGTCTCCTTCGCGGAGGCTTCCCTGGGCAAGCGAAGGGGCGGGTTGTCCATCGTGTCCGTACTGGCCTCCATGTTCATCGCCGCCATCTCCGGCTCCGGGGCCGCGACCACCGCGGCCGTGGGCTCCGCCCTCCTGCCGGACCTCAAGGAGAAGAAGTACGACGTGGACTTCTCCGCGGCCCTGATCGCGTCGGCGGGGACCATCGGCGTGGTCATCCCCCCCAGCGTCCCCATGGTCCTGTACGCGGTGATCGCCGGGGAGTCGGTGGCCAAGCTCTTCATGGGCGGCTTCCTCCCCGGGATCCTCATGGGCGGGGGCCTCATCGCCTACGCCCTGTGGATCGCCAACCGCCGGAAGTATCCGGAGGGACTGGTGGTGGAGGGGCGGGAGAAATTTCGCCGGTTCGTCTCCGCGATCTGGGGGCTCCTGACCCCGGTCCTGATCCTGGGCGGTATCTTCTCGGGGGTCTTCACTCCCTCCGAAGCCGCCGCGGTCGCGGTGGTCTACACCATCCTGGTGGCCGCCTTCGTGTACAAGGCCCTCACCTGGAAGAAGTTCTACCAACTGGTCGTGGGCGCCGGGGTGACCTCGGCCCTCGTGATGTTCATCATCGCCACCGCCAAGCTCTTCGGCTGGGGCCTGGCGTTCTACCAGATTCCCCAGGCCGTGGCGGGAGCCATCCTGGGACTGGCGGGGAACAACGCCCTCCTGATCTACCTCATGATCGGGATCGTGATCCTCCTGGCGGGGATGTTCATGGAGACCGCCTCGGCCCTGATCATCCTGACCCCCATCTTCCTGCCCGCAGTCCAGGCCCTGGGCGGAAACCTGATCCACTTCGGGATCCTGATGGTGGTGGGCCTGGCCATCGGCATGGCGACCCCCCCGGTGGCCATCAACATCTACGTGGCCAGCGCCATCACGGGACTGCCCATGGGCAGGATCACCAAGCCCATCCTTCCGATGGTGCTGATCCTGATCGCCGTGTTCTTCCTCTGCACGTACGCCCCGGACCTGGTGCTGGCCCTGCCGCGCCTGTTCATGAAATCCGTCTGACGGATCCGCCGTGAAGAAAGGAACGATCGAGATGAGAAGCGATTCCGCGAAAAAAGGCATCGAGAGGGCTCCCCACCGGTCCCTCATGAAGGCGTCGGGGTACACGGACTGGGAGATCGAGCGGCCCTGGATCGGAGTGGTGAACGCCTACAACGCCATCATTCCCGGCCACGTCCACCTGAAGCGCCTGGCCGAGGCCGTCAAGGCCGGGGTCTACGCGGCGGGCGGCTTGCCCCTGGAATTCCCCGTCATCGGGGTCTGCGACGGCATCGCCATGAACCACGAGGGGATGAAGTACTCCCTGCCCAGCCGGGAGCTCATCATGGACTCCATCGAGGTCATGGCCCAGGGGCACGCCCTGGACGCCCTGGTGATGGTGACCAACTGTGACAAGATAATCCCCGGCATGGCCATGGCGGCGGCCCGTCTGGACATCCCCTCCATCGTCCTGTCCGGCGGGCCCATGATGGCGGGGATCCGGAACGGCAAGGACATCGACCTCAACACCGTCTTCGAGACCGTGGGCAAGGTCATGGCGGGCACCGCGGACGAGGCGGAGCTCCGGGAGGTGGAGAACGCGGCCTGCCCGGGCTGCGGCTCCTGCGCGGGGATGTTCACCGCCAACACCATGAACTGCATGATGGAGGGCCTGGGACTCGGCCTTCCGGGGAACGGCACCATCCCCGCGGTCTATGCCGAGCGGGACCGCCTGGCCAAGGACGCGGGCGTGGCGATCATGAAGCTGGTGGAGCAGGGGACCCGGCCCCGGGACATCCTGACCCGGAAGGCCTTCGAGAACGCCGTGGCCCTGGACCTGGCCCTGGGGGGCTCCACGAACACCGCCCTGCACCTGCCGGCCATCGCCTGGGCCGCGGGCCTGGAGCTTCCCGTGGAGATCTTCAACGAGATCGGCGCCCGGGTGCCCCACCTCTGCTCCCTGTCCCCCGCGGGTCCCTACCACATCCAGGACCTGTACAGGGCCGGCGGAGTCCAGGCGGTCATGAGGCGCCTGCTCGACGCGGGCCTGGTCGACGGATCCTGCCGGACCGTCACGGGCATGTCCCAGGCGGAGAATCTGGCGGGCGCCCGGGTCCGGGACGAGGAAGTCATCCGGCCCCTCGACCGGCCCTACCACGCCCAGGGCGGCCTGGCCTGCCTGAAGGGCAACCTGGCCCCGGACGGGTCCATCGTCAAGCAGGCGGCGGTCCTTCCGGAGATGATGGTCCACTCCGGCCCGGCCCGGGTCTTCGACAACGAGTCGGACGCCTTCGCGGCCATCAAGGCCCGGAAGATCAAGGACGGGGACGTGGTGGTGATCCGCTACGAGGGTCCCCGGGGCGGTCCCGGCATGCGGGAGATGCTCTCCCCGACCTCGACCCTGGCGGGCATGGGACTGGACCGGACGGTGGCCCTGATCACGGACGGACGCTTCAGCGGAGCCTCCCGGGGCGCGGCCATCGGCCACGTCTCCCCGGAAGCCGCCGCGGGCGGGCCCATCGCCCTGGTGAAGGAGGGGGACATCATCTCCATCGATATCCCCGCCAAGAAGCTGGAACTGAAGGTGGACGCCGCGGAACTGGAGCGCCGGAAAGCGGCCTGGAAGCCCTACGTCCAGACCGTGGACAGCCTCTTCCTGAACCGGTATCGGAAGGTCGTGACCTCCGGCGTCCGGGGCGCGGTTTTAGACTAGATTCAGGTTTCGAAGCGGTAGCCCCGGCCGTGGACGGTCACGATGTGCCGGGGCTTTTCCGCCTCCCCCAGGCGGGAACGGAGCTTGGCCACGTGCATGTCCACGGTGCGCGTCCGGTCCCCGTCCCCGCGCCCCCAGACCCGCTCCAGGAGTTCCCTGCGCGGTAGGACCTTTCCGGGCCGGAGGGCCAGGTACTCCAGGAGGCCGTACTCCCGGGCGTTCAACTCCACGGGCTCGCCTTCCCGGAGGAGTTCACCCCTCTCCCGGTCCAGGGAAAAGGGTCCGAACCGGATGACCGGATCCCGCCCGTCCCAGATCAGCGACCGGGGCCTCCGGAGCAGGGCCTCCATCCGGGCCAGGAGCACCGAGGGGTCGAAGGGTTTGGGAAGGTAGTCGTCGGCACCCTCCCGGAGTCCCGCGACGATGTCCGCGTCCCCGTCCCGGGCGGTCAGCATGAGGATCGGAGCCGCGAATCCGTCCCTTCGGAGGTTTCGGCAGAGGGAAAGCCCGTCCCGGCCGGGGAGGTTCAGGTCCAGCAGGAGGATGTCGAAGCCTCCGGCCCGG
>ENA-UOWG01000816-UOWG01000816.1-activated-sludge-metagenome-genome-assembly--contig:-NODE-816-length-36325-cov-5.690295_pt1 | contig 36325 bp, 28 predicted proteins | sample MGYA00238147_ERZ761563 | MGnify/ENA primary metagenome ERZ761563 (study PRJEB28884, sample SAMN05720216) | anaerobic digester metagenome | isolation source: active sludge of municipal...
TCGGCATCATCCTGGTGTTCGAGGCGGCGCGGCGGGTCGTGGGCCTTCCCATCGTGATCATCGCCGGGATTTTCGTCCTGTACGCCTTCGCGGGCCCCTACATCCCGGGCCGCCTGGCGCACCGGGGCGCCCGGCTCGATACCCTGGTCGGCCACCTCTTCTTCACCACCGAGGGCATCTTCGGCATCCCCCTGGGGGTGTCGAGCACCTTCATCTTCCTGTTCATCCTCTTCGGCGCTTACCTGGAGAAGACCGGGCTGGGCCAGTACTTCATCGACATCGCCAACTCCATCGCGGGCTGGGCGTCCGGGGGACCCGCCAAGGTGGCCGTGCTCTCCAGCGCCCTCATGGGCACCGTTTCCGGAAGCTCCGTGGCCAACGTGGTCGGCACCGGCAGTTTCACCATCCCGATGATGAAGAAGCTGGGGTACAAGCCCGAGTTCGCCGGGGCCGTAGAAGCCACGGCCAGCACGGGCGGCCAGATCATGCCTCCCATCATGGGCGCCGCGGCCTTCCTGATGGCGGAGTTCACGGGCATCCCCTACGCCCGGATCATCGGCGCCGCCGTTGTGCCGGCGCTCCTGTACTACTTCGGGGTCTGGGCCGGGGTCCACATCGAGGCCAAGCGGCTCGGGCTCCGGGGCCTGCGAAAGGATGAACTGCCGAAACTCGGAGAACTCCTGAAGAAGTCCTTCCTGATGCTTCCCCTCGCCGCGATCATCTACCTCTTGGTGTCCGGATACACCCCCATGCGGGCCGCCCTGATCGCCATCGTGCTGTCCATCGGAACCGCGGGCGCCGCATCCCTGGTCAACTGGTCCAGGAAGCGGCCCGTCGGTTTCCGTTGGGTGGACATCGTGAAGGGGCTGGAAGCGGGAGCCCGGGGTGCCCTGGGTGTCCTGGCAGCCACGGCCTGCGCGGGCATCATCATCGGCGTGGTCACCCTCACCGGTCTCGGCCTGAAACTGGGCTCCAGCCTGGTGGCCCTGGCGAACGGCCAGCTCTTCCTGACCCTGGTCTTCACGATGTTCACGTCCCTGATCCTGGGCATGGGAGTCCCGACCACGGCCAACTACGTGATCACCTCCACGATAGCCGCACCGGCCATCATGATGATCCTGACGAAGGTCAATCCCGGGATGGATCCCTACGCCCAGGCGATCGTCCTGCCCGCCCACATGTTCGCCTTCTACTTCGGCATCATCGCGGACGTAACCCCGCCGGTCGCCCTGGCGGCCTTCGCGGGGGCGGGAATAGCCAAGGCCAATCCGATGAAGACGGGGTTCAACGCCACCAAGCTGGCCATCGCGGCCTTCCTGGTGCCCTACATCTTTGTGTATAGCCCCCAGATGCTCGGCATCGGTGCCACCTTCCTGGACATGGTCGGGATCTTCGTTACTTCCTCAATCGGGATGATCGGAGTGTCCGCGGGGGTCATGGGATACCTCATCCGTCCCATGCACCTGTGGGAGAGGCCCATCCTCTTCATCGGCGGAATCCTGATGGTGATCCCGGGGGCCGTGACCGATGCCATAGGCCTGGCGATCCTGGTGGCGGGCTTCCTGATCCAGAAGTTCCTGAAGGCGCCGGTCCCGAAGACGGCCTGACCCGCGGACCGATATGAAAAAGCCGAGGCGGTGTGCCCGCCTCGGCTTTTTTCGTCCACCGACGGCGGATCAGCCCAGGATGCCCAGCTTCACGAGCCCGTCGTACACGAACTGGATCGCCAGGCCCGAGAGCACGAGGCCCATCATCCGCTCCACCACGGAAACCCCCGTCCGGCCCAGTATTCTCAAGACGATCCGGGAGGAGAACATGGCCAGGGTCACCCCCGCCAGGGAGAGGACGATGGCCCCGAAGAGCAGGAGGGTGATCGTCAGGTAGGAAGGCGCGTCCGCGGAATAGAGCATGAGGGTCGTGATGGTCCCGGGACCCGCGATCATGGGGATGGCCAGGGGAAAGACCGCCACCGAGGATGAGTCCTCCTCTTCCTCCTCCTTGCTCGTCTTGGTGCGCTTGGGCTGTCCGAAGAGCATGTCGATGGAGATCAGGAAGAAGAGGGTTCCGCCGGCCACGTAGAAAGAGCCCGGGGAAATCCCGAAGAAGGAGAGGATGAAGCGCCCCGCCAGGGTGAAGATCCCCAGGACCGCGAAGGCCACCGCGACGGCCTTCCAGATGGTCCGCTTCTTCTGGGCCTCGGTCATTCGGTTCGTCGCGGAGATGAACAGGGGCACGATGCCGATGGGATCGATCACGATGAAGACGGTGAGGAAGATCTGCAGGAAGGTATTCAGCATGGCGGAAGGATACAGCGCGGGAACCGGGAGCGCAAGGCCGGCGGGTCCGCCCCGCATTTGACTCCGCCGCCGTTTCTCCCTATATTTCCCGTATCGTTCCGGCCCGTTCACGGCCGGCCGCCGAACAACCGAATTTTATCCGCCGCCGGGAGGGAAGATGAGCCACGAAGTGACCCTTACGTCCGACAATTTCGAAGAGGAAGTCCTCAAGTCCCCCATCCCCGTGCTGGTGGATTTCTGGGCGGAGTGGTGCGGTCCTTGCCGGATGATCGCCCCGGCCGTGGAGGAGCTCGCCCGGACCTACGAAGGCAGGATCAAGGTCGGCAAGGTGGACGTGGATTCCCAAGGAGAGCTGGCCGGCCGCTTCGGCATCATTTCCATCCCCACCCTCATGGTCTTCAAGGACGGCAAAGCCGCGCGCCAAAAGGTCGGCGCCCTGCCCAAGCCCCAGATCGAGGGGCTCTTCAAGGACCTGGTCTAGGAGCCTGTCGGACTTGTAGATTTATAGCGCCCATAGACGCTAAAAATCCCGATTTTCCGGCTCCTTTGGAGTTCGCAAAGTAGAAAAATCGCATAAAAGGGATTTTTCTACTATTCAAGGTGGGCAAGCCCGACAAACTCCCAGCCCCGAAGTCAGGGAACGTAGACCTCGTCCGAGTTGGGTTTGCCCACAGTCGAGCCCTTGGTCGGAACGACGTGCCAGTCCGAGGCCGAGTCCGTGTCTCCTGAGCCCGAGGATCGGCATAGAGTGCGCGTGCTGGTGCTTCCTTCGCTCCGGGCGGCGTCCTCCGGCCGGACCTCGGATCCCGCGATCCGCCACATCCCTTCCGCGACGACCGCCCGGGCCTGGTCCAGGAGGGCTTGCGTCCCGAAGCCCCCGTACTTCGTGTCCGACGCCGAGGTCCGGGCGGAGTAGAGCAGGGCGTCCAGGACCGGCCCCGTGGGGGAACGGTACAGGGTCACGCACCCGTTTTCCCCCGGCAGGGCCCCGTCGCCTCCCCGGTACCAGAAGTCCCGGGAATACGGGTAGGCGTCCTGACCTCCGGAAGATGAAGTATCCCCGGTCTCATCCACTTCCTCCGGCAGGCCCTGGGGCTTGAGGTGCAGGATCGCGTACTCCCCGGCCGCGACCTCGCAGGGCGGGAAGACATAGACCAGGATCTGCTTGACGGCGCAGCCTACCCGGAAGGCGAGCCCCGCCAAATTACCGGATTCCAGCACCGCCAGTTCCACCAGGTCCGGATGGGTCGAGGATCCCTGGGTCAGGACCTCGTTGATCAGGACCCGGGGCAGCGCCGGATTGTACGCCCAGAAGGGAAGCACGAAGCTGGTCGAATTGCCCTCGGCGTCCCGTACGGTCCCTTCCAGGGACAGGGCCGAACCGGGGGGCGGGAGTCCGGAGGCCGTGATCCTCACCCGGCTCCCCTCGGACGAGACTTCCAAGCCGCCCAGGTCCGGATCCGCGGCGAAATCCCCCGGATCCGCCTCCACGTCCTCGTCGAAGTCCACCAGGAACTCCCCCGGACCCGGGGCGTCCCAGACCCGTACGCTCGGGGGACGGAGATCCCGGGGTGAAAACGCCTCCGACACGACCTGGGGCAGGCAGGCGGAGAGCAGGACGGCGGCAATCAGGATACATCCCGCGGCTGCGGCCGCGGCGCCGCTCCGGGCGGCTGCCGGGACGCCGGACGGCGCCCCGAACGGACTATTCATACTCGTTCCTCCCGGGGATGGTCCGGGAGGAACCGGTCTATACGCTTGCGTCCGGGGCGGGTTTTTTTCGGGAAAGGCGCTCCCGGATGGGGTCGCCGTAGAGCATGAGGGTCAGACCCGCCAGGATCAGGGGGACCCCGAAGGCAAGGAAGGGCGTCGCCTTTTCCCCGACCGCCAGGCCCAGGGCCACGGCGATCAGGGGATTCACCAGGGCGTAGCTGGAGATCCGGAAGCTCGGCTCCTTGACCAGGAGGTGGTTGTAGGCCGCCAGGGTGACGGTTCCCATGAAGGCCAGGTACCCCACGGAGAACCAGGACCAGGGCGAGACCCCCCGGAAGGCGGCCCCGAGGTCCGGGACGGACGCGAGGGCCGAGACGAGGGAGACCCCCCCGGCCACGGCCATCTGGATGGCCGTGGACAGAAAGACGCTCTCCGCCTTGGGCAGGGCCCGGGAGATGCTGGTGCCGAAGGCCCAACAGAGGGAACCGGACACGGCGATCAGGACCGCGGGGTGGAAGGTCCCGGCCAGGGAGGTTCCGTCGTACAGGAGCACCGCGATCCCCGCGACCCCGATCAGCACCCCCCCGATGCGGATCGCGGAGATCCGGGTACGGAACAGGAGGTAGTTGAAGGCCGCGATGTAGAAGGGTCCCCCCACGACGATGAGGCTGGCGATGTAGCTGGGTATGGTCTTTTCCGCGATGGTCAAAAGGCCGTTCCCCAGGAGCAAAAGGAGAATCCCCAGGAGGGCGGAACCTCCCGCCTGTCTCCAGGAAAGGCCCTTCCGGAAGTCCCCCTTGGCCAGGGCGAACCCCGCCAGGAGGACGGCTCCGGCCAGGAAGCGGAGGGCCACCACCAGAGATGCGGGCATGGTATGGACCGCCGCCCGGATGAAGTAGTAGGTCGTCCCCCACACCACGTACACCAGGGCGTAGCAGAGGAGGACCCCGAGGGTTTCCCGCTTCATGCCCGGCCGCCCGCCTCGGCCGCCGCCTCCGCGACCGCGGAGACGATGACCGGGATCCGCTCCGCCTTGATCCAGTAGTGGGTCACCAGACGGAGGGCCCCTCCCTCGGGGGGATTCACCAGGATGCCCCGGCGCTCGAGGGCCGCGGAGAAGGCCCCGGCGTCGGAAAGCCCCTCGATCTGGAGGAAGACCATGTTGATCCGGACCCCGGTGCCCAGGATCCGCACCCCCGGGATCCGGGCCAGGCCCTCCGCCAGGGCCGCGGCGTTCCTGTGGTCCTCGGAAAGGCGCTCCCGCATGGGGCCCAGGGCCAGGAGGCCCGCGGCGGCCAGGACGCCCGCCTGGCGCATCCCGCCGCCCATGAGCTTGCGCTTGCGGCGGGCGGCCTCGATGAAGGCCCTAGTACCCGCCAGGAGGGATCCCACGGGGGCGCACAGCCCCTTGGAAAGGCAGAACATCACAGAGTCGACCCGGGCGGCGATCTCGCGGGCCTCGACCCCCAGGGCGGCCGCCGCGTTGAACAGCCGCGCCCCGTCCAGGTGGATCGGCAGGCCGTGCCGGTCCGCGACGGCCCGGACCGCGTCCATGTAGGAGAGGGACAGAGCCCGGCCGCAGCCGTGGGCGTTCTCCAGGCAGACGAGGGAGGTGTCCGGGTAGTGGATGTCCCCGCCCGGCCGGATCCGGGACTCGACCTCCGCCGGGTCCAGCTCGCCCTCCCGGGATACGAGGGTCCGGAGCTGGACGCCCGCGATGACCGAGGCCGCCCCCGCCTCGTGGGCCACGATATGGCAGTCGTCCCCCAGGATCACCTCGGTGCCCCGGGGGCAGTGGGTGAAGAGGGCCAGCTGGTTCCCGAAGGTCCCGGTCGGCACGAAGAGGGCCGCCTCCTTGCCCGTTAGCCGGGCCCCCAGGGCCTCCAGCTCGTTGACCGTGGGGTCGTCCCCGTAGACGTCGTCCCCCACCTCCGCCCGGGCCATGGCGGCCCGCATCTCGTCGGTCGGCCATGTGACCGTATCGCTCCGCAGGTCGATGTACTTCATGCCGGACATAGTACGCGCCGGGGGCGGGCGGGGCAAGCGGCGGGGCGCGGTCGGCCCCTTACCTTCCCGCGCTGAAATGGTATACTCCGCCGCAGAAATTCGGCCGGTGGAGCGACCTTGCGGGCTGAACCAGCCTGCTAAACCGGCCGGGACGGGAGCGGACACCATGCGGATACTGCTGGCCAACGACCACGGCGCCCTGGAGCTCAAGCGGAGGATCTCCGCCCACCTGCAAAGCCGGGGACACGAGATCGTGGACCTCGGGGTGGACACCGAGGAGAGCGTGGACTACCCCGACAAGGGCGCCGAGGCCGCCCGGGAGTACCTCAAGGGCGGCTACGACCTGGGGATCGTCCTGTGCGGCACCGGGATCGGGATCTCCATCGCCGCCAACAAGCACAAGGGCATCCGCTGCGCCCTGGTCCACGACCTCTTCACCGCGGAGATGGCCCGGGCCCACAACGACGCCAACTTCCTGGCCTTCGGAGGCCGGGTGGACTACCCCGTTCCGGTGGAGCGGATATTGGACAAATTCCTGGAGACGAAGTACGAGGCCGGGCGCCACGCCCGTCGGGTCGGAAAGCTGGACGCCCTGGGCTGAACCGCTCCGGGCACGTCCCCGGCCTGGCGCCGCACGGGAACCTTCACAAGCTTCGTACCAGCCGGCGGACGCAGTATCCGCCGGAATCCCCGCAACGGGAGCTGAACATGGAAAAGAAAACGGCAAAAGCCTTCGCCCCGGCGACTGTGGCCAACGTGGCCGTGGGCTTCGACATCCTGGGCTTTCCCCTGGACGCCGTGGGGGACACGGTTACCGTCGAAAGAATCGATCCGGCCCCGGGCGCCTCCCCGGCGGTCACCCTGGCCGGGACGGACGGGGTCGTGTCGACCCTGCCGACGGATCCCGAGCGCAACACCGCGACGGCGCCCCTCATCCGCCTCCGGGAGGACCAGGGCCTCCCCTTCGGGTTCCGGGTCTCCGTGCGCAAGGGCATCCCCCTGTCCAGCGGGATGGGAGGCTCCGCGGCCAGCTCCGTGGGCGCCCTGACGGCGGCCAACTCCCTCCTGCCCGAGCCCCTGCCCCGGGAGAGCCTGCTCAAGTACGCCCTCCTGGGGGAGGAACTGGCCTCGGGATCCCCCCACGGGGACAACGCGGCCCCCTGCCTTTTGGGAGGGCTCACGCTCCTGCGGTCCCTGGACCCCGTGGAGGCGGTCCGCATCCCCGTCCCGGAAGGGCTCCGGGTAGTCCTGGTCCACCCCCACCGGGAGCTGGACACCCGGTCCAGCCGGGGCGTCCTGCCCCGGGACCTTCCCCTCAAGGAATACGTAGCCCAGTCCTCCCGGCTGGCCGCCTTCGTTGCCGCCTGCTACGCCGGGAACCTGGACCTCATGGCCCGGAGCCTCAAGGACGGGCTCATCGAGCCCCGGCGGGCCCCCCTGATCCCGGCCTTCCACTCCGTCCAGAGGGCCGCCCTCCAGGCGGGAGCCCTGGGCTGCTCCATCTCCGGATCCGGCCCCTCGGTCTTCGCCCTCTGCCGGAGCGACGACGAGGCCGAGAAGGCCCGCCGGGCCATGGCGGCCGCCTGGGAGGCGGCGGGGGTCCCCTGCGACTCCTGGACGGGCCGGATCAGCCAGGCAGGCGCCCGGATCCTGGAAAACGGCCAAGCCGGAGGGGCCGCGTGAGGTTCCCGAGCACCCGGGGAGGCTGCGAGCCGGCCTCCGCCTCCGAGGCCCTGCGGACGGGGCTGGCCCCGGACGGGGGCCTCTTCGTCCCCGAACTCCTACCGGCTCTGTCCCCCGCGGCCCTGGACCCGGCCCTCCCCTACCCCGAACGGGCCCGGGAAGTCCTGGCCCCCTTCTTCGAAGGCGACGAGCTGGAACCGGACCTGCCGGAGCTCTGCCGGGAGGCCTTCGATTTCCCCGTGCCCCTGACCCGGCTCTCGGACCGGGTGCGGATCCTGGAGCTCTTCCACGGCCCCACTGCGGCCTTCAAGGACTTCGGGGCCTGCTTCCTGGCCCGCGCCCTGGAGCGCCTCCAGTCCGGGGAGAAAACTCCCCTGACCATCCTCGTGGCCACCTCCGGGGACACCGGGGGGGCCGTCGCCGCGGCCTTCCACGGCCGGACCGGGATCTCCGTCCGGGTCCTCTTCCCGGAAGACGGCGTTTCGGAACGCCAGAGGAAACAGCTTACCTGCTGGGACGGCAACGTCGCCTCCTACGCCGTGCGGGGAACCTTCGACGACTGTCAGCGGGTGGTCAAGGAAGCCTTCCGCTCCCCGGAGATCTCCCGCCGCTTCCGCCTATCCTCGGCCAACAGCATCAACCTGGGCCGCCTTTTGCCCCAGACCGTCTACTACGTGCACGCCTCGGCCCTCTTCCTGGCCGAGACCGGGGAGAAACCCGCGCTCGTGATTCCCAGCGGGAACGTGGGCAACGCCGTGGGCGCCTACTGGGCCCGGGCCATGGGGGCCCCGATCGCACGGATCGCCCTGGCCGTCAACGCCAACCGCGTCCTGCCGGATTTCCTGACCGAGGGGATCTACCGGCCCCGCCCCAGCGTCCGGACTCTGGCCAACGCCATGGACGTGGGGGACCCGAGTAACCTGGAACGCCTGCGCTTCCTCTTCCCCGAGCGGGAGACCCTGGAGCGGGAGGTTTCCGCCCGGAGCGTGACGGACGGGGAGATCCGGGATACCATCCGGCGGGTGTTCGAGGGTTCCGGCCTCGTGCTCTGTCCCCACACCGCCTGCGCGGAATACGTCCGTGAGCGCCGCATGCCGGAAGCCCCCTCCATCGTCGTGGCCACCGCGCATCCGGCCAAATTCGAGACCGTCGTGGAGCCCCTGATCGGGCAGGCCGTCCCGGTGCCCCCCGCCCTGGCGGCCCTCCTGGACGCCCCGAGCCGGCACGAGACCATCGAGCCGAGGCTCGAGGAACTGCTCGGGTAGGAGCCGCATAATCGGGATCTTTAGCGCCTATCGGCGTAAAATATCCACAAGTCCGACAGGCTCCTAGAGCTCGTCCACCACGAGCCGCCCCCGGACCGCGGCAGCGCGGACCCGGAACTCCCGGTCGAAGACGACCACGTCCCCCTCGTACCCGGGCACCAGGGCCCCGAGGCGGTCCCGGCGCAGGACCCGGGCGGGGTTTCCGCAGGCCATGCGCACCGCATCCGCCACAGGAATCCCCCAGGAGAACAAGTTCCGGACCCCCTCGATCATGGTCAGGCAGGAGCCCGCGATGACCCCGTCCGATTTCCGGCGGAAGACCCCGTCCGCCGGCTCGACCTCCTGGTTGTTCGCGAACAGGGGCCCCTCCCCCTGTTTCGTGGGCCGCAGGGAGTCCGTGACCAGGACGATGCGGTCCAGGGGCTTGTCCCGGACCACCAGGCGGACCAGGTCCGGATGCACGTGACGGCCGTCCGCCACGATCTCGCAGGAGATCTCCGGATGGATCAGGACCGCCCCGACGGCGTTGGGGTTCCGGTGGTGCATCTGGCTCATGCCGTTGAACAGGTGGGTCGCGTGGAGGATCCCCGCCTGCATCCCCTCCACCATGTTTTCGTAGGTGGCGTTCGTGTGCCCCGCGGAAAGTACGATGCCCTTCTTGGCGCAGGACAGGGCCAGTTCCCGCATGCCCTTGAGCTCCGGGGCCACGGTCATGAGAAGGATGCGGCCCCCCGCGGCCTCCCAGAGTTCCTCCAGGAAGTCCAGGTCGACCGGGCTGGCCGACTCGGGCTTCTGGACACCCAGACGCTCGGGGGAGATGAAGGGGCCCTCCAGGTGGAGCCCCAGGATCCGCGCCCCGTCCCCGGGAGTCCGGGCCGAGGCCGCCCGGCGGACCCGCTCTACGAGTTCGGCCCGGGGTGCGGGGTACAGGGTCGGGCAGAAGGAGGTCACCCCGTACCGGGGCAGGGCCCGGGACATCGCCTCGATCTCCCGGGGATCCCCCTCCTCGGTGCCGTGCCCCCCGATGCCGTGGATATGGGTATCCGTGAAACCCGGGGCGATATAGCAGCCCGAGGCGTCCCGGACCCGGACCTCCGGGCCGAAAGCCCGGGCGGCCAGGCGACGCTCCCCGAAGACGTCCGCCACCCGTCCGTCCTCCAGCAGAAGGTCGCAGTTCTCCATGGCCGCGAAGCCCGTGAGGACCGTCCCGTTCCGAAACAGGAGGGGCGGCCCGGCCGGGCCCTCCGCGGCGGACTCCGAGGTCCCCGGTTCCGCGGGTCCCGGCTCAGACGAGGTCGTGGCGGTCCCCGTACTTCACGATCCGGACGTCCCGGATACCCTTCCCGCCCAGGAAGGAGGACATCGCGGCCAGGCTCTCCGTCTCGCCGTGGACCAGGAAGACCCCCTTGAGCCGGGAGAGGTCCAGACCGGACATCCAGTCCCAGGTCTCCTTGTAGTCCGCGTGGGCGCTGAAGGCGTTGATCTCCTCCACCCGGGCCCGGAGTTTGAGGATGTTCCCGTGGATCCGCACCTCCGGCACCCGCTCCTTGATCCGGCGGCCCAGGGTATCCGCGGCCATGTATCCCACGATCAGGACCGTGTTGGCCGGGTCCTCCACGGTATGCAGGAGGTGGTGCTGGATCCGGCCTGCCTCGCACATCCCGTCCGCGGAGATGATGATGGCCGGGCCCTTCAGGTCGTTCAGGGCCTTGGATTCCTCCACGGAGGAGGAGAAGCGCAGGTGGTTGAATCCGAAGGGGTTCTTGTGGTGCTTGAGGAAGGCGTCGTGGGTCTCCCGGTCATAGCACTCCGGATGGACCTGGAAGATGGTGGTGGCGTTGATGGCCATGGGCGAGTCTACCCAGATGGGGATCTCCGGGATGGCCTTCCGATCCGAGAGAAGGTGGAGGTAGTAGACCAGTTCCTGGGTCCGCTCGATGGCGAAGGCGGGAATGACGACCTTGCCTCCCTTGGCGGCGGTCTCCCGCACCACCCGGGCCAGCTTTTCCAGGGCCTCGTCCTGGGCCTCGTGGAGCCGGTCCCCGTAGGTGGCCTCCAGGACCATCCACTCCACCGGGGGGATCCTGTCCGGGTCCCGGATGATGGGCTTGCCCTTCCGCCCCAGGTCCCCGGTGAAGGCGATGGTGGCGGAGCGCCCCCCTGAATCCTTGGCCTCCGCCACGATCATGGAGGATCCCAGGATGTGTCCCGCGTCGAAGAACTCGATCCGGACCCCGTCCCCCGCGGACAGGGGCCGGTTGTAGGATACGGTCACGAACTGGCCCACGGCCTGAACCGCGTCCTGCTCGTCGTACAGGGGCTTCCAGGTGAAGGGCTCGCCCCGCTTGGCCGCCTGCTTGGCCAGGTACTCCGCGTCCCGTGCCTGGATGCGGGCGGAGTCCATCATGATGATCCCCGCCAAATCCCGGGTGGCGGGGGTCGCGAAGACGTTCCCGCGGAAGCCCCGCTTGGACAGGAGGGGAAGCATGCCCGAGTGGTCGTAGTGGGCGTGGGTCAGGAAGACCGCCTCCAGGCCCGCCGGATCGGGGACCAGGGCCTTGTTCTTCTTTTCCGCGGTCTCGCGCTTGCCCTGGAAGGCCCCGCAGTCGACCAGGAAACGGCGGCCGTCGATATCCAGTACGTGCTTGGAGCCGGTGACTTCTCCCGCGGCTCCCTCGGAATAAAAGGTTATCATAGGAAGAATATAAACCCGGATACCCCGGCCGGAAAGACCTTGTTACAGGAAGAAGACCACGGTGCCCCCGACCGCGACGCAGGCCCCCAGGATCTCCCAGAGGCTCACCTTCTGCTTCAGGAAGAGGACCGAGGGCGGGATGATGAGGACCGGGGCCAGGCCGATCAGGGTGGAAACCGTGCCCGCCTGGGTATGGTTCAGGGCGAAAACCGAGAGGGTGACCCCCAGGAAGGGGCCGAACACGGCCCCCGCCGCGGTGTTCCGCATCCCGGCTCTGTCCCCGGGGGCCTCCACGAAGACCTTGCGTCCCTTGCCGGAGACCAGGGCCACCAGGGCGAACCCGGCCATGCCGGCCAGGACCCGGATCTGGGTGGCCGCCACGGTATCGTAGCCCGCGGAGCCCAGCTTGGTCAGGATCATCCCCGCGGACTGCCCCACCGAGGCCAGGAAGGCGAAAAGATAGCCCTTCCGGCGTTTGTCCCGATCCTGGACGAGTTCGGCCCGGGGATCCCGCGGCCGACCCAGGACCGCCGCCGCGATGCCCGCGCAGACCAGGGCCATGCCCGCGAGGCCCCGGGGCGGCATGAGCTCCCCGATCGCCAGGAAGGAGAAGAAGGCCGTGGTGGGGGGGGACAGAGCCAGGAAAAGCATGGTCGTCCGGGATCCGATCATCACGTAGGCGTTGAAAAGGAAGATGTCCGCGATCACGAAGCCCACCAGGCCCGAGGCGGACAGCCACAGCCAGGCCCGCCCCGGGGCGTCCGTGGGGAAGGGAAGGCCCCGCAGGATCCAGGCCGTGCCGGAAAGCAGGAGGATGGCCCCCACGAGCTTGTAGAAGTTGACCGCCACGGTGCCGATGCGCCGGGAGGCCTTCTCGAAGAAGACCGCCGAGACGGTCCAACAGATCGCCGTCCCGAAGGCCGCGAGTTCGCCGATACGCTGCATGATGGGCGATCCTATACCGGCCCCCGAGGGCATGGATAGCCCCCGGAGGTTTGACTTCCCGCCCGGCAGGTCCTATGTTTGTACATGGAGGATCATCGGACGTCATCGCCGGACCGGACCTGGGTTCGGAAGGGAGGAGACATGGCCGTGATTTGCATAGCCCGGGAACTCGCGTCCCTGGGGGAGGAGACCGCCCACGAACTGGCGGACCTGACGGGCTACCGCTACCTGGACAAAGCCTACGTGGAGAAAAAGCTGGCGGAGTACGGTATCGCCGCCACGGAGATCCAGAAATTCGACGAGAAGAAGCCCGGCTTCTGGGCTTCCCTGAGCCGGGGCCGGGACGACTACCTGCACTTCCTGAAGACCGTGCTGTACGAGGAGGCCCAGATCGGGGACTGCATCCTGGTCGGCCGGGGAGGGATGGGAATCTTCGCCGGGGTGCCGGGGGTGATCGCCGTGCGGCTCACCTCGCCCCTGCCCGTCCGGATCGAGCGGATCAAGAAGTTCTACAACTGCGACGAGCGCCACGCCGAGCAGCTGGCCCGGCAGAGCGACAACGACCGGGACGGCTTCCACCGGTACTTCTTCAACCTGGACTGGAGGGATCCCGTCAACTACGACATGGTCCTGAACACGGGGCTGGAGCACCCCGCCACGGTGGCCCAGATCATCAACCAGTACCGCCTCCTGACCATCACGAAGGATCTGGAGTCCAAGTGCGGACAGCGCCTGCGGGAGCTCTCCCTGGGCCAGAAGGTCATCACCTCGGTCCTCTTCGACAAGGGCATCTCCATCCACTTCCTGGAGGCGGACGTGAAGGGGGACCTCGTGACCCTCCACGGCGTGGCCAACACCCAGCAGACCATCGACGCGGCCGTCGCGGCGGCCCACGAGATCCCCGGGGTCGGCCACGTGGAGAGCGCGATCCAGGTAGTTCAGGAGTATACCGTGATGCCCTAACGGGCATCACGGTGATCGGAATGTCCCTGCGGGACATTCCGGCTGTCAAGGAACATCACGGTGAGCGGTATCGAGGCGAAGCCTCGATACCGGCTCGCAACCACCGGGCATGACGGTGATCGGAATGTCCCTGCGGGACATTCCGGCTGCCAAGGAACATCACGGTGAGCGGTATCGAGGCGAAGCCTCGATACCGGCTGCCCTGAACGGACCTATCGGCCGATTTCCGGTTGCGCGGGCGCCCTGGCCGGGGTATCCTTCCGGAATGCAGCTTCTCACGGGATTCCACGCCATCGAGGAGGCCCTGAAGCGGGGTCAGGTCCGAGGCTACCTGCGGGTGTCCGGTACCGGCCCCCGGATCAAGCGCATCCTGGAGCTGGCGGACAAGATCGGCCTCCGGGTCGAGAAGGCCAAGTCCGGGGACCTGGACGCCGCCGCCCCGGACAACCGGGGCATCGTCCTGACCCTGGAGGGCGATTCCCGGCCGGCCAACGACGCGGACCTGGACGAATTCCTGGAAAAGCTCTCCAAGCCCGAGGCCCTTGTCCTCCTGCTGGACCACGTCACGGATCCCCACAACTACGGGGCCATCCTCCGGTCCGCCGACGTCCTGGGGGCGGACCTGGTGGTCGTGCCGGAGCGGCGGAGCGCCCACGACACGGACACCGTGGCCCGCGCCTCCGCGGGGGCCGTGGCCTGGGTGCCCGTGGCCGTGGTGCCCAACCTGGTCCGGGCCCTGACGGCCCTCCAGGAGAACGGCTTCTGGGGCTACGCCGCGGACATGGCGGGGATCGAGATCGGCCAGGCCAAGCTCCCGGAGCGAACGGCCATCGTCCTGGGCAGCGAGGGCTACGGGGTGTCCCGCCTGCTCAAGGAGACCTGCGACGGCTCCGTGAGCATACCCCAGCGGGGCAACGTCGAGTCCCTGAACGTCTCCGTGGCCGCGGGGATCGTGATGTGGGAGTACCGGAGACGGTACGCGGGCTGATCACAGATCCCAGATCTCCCCGAACTCGTGCTCCCGGTCGCAGTACTGACAGGTGAAGATCCGCTCCCCGGTGCGGCGGAAACGGGCCGGAGCGCCCTCCCGATGGGAGGGGTGGGAGACGCAGGCTTCGTTCTTGCACGAGATCTGGTCGAAGTTGTAGATCCGGGGGGGCATGGCCAAGCGGTACTTCTTGAGGACCCGGGAGTCCTTGATCAGATTAAGGGTGCAGCCCGGGACGATGGCCCCGAGCTTCTTGAGGTCCCGGCGGTCGAAGGCCAGGATGTCCGGCAGGGAGAGGATGCCCTTGTAGACCTCGGGCCCCGCGTTGGAGTGGTAGACTCCGTGGGAGGACCGGACGTCCAGGCCCAGGATGCGGCGGACCTTGTCGACGGTATCCCAGATCTCCCGGATCGGGCGGCCCGCGGCGATATGGTCGATGACGATCCCGCTCTCCACGGGTTTTATGCCCACCTTGTAGTCCGGCTTGACCCGAGGCGTCACCTTGGCCTCGGTCACGAAGTCCTCCTCGAACCTCAGGGGTTCCTTGGGCAGGCCCCGGAAGTCCCCGCCCAGGGCTCCGGACACCAGGCCCAGGAGGGCGATGCGGACGAAGTAGCCGTTGGCGGATTGGGCGTCCCAGCCGTTCAGGGGCAGCTCGTCCAGGAAGACGGGAATCTCGGGGGCCGTCCGGTCCCGGGGCAGGGGATGGTAGAACCGGGTTCCCTCGGGCAGGCGGCTCATCATGTCGGGCCGGAAGGTGACGGTCCTGCGGAGCTCCGCGGCCCGGTCCAGGACCCTCTCCCCCATGCGCTCCAGCTGGAGCCGGGTGTAGTACCAGATCGGGGCGACCCGGCCGGAGGCCAGGTATTCGTCCAGGGACTCGTAGGCCCGGACCTCGAAGCCCGAGGCCTTCATCCGCTCCACGTAGGCGGGGGGCAGTGCCAGGAGTTCCGGGGCCACCAGGTCCACGGAAACCTCCTTGAAGATCCGCAGCCCCTCGGCCTTGGAATGGACGGTCCGTCCGTGCCAGAGGTCCCCCACCAGGGCCAAGTGGATCCGGGAGTCGTCCCCGCCCCGGTGCTCCAGGAAGGTGAACTCGTCCAGGAATTCCTGGGTGGGGTGCTCGTGCTTGCCGTCCCCGGCGTTCAGGAAGGCGGGTTTGGGGAAGCCCGCGGACTCGCAGTAGGTCCCCACGGAGGAGTCGAGCCAGCGGCAGACTCCCTCCAGGCCCGAGCGGATGACGAAGCAGGACTCGGCGGCGTATCCGACCAGCATCTTGGCCGCGTCCGCCAGGCTCTCGTTCTTGGCGAAGGAGGAGGTGGCGGCGTCGAACATGTTCACCCGGCAGCCGTGGAACTCCGCGGCGTTCCGGAAGGACTCCCGGGTCCGGGTGGAGTTCTCTAGGAAGATGAGGTAGGTCTGGTAATCCGGATCCGAGATCCGGAAACGCGAAGGGTCCCGCCCGGACCGGATCGTATCCTTGATATCCCGGGCCAGGGAGTACAGGTACCGCTGCTCGTCCCCGGAAAGGTCGTCCACCACCGCGATCGTCCTGCCCCGGAAGGGTCCCGTCCGTTCCACCTTCGTCCTCCTTCTGGTTTCACCGGTCCGCATAAAAAAAGCTGTCCAAAAAGCTCATTGAGCTTTTTGGACAGCCGCTTCCAAGTCGGCAGGTTCCGACGTTCTCGCCGAGAACGTCGGAACCTGCGAGGTGAGTCCGATACGTACCCGACGTATCGGACTCACCGGCCGCCTTCCGCATCACCGTCGGATCTCCTTGACGGTCTTCAGGTCCGCCTTGTTCAGCAGGATGAGGCCTCCCCCCGCCCCGGCGACCACGAGTCCCTCGGGGACGGACCTCAGGAAGGTGAAGGGGCTGACCGCGGCCTCGGACTTCATCTTGAGCTCCAAGGTCGCGGGATCGAATAGCCCGAGGACCCACTTCCCGCCGTCGTTAGCCACCGCCAGGATGCCGGCACCCTCCTTCCAGACCCCCGTCTCGGGGTGGACGTCCACGGTCCCGGTGACCTTGGCGGAGAGAGTCTCCAGGTCCAGGAGCACGAGGCGAACGGCCCCGGAGCCCTCGGCCCGGCCGGCCACGGCTACGAAGGCTCCCCCGATGTCCAGGAGGCTGTCCGCCCGGAGGGTGTTGATCTCCCCGGTCTTCAGGTATTTCCCGCCGGCCAGGTCCACCAGGGCCAGCCGGGCGTAGGGGCGGTTCGGGTCCACCAAGTCCAAGAGGACCGAGCCCCGCGGAGCGGCCTCGGCCTTGGCCGCGACCTCCTTGGCTATCTCCGCCTTCTGGTCTTCCGCCACGGCCTTGCGGTCCTCGGCGATCTCCGCCTCCTTGGCGGCCACCGCGGCCTCCTCCTTGGTGGTCTCCTCCTTGGCCGCGGCGACGGCGGCTTCCTTTTCGGCCGCGGCCTTCTCCTGGGCCGCGACCTCCGCCTCCCGGCGGGTAAGCTCGGCCTCCTGCTCGGGGCCCTGGGCGGAAGCTCTGTCCCTCTCCAACTCCGCCCGGGCCGCCTCGGCCCTCGCCGTTTCCTCGGCTGCGGCTTTTTCCTGCTCCGCGATCCGGGCCTTGTCCTCCTCGAGCCGTGCCTTGTCCTGCTCGACCTCCCGTTCCTTGAGGTCCACCATCTCCCGCCGTTCCGGGAGAGCCGCGGTACCGGACTCCTCCTTGAGGCTCTCCACCACGGACTTGTCCGTGATGGGCCCCGTGTCCACCCGGCCGGGAGTCCCGGCCCGAGCGGTGATCGGAAGGACGATGCGGCTGCGTCCGGCCCACTCGTCCCAGCGGACCGAGAGTCCGGCGTTCTCGGCCGTCAGGTGGGTCAGGACCGCGGGTTTGTAGGCCTTGCCGAAATAGGCCAGGTCGCCCCGGTACACGGCGTTGTACACCGTGAGGAAGGTGGCAAGGAGGAAGCCGTCCGACCGGGAGTAGCCGTAGGCTTCCTCCAGGTAGGCCCCCAGGATGTGCCGGAGATTCCGGATGTGGTCCACCCCGGCGTCGCGTCCCAGGATGATGATGTCCGCGTCCAGGCCCGAGGGCGCCTGGGGATCCCGCACCCGGATGACCGCGTACCGGGTCTCGCTTCCCGCCCGAGTCGCCCCGGCCCGTACGGCCCGGCCGAGGGCGGCCCCCAGGCCCCGGATCTCGTCCAAAGAATCGATTCGGGCGTGGGGTCCCACGTAGTTGATGAACTCGATGGTCCTTCCGCCCACGGAGCGGAGCTCGTCCTCCGCCACGGTCTGGGCGGAAAGGATCGCCCCGGCCGTCAGGAAGGCGAGGAGGGCCGGGAGGGCGAGGTATTTTTTCACGATTCCTCCTATTCAACGCGCAGGTTCGGAGAGGCGGCGCAGGGCCGCCAGGGCCCGGGACCGCACCGCGGATCCGTAGGGTTTGTCCGCCAGCCTCAGGACCGCCCGGACTCCTCCGGGATCGGACAACTCCCCCAGGGCGCGGTAGATCCCCTCCACCGCGTCGATCGTGGCCAGGGCGCCGGGTTCGTCCAGGAAGAACTCCCGATCCGCCGCCCCCTGGAAGGCTCGGAGCGCCTCCCCCGTCAGGTCCAGGCCGATGATCCCGATTGCCCGGGCCGCGGAGGCCCGCACCGCGGGCTCGGGATCCCGGAGGTAGGCCTCCGTCAGGACCGGAACCGCCCGGGGGGAACCCAACATGCCCAGTATATCGCAGGCCAGGGCCCGGGGAAGGGCGCCCGACGGCCGCGGTCCCCGGGGAGCCGCACCTCCGTACACGGAAGCCTCACGAGCCCCGTAGCCCAGGGCGATCGCGGAGCAGAGAAGCAGAGCGTCCCCCTCCTCCGCTCCAATACTAGCGGATCCCAGGGATTTTTCAATACGCCGGAGCTCTCGAAGCGCCGCGTCGTCCCCGAATCCCGGATTCCAGAAGATCTCCTCGTTCGCCCGGGCACGGGCGGCCGCGAAGTCCACGTAGCCCGGTGCCGGCCGTGCGGGTTCGCCCAGAGGCCCCTCGAAGCGGTAGGCGTAGAGGATCCAGTCCTCCCCGGCGGAAAGTACGATGCCCGAGGAGGTGACCGCGGGCATACGTGGAGCATGGCGGAGGGACAGAGCTCGATAGACTTGTCCGTCCTTGGCCAGGCTGGCGGCTCCCCGGGGTCCCAGGACCAGGACCCGCTCCGGGAAGACCCGGATGTCTTGGGCGTCTAAAATACCCGTGGACGTCGTGTCGCTTACGGTACCGCCCTCCCGTACCCGGACTACGCTCCCCCCGGCAAGCAGGAGCCAAGCTTCAGCTCTGTCCCCCGCCGCGGCCACGACCGGAGCGGCCAGGCGGACTCGGTAGGTCTCCTGTCCCGCACCGTCCCGTACCGATACGGCCCCGTTCCGGTAAGCCAGCACGAACCCCTCCCCGATACCGCACAAAGCCGAGGGGGGCTCGGAGACGGGGACAGAGCTCGAGGTTCCATCGGGGACAGAGCTCAGTAGAGTCCCGTCCTCGGCATACTCCCGGATGCTCCCGTCCGCCAGTGCCAGGGTGACCCGGGTCTTTCCGGAGGGAGTGAAGCGGACGGAGGGTCCCGCCGCTATCGGGGCCGCATGTTCCACGGACCACAGGAGCCTTCCCGAAGCGGACCATGCCAGAAGGCGGGAAGCCGCGGCGGCGAAGAAGCGGCCGTCCGCCCCGAAGGCCGGGGCCCGCACCACCGGGACCCCCGGCCGGACTCGCCAGACTTCCAGTCCAGCCCGATTCACCATGACCAGGGAGCCGTCCGCGGCTGGCAGAAGGGCCCGGCCGAAGGGATCCGGGGCTATCCATGCCGGGCTCCCGTCCCTCCAGGCCCTTCGCCCCACGGCGCGGCCCGAGTCGTCCAGAATATACAGGGTGCGATCCTCGGAGACGATCCAGACCCTGCCCGCCTCGGCCACGGGACCCGCGGCGGCGGCGCCCGCCAGGGTGAAGCGGAAGGCCAGGATGTCCTGGACCGGGGACTGAGCGTTCGAGGGAACGGCAAGAATCGCGGCGGCCGCGAAAAGGGCAATCGGATATCGGGTACGCCCGCGGACCCGACGCGGCTCAGTCCCAGCGAAGGCGGACATGGGTCTCCAGGTGGCCCGTCTGGGGAAAGAAATCGTGCATCCCGATCGACTCGATCCGGTAGCCTCGGCCGGTCAGGTCCTTGAGGTCCCGGGCCAGGGTGGCGGGGTCGCAGGAAACGTAGGACAGCGAGGGGATCCGGGCGTCGGCAAGCCAGTCCCGGACCGTCGGGGCAAGACCCGAGCGGGGAGGGTCCAGGACCGCGGCGTCGAAGCCCTTCCGGGCGGAGGGCGACTTCACCCACTCCTCCACCGCCAGGGCGTGGTACTCTGTCCGACCGGCCGCGTTGCGTCGGGCGTATTCCAGGGCAAAGGGATTGTGTTCCACGCAGACCAGGACCTCGAAGGAGTCCCGGAGGAAGGAGCCGAACAGCCCCACCCCACAGTAGAGGTCCGCGGCCCGGCTTCCCGACAACCCCTGGACGACCGAGGGTGCCAGGGTGTCCAGGGCTCGGAGGTTGCTCTGGAAGAAACCCTTCACATGGAAGGCGATCTCCCGGCCCGCCACGGGAACCCGAACCTCCCCGTCCCGGCCTTCCAGGTAGACCCGGGCATCCCCGGGCTCGGTGCGGCCGTCATCGCCGGCACGGCCATCGGCAAAGACCAGGAACCGGTCCTTGCCCTCCAGATAGGACCGCAGGTCCTCCCGGGCACGACCCCGGCCTTCCCGGGCTTCCATCCACCGCCGGATGGGCCGATCCGCGATCGGACAGGTAGGCGTCTCCACGACCTCTGTCCCCGCCCGGCGCTTGAGGCCGATACCGCCCGAGGGTGCCAGGTGGAACTGCATGCGATTCCGGCAGGAATAGGGTTCCGAAGGAACCTCATCGATATCCCGGACGGAGAGGCCTCCGATGCGGGAAAGGCAGTCCCTTAGGATCTCCGCCTTTTCGCGGACCTGCCGGGAATACGCCATATGCTGGAGCGAGCATCCGCCGCAGATTCCGTAAAGCGCGCATTCCGGATCTATCCGGTCCGTGGAAGCCTCGAGAACCTCCCGTAGCTCCGCGGCTGCCCAATCCCCGGAAGCCCTGACGCCATCTGGGAAGGCCGCACGGACGGTCTCCCCCGGTACAGTCCCAGGCACGAAGACCGCCTTCCCCTCCGGGAAGGCCAGCCCGTCACCCCCGACGGCGAGTTTCTCGATCCGCAGCTCAACGATATCCCGGTCGCTCATATCGAGGATCGAGTATACCCGCCGCCGGGAGGACCGTAAAGATTGACGGCGAGGGACGCACGGCGGCGGAAACCTTGACAGAGGCCCCGGTCCGGCCCACACTCGAGGCGGATGAACACCGGAGATGTTCTTCTAGTCGGACGATTCTACAGCCTGGCCCGGGAGGGCGAGCGGTTCTCCGCCCTGCGGGTGGGGACGGACGGCCGCATATCCCAAGCCTACCCGGACGGTGCCCCCCTGCCGCCGGACATCCCCCGCCGCCCCCTTCCGTCCGGTACGACGGCCTGTGTCCCCGCCTTCGTGGACAGCCACGCCCACTTCCTGACCAAGGCGGCCATGGGTGCCCTGGTGAAGACTCTGTCCCGATTGGAGGATGGCCGGGTCCTCCCGGACTGCCTGGACGGGGTCCGGACTCTCTTGGCCGAAGCCTCGGAGGAGCGGCCCCGGGGACCCGTCATCGGCTACGGCCTGGCGCCGGGGGTCCTCGCGGAGCGACGCCTTCCCACGGCCGCGGAATTGGACGCATGGCTGCCGGGACGGCCGGTCATCGTCCTTTCCTTCGACGGCCATTCCAGCTCCTACTCTACAGCGGCCCTCCGCATCCTGGGCCTGGAATCCCAGGCCCGGGACGGCGTCCTGTCCGGGGAAGCCCACGAGTTCAACATGGACCGTGTCATGACCTACGCTATGCGAGCTCTGTCCCCCGCCGCCCTGGCTAAAGGACTTTCCCGGGCGGTTCGGGAGGCGGCGGAAGCAGGACTTGCGGCGGTGGATTGCATGGAAGGTTTCGGGAACGAGCGCCGGGAGCCGGGCACGGAAATACTAGCTCGAATCGGCGGGCGTCTACCCCTCCGGCTCCGGCTCTGGCTCCAGTACACCCGGCCTGAGCTTGTCGGCCGCTACGTCCCCAGGATGGCCCGGCCTCGGGTCGGAGGCTGTCTCCACTGGGAGATGGACGGGTCCATCTCCTCTCGGAGCGCCGCGATGGACCGGCCCTACTTGGACCGGGACCACTCCGGCAGGCTCTATCGGAGCCCCGAAGAAGCCTACGCCCTGGCGAAGCCCTTCTATAACGCGGGCTACCAGATCTCCGCCCACGCCATCGGGCCCCGGGGGATCGAGTCCATCCTCTCGGCCTACGAAAAACTTTCCGCGGGACTCGGGGACAGAGCTCGGGACCGGCGGCACCGGATCGACCACTTCGAGTTCCCCCGGCCGGATCAAGTGGAGCGAGCGGGCCGTCTGGGCCTGGTCCTACCCGTCCAGCCGGGCTTCGCCTGGATCGACGCCCGGTTCCATCGATCCTACCCCGAGGCCCTGGATGACCAGACCTTCGCCTCCTTCACCCCCCTGAGGTCCCTACTCCAGGCGGGGGCCGTGCCCGCCCTTTCCTCGGACGCCCCGGTCCAGCCCTTCGACCCCTTCCTGCAGATCGCCGGAGCCGTAGAGCACCCCGTGGCTTCGGAATCTCTTCCCGTGTACGATGCCCTCCGGGCTTATTCTTGGGCTGGCGCCTACGGGGCATATGAGGAGGAGGACCGGGGCACTCTGGAAGCAGGGAAGTACGCGGACTTTGCCCCTCTGGACCGGGATCCCTTCGAGACTCCAAAGGCGGAGCTGTACCGGATCCGTACCCTGGGGACCTGGATAGGAGGCCGGCCTCTGGAATCTCCCCCGGATAATCCGGCGGGCTTCGTGATGCGCGCCCTGACATCCCCAAGGAGGAAGATATGAGCGTTCCCGCCCGAACCTTGAGCTTTCCCGAGGCCACGGCCATCATCGCGGGGTACGGGATCGGGGGCGGGATGCTCGCCCTGCCCTACCTGGTCTCCCTGAACGGGATCGGCCCCTCGGCCCTGGTTCTGGCGGGCGCCTATGCTCTGTCCCTCCTTTTGCACCTCATGATCGCGGAGTTGGCCGCGGGAGACGGAAGCGGCCGGCAGATCGTGGAACTCTTTCGGGAATACCTGTTTACCGGGAAGGGTGGGAAGGCCTTGACCTGGGTCTTCTTCGGGGTGATGGGGGTGGTGTTCGTCGCCAACCTGGCGGCCTATGTCTCCGGGGGCAGCGAAATCCTGGCGGCCCTGGGGCTGGCGGAACCCTGGGGAGGAATCGCCTTCTACGCCGCGGCTGCCGCGGTCGCGGCCTTCGGTCTCAAGGTCCTGGGGGTGGCCGAGAAGTGGGCCGTAGGAGCCATGGCCGTACTCTTCGCCCTGCTGGTGGCCGCCTCGCTCGTCGCCTTGGCAAAGGCTGACTTCACTATTCCGGCCCCCGCCCCGGCTCTGTCCCCGAATGCGGCCGGGCTCCTAGCCCTTTACGGGATGGCCATGTTCTGCTTCGCAGCCTTCTTCTCGGTGCCCCAAGCCGCCCAAGGTCTGGCGGACCGGCCGACCCTCATACCCCGAGCCGTGGCCGCGGGCCTGGGGGTGAATTTCACCCTGATCCTCCTGGTGACGACCCTCTCCCTCCTTCTGTCTCCGGAGCCCACCATCATCGCAACGGTCGGCTGGGGCCGGGCCCTGGGCCCCCGGGCGGAGCTCGCGGGAACGGGCTTCGTCCTGTTGGCCATGCTGACCAGCTACTGGTCCATCTCCTTCGCCCTGTCCTCCATGATCCGGGAGCGGCTGGGCCTGGGGAACTTCCCCGCCTGGCTCCTGGCCACTGTCCCCACCCTGGTCCTGGCCCTGGCGGGCTTTGGAGGCTTCCTGGAGTTCATGCGAACCGCGGGGGGCGCGATCGCCGTGCTGGTGGCTGTCCTCTTCGTACCCGCTTACCGGAGATACCGGAACCGAAAGGGAACACCGGTCATCCTGCCTCCGGGAATCTCGGGGCGGGCCTGGGACTGGCTGGCTGTAGCGGCATACCTTGCCATGGCCGCGGGATCCCTGATGCCTATCAGGTAGGCGCGGGGACAGCCGAGGCACTCTCACTCGGTCTCGGAGACCTCCTGGGGGGCGGGACGGAATACCGCCTCCTCCACCCGGTTCGCCTCCACTTTCAAGACCGTGAACCGGCCCAGAGGGGTATGGGCCACGTCTCCTTCCACGGGGATGCGGTCCAGGATCCAGGCCACGTAGCCCGCGACCGTCTGGATGTCCACGGTGCCCGGAGATTCCGTGCCGGTGACGTCCGCGACCAGGGACAGAGGTGCGTCCCCGGAAACCGTATAGGACCCGTCCGCCCTGCGCCGGAGGCGCTCCCTGGGCTCCTCGTCGCCGTCCTCATAGATCTCCCCGACGATCTCCTCGATCACGTCACGGATGGTCACGACCCCGGCCAAGCCCCCGTACTCGTCCAGCACCACGGCAAAGGATTCCTTGCGCCGCTTCAATAGGTCGAAGAGTTCGCCCAGGGGTTTTGTGGACATGACCAGGACAGGCTCGGCCATGATCTCCCGGATGGGGCGGTCCCGACGGCCGTGGACCACCTCGTCAAGTACCCGCTTCAGGGCTACCACGCCTACTATTTTCTCGGGATCCTCGTCATACACGGGGAACCGGGAATGGAGTTCGCCCACCGCCGCCGTCGCCGCCTCCTGGGCGGTGGTACGGCCGTCCAGGCTGAAGACGTCGATCCGGTGGGTCATCACGGCCTGCACGGTCATGGTCCCCATGCGGAAGATGTTCTTGACCATGGAGCTCTTAGCGAAGTCGATGACTCCCGCGCTCTCGGCCACCGCCAGCATCTGGGTCATAGTCTCCAGGGACATCTCGGTCTTGGAGGTCTTGCCGAAGATCCGGGTGACCAGGGAACTCAGGAAGTTGATAGCCCCCACGGCGGGCCGCAGGAGGTAGGACAGGACCAGGATGAACCTAGCCGCGTGGACCGCGATGAACTCGTTGTGTGCGATGGCTAGGCGTTTGGGAGTGACCTCCCCGAAGATTAGGACCGCTAGGGTGATGACCCCCGTGACGGCTCCCAGAGCTCTGTCCCCCCAGCGCTCCAACGTGTACTCCGTGGCCAGCACGGAGGCCAGGATGTTCACCACATTGTTTCCGATCAGGATCGTGGACAGGAAGACCTCGGGCTCCCGGGCCAGTTTCTCAACGATACGGCCCTGGCGGTACCGCTTTCGGAGGTTCTGGATCTGGAAGATCGAAAGGGAGGTGAAGGCCGTCTCGGAAGCGGAAAAGACGGCGGAAAAAACCAAGCAAATGATGACACCGGCGAGGGAAGGACTCATCGCTCCGCTCCCGCGGGACATGAGTCCGTACTACTAGGGTAGGGGTCGTCCATATCGGGCAATGATATACGAAGCGGGCCCGGGACGGCAAGGAGGCGAGGGAACGCCTCCGGGAGTCCTTCTGGAAGCTCAGAACAGGGTGCCCGGACGGGACGCCATGGATTCCCCGGGCCGCGAGGTTGCGCCTTATCCTATTGGCCCCGAATACCTGCTCGGTGGTTATCCTGGGCACCGGCATCCATGCTGCGCTCCGGGTCGAGCTCGATAATGATGGAACATATTCAAAGCATCGTTCGCTCGAACGAAGGTATGCAAGCTCGTTTGCCGGTGCCTCTTTCTTGGAAAATATTCTACTAATTGTAGGCGCAGCGGAATCCGCAATCCGTTCTTCGACTCGCCGGGTCACTTCCTGCTCGGCCTGCGGAGTGGCCGGCCGCGAGTTCCTTCGCAGGTGAGGAAGCCGAACCTCCGCGCATGGTCCTGTTGACAGCAGGATTCAAATTGGCGGGATCCGACGACGAGGCGAAAGCAGGATTGGGGTAGTCCGAAATATAGCAATCAAGGACCCATTCCCAAACGTTGCCCGCCATATCCAGGTGGCCCCATCGCGCGGCTCCCGCGGGCCGGGATCCCGTCGGCTGTATTGCCCCTGAAACCGAATCGATGAAGGCGGAATACGCTCCGGAAGGCGCCGCGGATCCCCAGGGGTAGAGGTTCTGCTTGTCTCCCCCTGCGGCCGCGCACTCCCATTCCGTTTCCGTGGGCAATCGCCCGCCCTTCCAGATGCAATAGGCGAACGCCTCGTACCAGGTTACCGAATTGATGGGTTTCTGCTCATTGCCTCCGGGAACATCGGTCCAGGTGGATGATGCACCGAGAGATTTCAGCTGAGCTACAAGATCCGGTCCCGTCGGGGGAAGAAGAACTGTCCAGACTGCCTTCCACCCCGAACCCTCGATGTTCGGATGCGCGCCATCTCCTTCGTTCGGTCTCCACCCAGTGAAATAATCAGTGACAAATTCCCGGAACTCTCCGACCGTCACTTCTGTCATGTCCAGCCTGAACCCCGAAACGGTCACGGGAACGGTTTCAGTTCCGGTTGCCGGATCGGCGGCTGAACCATAGTAACCTAGGTAATAGGTAGCGCCGAGTTCGAGACCGTGGGTGATGGTATCATCACAGCCGAAAAACGCAGAAATGAGCCCGACCGCGAATAGGGATGCTACTGTTTTTAACAATTTCATGATTTCTCCATCGGGGACACAAGATCCGTCGATTATGAACATGATGATATCACATTGGGCGGCTCTCTTCATGCCCGATTGAATTCCAAGATTAGATTCTCCGAACGGGCGGCCTGTTCCCTCATGGCGGCCGGATGCCGACTCGCCTATAGTATAAGTGGAAAGCGAGGAACGCCATGAAGACCGTCCCCATCGTCCAGGCGGAGATGCTCCCTATAGTGAAATCGTCCCGGATGTTCCACTACCTGTCGGAGCCTGAGATCATCGTCCTTCTGGGAGCCTGCGAACAGATTAGGTTCGGCAAGGACGAGCGCATCATTACCGAGAGGGACCCCGGCGACTGCCTGTACCTCATCCTGTCCGGGAGCGCGCGGGTGACCGTCGAAGAGAACGGACGCGACGCGTATATCTGTACCCTCGGCGCCGGGGATGTCTTCGGGGAGGCGGGCTTGTTCATGAACCTGAAGCGTACCGCTAACGTCGCGGCGGCGGACGATGGAATGACGGTCCTGCGCGTCAAACGGTCCGACTTCATGCGCTTCATTCGGGAGCACCCTGCGGCTGGCATCAAGGTGTTGTTCATGATCATCTACAGCCTGCTGGCGAAACTCCGGGAGGCGAACCTCGAACTGGCATTCGAGCGCAGGGAGGATATCGCCCAGGACGACATCGACGATCTGCTCCGTGACTACCTGGAACAGAAGTGACATCGGAAGCCCTCCTAACGGGATGAGCCCGGTCGGAGGTGCGGCTAGTCATCGCCCAAGAGTAGAAGCCTATGCCCTGGGAAAGCCAGTGCGGCATACTCCCCGAGCTCATCCACGATCCCCCGTATCCCATGACGGTGATGCCACAACCCTCCATGAAGCCAACTCTCCGCTGTTTCCACCCGGAGGGCTTCCACCGGATTGTTGTCTATATACTCGAATGCTCTCGCAAAGTGTTGAAAGCTGGCCATGATCCTCGAGAAAAAGCGACATCCCCAGACATGTCCCGTGTACCCGTGTATCCGGTTGAACGCCATCGCGAACACACTGAGGATCCACTGCATGATCCGGGACAAGGACTCCCGTTCCCCGGGCCGGATCATGAGGTGGATATGGTTCCCCATCACGCAGAAATTTTCGATTCGAAACCGGTACCTAGTTCTAGCCCGAGCAAGGACACGCAGAAAGAGGTCCTTCAGACCTTTAGCGTCTAGAATCATCTCTCCTCGGTTCGCCCTGGCCGTCACATGGTATACCGCCCCTGCTTGCAGCTCCCTTGGCTTTCTCATGCCCACAATACGCTACTAGTTTGCGAGTTCACTTGCGTTTCGCCGCGTTTCCGTATGAGCTCTGTCCCCGGAAGGGTCTCTTGTATCGAGCTCTGTCCCCGAGGCAATCGTTTACGTTGAGCTCTGTCCCCGCATCTCCCGGGCGGTTTGTACCATACGCTCATTTAGGATCCCGATATCCTTGGGGAAGATCCGCGCTGTAAAGACGAGAACGATCCCACAGATCACCCAGAAGGAGGCGCTGATCGTCAGGGCACCGGAAAGCCCCACCGCCACGGAAAGCATCCCCGCCACCCATCGACCCAGGCCTGTCCCCAGGGAATCGGTCAGGTTGAAGATAGAGAAGATAGGTCCCCGGTCTTCGGGGGGATTCACGTCCAGAAGCATGGTCCGCATATTGGGGCCCGTCATTGCGGCGAAGAAGGCGGCCAGGAAGCCCGCGGCGGACAGGAGGGGGATGGAACCCCGGAGCGTGACCACTCCCAGGGTGCCCAGACAGCCCAGGAAGGTCGTTACTCCGCAGAAGAGAGGCAGGTCTTTTGCAGAACGCCGGAACACGAGCTCTCCGAGCTTTCCGCCCGCAAGGTTTCCTGCGACCATCCCTGCCCCGAAGACCATGTAAACTGCGGTTGCCTGCCCCACGGATAACCCCTTCGAGGTTTCCAAAAACTTGTTGAGGAAGAAGAAGGCCCCCCAGGGGATGGTCCCCGCGATGCCCTGGATGAAGAGGTAGACGTTCGTAGGCACCTTGCCTAGGCGGGCATAATCCTGGACCCGGATATGCTTGGGGTAGAGGATTCCGGCTTCCACGAGCTCCCGGGTGGCTTCCTCGCTGGCCGCGGCCCGAGGTTCAGGCACCAGGAACCAGAAAGCTAAGAGCAGGGGAATATTCGGAACCGCAGCCAGGAAGAAGGGCAGACGCCAGCCCGCGGCCTGGCCTACAAAGCCGCCCAGGACCGGCCCGGCTATGGCCCCGAGGCCGAAGGAGGTGGTCAGGATAGCCGAAGCCATGGGCCTCTCCTTCTCGTTATAGATGTCCCCCAGAATGGAGAAAACCAGAGGGAACGCGGCCCCCACCCCGATTCCCGTCAGTATCCGCAGGGCGAAGAAGACTTCCCAAGATGGGGACAGAGCTGTCAAGGCGCAGGGTATCTCCCCCAGGGCCACAGAGAACACGAACAGCTTCTTCCGGCTGGCCTTGTCCGCGAAGTAGCCCCAGAACAGGGACACAACGGCTCCGACGACCGTGAACAGGGCCATCATGGCGCCCACGGCGGAGTCGTCCACCCCGAACTCGGCTTCGATGGTGACCAGCATGGGGGCCATGACCTGGGTATCCGCGTTCAGGGCCACCATGGACGCGGCCATAAGGACGAGTAGGAGAGTCTTTTGGGTCTTGGTCATGCGCGCTCCTTTCTGCCGGTGTTACGAACCTTGTGAAGCTCCGGGCGGGTCAAACGGAGTCGCCGGTGCCGCATGTTCCGGTTCGCTCCCCTTCTTGCGGACCGCAGCCCGGAAGGATCCCAGGATGATGGAAGCCGGTTCTAGCATCGGGACGTTCTCGCAGACGATCTTCACGATCACGGTCATGGGCACCGCCAGAATAAGGCCCGCGAAGCCCCAGAGCCAGCCCCAGGCCAGCATGGACACCAGGATCACGAAGGGGGAGAGGCCCAGGTTGTCTCCCTGGACCTTGGGCTCCAGGACGTTCCCCAGGACCATGTTGACGCCCACCATGATGGCCAGAGAACCCGCGATGGGTCCCGGCTCCGGCCAAAATTGGACCAGGGCGAAGACGCCCACCCCCGCACCGGCCGCCACACTGCCAATGTTAGGGATGAAGTTTAGGATGAACGATACGACCCCCCATACTACGGGGAAGTCCATCCCCAGGAGGGACAGACCCAGGGTCACGAGGACACCGGTGGCCAGGGAAATCAGGAACTTCACGGTCAGGTACCGGGCCACCTGGTTCACCACATCCGAGGCTGCCTTCTTGATCCTGCCCGAAAGCTTGTCCTCGAAGGCCAGCTCGATCTTGTCCCGGAAATGGGAGATCTCCAGGAGCAGGAAGGCCACGAAGAGCAGGACCATGACGGCATCCTTGAGAAAGCCCAGGAAAGCCTCGGAAAGCTGGAAGGCCAGGCCTTGAACCCGGACCCGGAGGCCTAGCTGGCCCCAGAGGTTCTGGAAAAAGGTCAGGTGCTCGTCGTAGGGCAGGCTGAACACCTCGGCGACCCGGGAATAGATCTCCGAGAACCTCCGCTCATACTTCGGGTAGAGGGTCAGGATGGTCCGGCCCGAGGAAAAAAGGATGACGCCGATGAGGTACAGTCCGGCTCCGATAAATAATATGGAAAGCAGGATTCCTATTATGCGGGGAATCCGGAGCTTCTCCAGCGCAAAGACCAGCGGCTCCAGTACGAAGGAAAGGAGAACGGCTATCGTGAAGGGAAGGAGCACCGGGGCCGTGATCTTGAGGACCGCTCCCGCAAGGATCAGGGCGATGAATCCCAGAAGGTAGAAATTGGACCGTCCGGAATTGAAGTTCTTCAAGCGATCGGGCATGCCCCCCCCTTGATGTCCGCCGGAGTCGCAGTACCTCGCGCCGGCGGCACCAGCATGGCTCGGCATACCCCGAAAGGTCAAGCTTCCAACGCTGCGTCCAGCATCCGGGGACAGAGCTTCCCGGGGGCAAAACATCCTGCGGACAGAACTCCCCGGGGACAGAGCTTCCCGGCCGTCCAAAAGGGTTGTATACTACTGTTCGCCGAGCCGGAGCCGCCCCGATCCCCCCGCGGAAAGCTGCCCGGCAAGCCCAAGGAGACGACATGAAAGCCCTCGTGAAGAAATACTCGAAGCCCGGACTCTGGATGGAGGACGTCCCCATGCCCAAGGTGGGGGACAACGACCTGTTGATCAAGGTCAAGAAAACGGCGATCTGCGGAACCGATGTCCATATATGGAAATGGGACGCCTGGGCCCAGAAGACCATCGCGATCGGACAAACGGTGGGCCACGAGTTCGTGGGCGAGATCGTTGAAATGGGCCGCGCGGTGGAGGGCTACAAAGTCGGCGAGCGGGTGTCCGCGGAGGGCCACATCGTCTGCGGGGTCTGCCGGGCTTGCCGTGCCGGGAAGCACCACCTCTGTCCGAACACCCGCGGGATAGGCGTCAACCGGGACGGGTGCTTCGCGGAGTACGTGTCCGTACCGGCCTACAACGCCCTCCACATCCACAGCTCTGTCCCCGACGAGATCGCCTCCATCTTCGACCCCTTCGGGAACGCCACCCACACGGCCCTGTCCTTCGACATGGTCGGGGAGGACGTCCTCATCACCGGAGCGGGCCCGATCGGCTGCATGGCCGCCGCCATCGCCCGGCACGTGGGTGCCCGGAACGTGGTGGTCACGGATGTAAACGACTACCGTCTGGACCTGGCCCGGAAGCTTGGAGCCAGCCGGACCGTCAACGTAGCCCGGGAACGCCTGATGGACGTCCAGAAAGAGTTGGGGATGGTAGGCGGCTTCGACGTGGGTTTGGAGATGTCCGGATCCCCCGCGGCCTTCGAGGAGATGCTGGCGAACATGTACAACGGCGGCCGCATCGCCCTCCTGGGTCTCCTGCCGAGCGGCACGGGGATAGACTGGGAGAAGGTCATCTTCAAGGGGCTGTTCATCAAGGGGATCTACGGCCGGGAAATGTTCGAGACCTGGTACAAGATGCAGGCTATGGTCCTGTCCGGCCTGGACATCAGCCCGGTCATAACCCATCGGTACTCCTTCGGCGACTTCGAGAAGGGCTTCGCGGACATGGTATCCGGACAGTCCGGCAAGGTGGTCCTCTCGTTCTAGGCGGTTCGGCGTCGGCCGCGGGACGGTCTTGTGCAGAACCCCGCGGCCCGGCATACTCGCACCGTGAGCGAACCCCAGAAGAAGCGGCCCGGCTCCGGGCCCCGGAAGAATGACCCCCGGTCCGACCGCAGGCCCTCCTCCCCCGGTACCCGTCCCTTCCGGGGCGGCCCCGAACGGGAATCCCCGTCCCCGGGGCGGCCCGGTCCGCGCCGCCCCGGACCCCCGAGAGGGGCGCCATTCCGGAGCGGGGACAGAGCTCCCGGCACGCGGGAGCCGAACCGCCCCGAAGCCCCCGTCCATGCCCGCCACGAGGACGGAGACCCGATAACCGCATACCTGGCGTCCCAGGAAGGCGTACGGACCGGGGGCGGGATGAAAGCCCGCTTCGTGGCCCCCTTCGGGGCGCCCAAGAACGCCGGATCCGACCTCGAAGCCTTCCTGGCCGCGGTCTCCGAGACCTTCCCGGTCCAGGAATCCCGCAGACGGTACCTCAAGGAGGACGTGCTAACCCTCTGGCGAGACCTCACCAGCGAGCGGAGCCTCCGCTTCGCGGACTACCTCGGGAAACCTTCCGCCCTGGCCGCCTACGTGCGGTACTTCATGGCCTGGAACGTGGTGCGCCTGGTTCCCGTCCTGGCCGGCCTGCCCCTCGATCCTCCCGAAGGCGCGACGATCCTGGACATCGGCTCCGGCCCTCTCACCCTGCCCATCGCCCTGTGGATAGCCCGTCCGGACCTCCGGGACCGGGGCCTCCGCATCCTCTGCACGGACCGGGTCCGGAAGCCTATGGAATCCGGCGCGGCCCTCCTGGACGCCCTCCGGCTCAAGACCGGGGGGCCCGTCCTGGGGGACGGAGCCTGGAGGGTGGAGACCCGGCACGCGGTCTTCCCGGACACAGGCGGTCCCGGCAAGGCGGACGTCGTGTGCTCCGCGAACGCCTTCACCGAGTTCTTCTGGAGCGCATCCGCCCGCCGGGACAGCAACTTGGGAGAACGAGCCGCGGTTCTGCTTTCCGACCTGGCCGCCGCCTGCAAGCCCGGCGGCCTCCTGTTCATCGCCGAGCCCGGGGAACCCCGGTCCGGGGCCATGCTCTCCGCGCTCCGGGAGGCGGCCCTCCTCTCGGGACTGCGGGTCGAGTCCCCCTGCCCCCACGCCCGGGCCTGCCCCATGCCGGGGGCCTTCGGCGGCCTGGGAGACCGGGTGGACGGCAAGGCCCGCTCGGCTCTGCCCCCGGTCCACTCGCCGAAGTGGCGCCCCAAGATGCCCTGGTGCCACTTCCCGGTGCCCCTCGACACGGCTCCTTCAGCCCTGACGCGGTTCTCCGAGGAGGTGGGGCTGCCCAAGGAGCGGCTGACCGTGTCGTGGTTGGCCCTCCGCAAGCCCGCCGTCGGGGACAGAGCTCCGGAGGCGGAGCAGAAGGGTCCCCTCCGCACCCGCCTGGTCTCGGACCCCATCCGCCTCCCCGGAGGCTGGGACGGCCGCTACGCCTGTTCCGACCTGGGCTATACGCTGGTCGTGGGCGCCGCGGCCCGGGAAGGGCCCGGAAGTCTGCTCGATCTCGACCGGCCCGCCCGGATATCCCGGGACGAGAAGTCCGGGGCGGTTATAGCGGGCCCTTGACATCCGAAGGCCCGATCGCTATAGTTCCCTCCTGTCAGCGATGACGCTGGGGGCGTAGCGAAGCTGGTTTATCGCGCCGGCCTGTCAAGCCGGAGATCGCGGGTTCAAGCCCCGTCGCTCCCGTATCCCGCCTCGCGGCGGGATTTTTCTTTCTGCGGGCTGTAGCGCAGGGGCTAGCGCGCTTGGTTCGGGACCAAGATGTCGGTGGTTCAAATCCACTCAGCCCGATCTTTGATCAGAGCCGCGTCGAAAGACGCGGCTCTTCACTTTTCTCAAGGTGGTCGCCGCTTCGTGGCGTCCACTCAGCCCATTTTTGCTGAGTGGATTTGAAGCGGAGCGCCGTGGCGAGCGTAGGCGAGCCTGAGGCGCAGGGATGCGCCGAGAGGCGCGGAGCCGGCCCGAAACGAGGAGCCAGGACGGCTCCTGTGGAGACCAAATCCGCGCTCCGCGCGGTTTACTCTAGGAAACGATCCTCGCGCGGCCTCGGTCCGCGTCGGTCCCCCGAGTAGCGCACCCGACCGACGCTGGCAAGGCGAGAAATCCGGGCGAGGTGACCCTTATTCTGGATTGCACCTCGACGCCCGCTCCGCCATACTCTCCCCATGCTCCAGACCCTAGCGTACTACCTGGCCTTCCTGATCATCGGCTTGGCCACCGCGTCCTTCGGCCCCGGATTGCCCGAGTTCGCCCGGAACACGGGCGCCAGCTTGGCCGCCCTGTCGAACCTATTCCTCTTCCACCGGGTCGGCTACATAGCCGGGTCCCTGGGGGGCGGCCGGCTCCTGGACCGGACCCGGGGCAACCGCCTGACCGGATTGGTCCTGGGGCTCATCGCCCTGGGCCTCGTCTCCGTCTCCCGGGCCGCCGTCCTACCGGTCCTCCTGGGGAGCATCCTGGTCCTGGGCCTGTCCCAGGGCACGGCGGAGACGGGGGCGAACACGGGGGTCGTCCGCCTCCACGGGGACAGAGCCGGACCGTACATGAACGGCCTCCACCTGTCCTTCGGGGTCGGCGCCCTGCTCTCCCCTCTCCTTCTGTCCGCGTCCCGGGCCGGGACGGGATCCTTCCGGGCGGCCTACGCCGGCTTCGCGGCCCTGGCCGCCCTGGCGGGACTCTGGATCCTCCGCCTGCCCGAACCCCCGGCCCGCTCCCGGGGCGCAGGGGAGGCCGGCCGGAACCCGCTTTCATTCTGGATGATCGCCGGAATTTTGTTCTTCACCGTCGCGGGGGAGGCGGGCTTCGCGAACTGGGCCTTCAGCTACGCCCGGAAGGCCGGCCTGGCCTCCGAGACGGGGGCGGGGCTCCTGACCTCCGCCTACTGGACCTCCCTGACCCTGGGGCGGCTTATCGGGATCGCCCTTGTGCAGCGGCTCGGCCCGCTCCGGCTGCTGACCCTGATCGTCCCGGGGGCCCTGGCCGGGTCCGCGGTATTCCTGGCCTTCCCGGATGCCGCCTGGGCTGTCTGGACGGCCTCCGTCCTACTGGGTCTCTTCCAGGCTTCCGCCGTGCCCGCGTCCTTCACCCTGGCCGGGGACCTGGGGATCCTGTCGGGCTCGACGGCAGGACTCTTCGGGGCCGTGAGCTCCCTGGGGGGGATGGCCTTACCCTGGCTGATCGGAAGGTATTTTGATTCCACCGGCGGGGCGGTCTTTCCGGTCCTGATCGCCGCCAGCCAGGCGGCCGCCCTGGCCTGCCTGGTGGGCATCCGGGCGGTCCGGGGAAAGCCGGACGCGGGACGCGGCTGAGGGTACGGTCGCCCCCTCACCCCTTCCGGATGAAGGTCCCCTCGTCCAGCTCCCGGAATGCCCGGTCCAACTCGGCCCGGGTGTTCATGACGATGGGGCCTCCCCAGGCGATCGGCTCGCCCAGAGGCGCGCCGGAACAGAACACGCAGCGGACGGGCCCGGCCTTCCCGGCCGCGAGCCGCACCGCGTCCCCGTCCGCGAGGAGGACCGCCCGGCGACGGTCCTGGAAGGTCCCGGCTTCCGGCGCGTCGAAGGACACCGAGCCCGCCATGATGTACACGAAGGCGGTGTCCCCTGCGGGTACGGGGATCTCGAGGGTGGCCCCGGGCTCCAGGGCGAGGTCCAGGAGAGTCGCGTCCACGTAGTCCCCCCGCTTGGCGCCCGGGGTTCCCCGGAAGGAGCCGCCCACCACGGCGATCCGGGTCCCGCCTTCCTCGACCACGGGGATCCTCTCCTTGGGCAGGTCGCCGTAGGCGGGCGGGGACATCTTGCGGGAGGCGGGCATGTTGAGCCAGAGCTGGAGGCCCAGCATCCGCGGGGATGCCCGGGGCATCTCCTGGTGGACGATCCCGCTTCCGGCGGTCATCCACTGGCAGCCCCCGTCCAGGATGCTCCCCCGGTTGCCCAGGCTGTCCCCGTGTTCGATGTCCCCCTCCACCAGGAAGGTGACGGTCTCGATCCCCCGGTGGGGATGCCAGGGGAAGCCCCGGACGTAGTCGTCGGGGTTCTCCGAGTCGAAGGCGTCCAGGAGCAGGAAGGGATCGAAATCCTCGGTGTCCCGGTGGCCCAGGACGCGGACCAGCCGGACCCCCGCCCCGTCCACGGCGGGCGCGCCGGTCACGATCTTGCGGATGGTACGGTACCTCACGGCAAGCCTCCCCGCGTCCCCGTCGCGGGGGCGCACCTCAACTATAGTGTCACGAAGCTTGGGATGCGAACGGGCGGGCCGACCCGCCCCCCAGCTGGCCGCAGGCGGCTTGGAGGGACCGTCCCTTCTCGACTCGTCGCCGTACCGGAACACCCCGGGCGGCGAGTCCTGCCAGGAAGGCGTCGATCTCGGGCTCCGAGGGGGCCCGGCAGATGGGATGCCGGCCCGGATTGTAGGGGATCACGTTCACGAGGGCCCGGCCGAGCCGCCCGACGAAGGCCGCCGCGGCGTCCAGGTCTTCCGAAGCGTCGTTGAGGCCGGGGAGGAGGCAGTAGTTGACGCCCAGGACGAAATTCCTCCGCATCGGGTAGGCCGCCAGGGCCTCCGCCAGCTCCCCGAGGGGCCAGGTCCGGTTGATGGGCATGAGCCGGTCGCGCAGCTCGTCCCGGGCCGAGGCGAGGCTCACGGAGAGGTTGAGACGCTTGAGGCCGAGGGCACGCAGTCGGCGGATGCCTTCCACATGCCCCGCGGTGCAGACCGTGATGCGCTCCTGGGAGTATCCCAGGCCCCGAGGGTCCCGGAGCGTCTCGAGGGCGCCGAAGACCCCCTCGGGATTGTCCAGGGGCTCGCCCATGCCCATGAACACGACGTTCCGGAAGCGGACGCCCAGGGCCTCCGACGCGGCCGTGACCTGGCCGACTATCTCGGCGGCGGCGACGAGGA